>Ga0058701_10001661_pt1 | contig 16084 bp, 10 predicted proteins | sample AgamicOrMae_FD_97039 | JGI IMG/M metagenome (GOLD analysis project Ga0058701, IMG submission 97039) | Agave microbial communities from Guanajuato, Mexico - Or.Ma.e | ecosystem: Host-associated > Plants > Phyllosphere > Phylloplane/Leaf | place: Guanajuato, Mexico | collected 2012-06-04
ATATTACTCCTTAAAGTAAACAGTTCTCTCTGAGTCTCAACACCACACAGCCCGCCCCCTCGGCGCTGCCGCCTGATCGTCTCATCCAGCCGAGCATCATCATGTTGCTAGCCTAGGCCGTGCACACCTCTGACTGGACTGGAGAGGAGAGGCAAGCTGGCCTCCAGGCGACCGACCGACTTTGTCATTACTGTGGCCCATTTGGAAAGCTCTTGAAATTCGATAGCTATGCGCTTTCGACCGTACCCACCTCCACTCGATCTATATTTGTGGCAATGTCCTCCTGAACCTTCATCGTCCATGGCGTTTCCCCCAAAACGCTTTCAATTTCTTCACTTTTAACGGAAGACTGTGCAGAATAGTACACAACGAGATTGAGAAAATACTGGACCGTTACTTCATTTCACCTATCCTCTAATAAACGGTTTAAGCTCATTTTAAGTTCCAAGAGCAATCGCGACTTTACAATCTCTTCAGAGACCTACAAAATCAATTAACTGTAGTCTTGAACTCGAACAGCTGTCAGTGCACAACTGTTCACATTTCTTGCCAATAAGTCTCTGAATTTTTTGCAATTTGAAACGTAGCGCTCGTAGTAACCACAAAAGGAGAAAGTAAGCGAACTTGGTCACGGGTGTCAGTACTTTTTCATGGCTGTCATGCGCGGTCCACATGGGCCAATAAATCCATAAGTGCGTACGAAATCTTATACTTTCAACAACTTGAAACAACTGACTGGCTCACTTTGTTTCTCCAACTCATTCTAGCCAGCGTCGATTCTCCAATAGCTTAGCATTGGACACAAAACAGATGTGCCTCTATACACGCATCTCTGCTATCTCAATAACAGTGGTTTCTTTAGATGGCAAAAAAGACGGCTTGTTTTGCTGATCGAATGAAACGGTCTGTCCTTGTTATCTCAGCTTAGAGCATTCAAGAAAAAAAGTTTTATTTTTAAACTTATCTCTAGAGATAATAAAATTCGTATATGTCTTACCCAAAGTCGGGCTTAGAATGTTTTCCTGCGTGTTATCTCAGCTGATATAAGACGTCCTTGGCTTATTACATGAATAATAGAAGTAATAAAAACGAGGAATATTTAGAACATGTTTTTTCCTTTTTTTTGCATATTTTAATAGGTTTTGCTTCTGATTTTAACCTCTGTTGCAACGCATGGTGGTCTCGTTTACCTTAAACGTCTTGCAAACTTTTTACTTGATGCATGTGTGCGTTAATGCTGCCCCTGAGCGTTCCACTCACTTGTAACGAATTACGTTAATGCCTATGCTAGAAAATCACCAAGGAAGTGAGCGGAATGAATTAATTTTAGGTTCCTGGAACTCACTACAACAAAAGGGAAGGTAATCTTTTAGGAGGTATCTAAAAAAAAAGTATCCTAGAAAAATTAGCCAAGGACGGAACATATATGAAAATGTATCCCTTTCTCATCTTCCTCAAAAAGTATCGATAGAAATGTACCAGCATGACCAAAAGAATCGGAAATCTTTTAGTTCAAAAATGATCTCTTGAAAGCTAACATTTCGTGTTCATGCAAAGAAATACAGGCACGGATTTTTCCCCCAAATTTATATGTCCGTCAGAGAAACAATAAATAGTTCCCGACTTGGAACGTAGTTTTTCTGATAAACCTGTCCTAGTTTGCGAATTCAAAAACTTTAAATTTATACTGTACTTTTGATCACGTTATAGTGCTTGCCACGGTAAGAATATGCATTTACTTCTAGAGATTTTTTAATTTTTTTTTTTGGGGGGGAGGACTGCCACTTCATAAAGCTATTCCTATAGATGGGTTGTCTGTACCCACACAAAACGAAATAAAAATGTCGGTGAGTAATCTGACTGGAAAACGAAATATTTGGATTTAAAGTATTTTTCTTGCTGGAGAAGTTGTGCTTTAACAATAGCAGGTAAAAAGATGTAACTTCTCTCTTTTCCATTATCACCCTTGATGGCATAACGGGAATTTAGACGCCGAGTGATTCATTCCAATTTAAACCATGACTCGAGCAATTTGAGGCAAAACCTCTCACGCTGTGCGCTGTCAAGCGATCATTACACACCCGTCAGGCAGAATGCAAGAAAAAAAAGGTACCTACATAATGCACACAATTACACAAGGTTCGTACAGAGAGGACCCTCCATTAATCCAGCCCCAAGTTTTGTTACCGCGCGGCTCACAGCCCAAAACGGTTCAAAAGTTGCTCAAGCTGAACAATGCCCTGAGCTGCGGTCTCATCGCCAATAAAGTCTTTGAGTTCAACAATGTTTGCCTCTGGTAATAAAAAAAAAATGAACGGATACTGGTCCCTTTAGAAGATCCAAAACCGAGTGAAATGACCTCCAGTTAAATGCGCTGCTCTCCATCTCGCCTTGGTAGACTGCTGAGGTACGTGAAACAGCAGAAATGCCTTCCGGCTACCGCGCATCCTCGGTCCTCGGGCTACAAGTCGATGCTTTTATTGTTATTTTTGCGATATTTGGCGCCGCTTTCTCCTTATCGTCAAAAGTTCACGTCACTCCAAGCTGTTTCCCTTTCATAAAGATGACATCAAACCAAATCTGTTTTCAGACAGCTGTTTACGGATCGACAAAAGATGGCTGTTCCATGTCATTAGTTCATGCTAACGTTTTGTATACCTGCAAATGCCTTGGAAAGTCAAGTAAAAATGGCTCATAATTGTACGAAATGCTCCTTAGCTTCCCCAGCGGATGGGGAAAGCGTGCAGGATGGAAAGGCTATCAATGCAACGTGTTTTGGATTTTTCCGAAGAATCTGGTTCATGTTTTTTCTAACTTTTTTTCAATTTTTTTTAATTTGCCTTTTTAACCGATTTTTGCCCACTGGGCTGTTATCGACCCATCAAAAATATCAAATTTTATGCACGATTCTCCCAAAAATCCCTTTTTTTAAAGTAAAAAGGTAACTCTAAATTAGCGTAAGTAAAAAAATTGATCATTTTAAAAACCCTATTTTGCAAAATTTTGACCGAAAACGTTTTGATTATTCCCTTAAATTATTTTTTTTTTCAAACTTCCTCGGGGCACAAATCGGTTAATTGCGAAAAATCCCGGCAACCATTTTTACAGACCTTTAAATGCAGGTTCCGATCCCTTTTTGTATCCCACGTGGATTAGGGGTTACTCTCTTAAATGATTCGAGTGAGATTCACTCGTTAAACCAAGAACTCATACCTACTCGGAGCTTCTCTGGTTCCAGCTTCAATCCAAAAGTTGAACAGCTTTGCTAGGTAGTCATTTTTTGGTTGAAAAGAGCGAATTTCACTCGAAGGTTTTTATAGAGTAGCAGTGAGAGAAACAAATCCTCTTCGGGAGTCAGACGCTGTACGAGCATGAAGTCGCATTGACAGTAATTGCCGCCGAGAGGGAAGTAGAATCCGGTTTGGTGACGATACGTGAACCTAGGCTAGATGACCTGCATCTCTTTCAGATATCTACTCGGCATTACGGCGTAAGGCAAATCATACAAGAGGTATAGAACATGCATCGCTTGTTATACTTTGCTGAATCACTCTCTGGTCGAGTTCCTGTAATCTGTGCAAGCAGACTATAGCGTGAGGGCGCACTTCCTGGGACCTTACTTTTCAGACATTTATCTTTCCCTCAGAAGGACCATCTGATTAAAAGGTTTGAATAAATTGCAAAAGCGTCCCGTCTGTCAAACTCCCAGGGCCCACGGGAAGGTAATTTCACGCGCAATGCTAACATCTTGCCAAAAATAAGACGAAAACCGCGATAAATTACTGCTGTTCCTCGGTTGACCTCCCATTCGGTGATGCCCACACCTGTTGTGCCCCTGCACAGTACCCACTTATTTCCCCCGAAAACGTCCTTTGTGCGAAAATTTGGCTCTGCACGAGCCCGCTGCAGGCCCACCCACCACAGGACGTGGAATGGTATCATGTCATAAAAGGGTGTCTTGTGTCCACCATGCTCCACCGATTCGGGACCTCCCAACAAATTATGCACTTGAAGCAATGCAGGCCTCTTCCAACGTGCCTTGTCATTACACGGTAACTTTGAGTTTCCATTCCCTTTTAATCCGAGCTTCTTCGCACAATTAAAGGTCATCAAAACCACCCGCCCAAGGAACGCTGTAAAGTTCCTTTCTTGTACATAAAACTGATTGAGAAATTGATTTTCCATCCCTTGAAAGTTTCACCTCTCACCGCTAAGCTGAGTGGAGCCATTGCGAGGCAAGAGACAAATGAAACGTAACATATCAGTCCAGTCAACCAATATGCCACTTATCTTTCGGTGGCCGTATAGCTTTCGATAATTAGAGGCATATAGTTGAGCGAGGGCGAAGCCAGGCACTAGGCACTTCTGAGCGGAATGAATCACAACATACTCGTCTCGACCAACCCGATAGTTGCTAAGAATCTCCGAAAAATTCGTGTGAAACTAATGTAATCCCAAGATTTTTCAATTCGATATAGATTTAAGTAACGGCTCGTCAAGGTTACGTTAGGTTAGTCTAATCTAAAATTAAAACGTTGTTTTGTCGTAAATCCATCGCATACTAAATTTTAATTCGAAAAGATTCGTAGGAAACCATAAACAGCTGTCTGGGAGCCATTGACAAAATTTGCTTCTACTTGGGGACCGTGACGTTGCCAAATTATGCGTGGGTTTTGAATTATGGCCTATCCGTAATTTTCAAGGTATTTCCAAAATATATCTAGTCTTTCAAAACAAGACAAACATTATCAGCTGCCATAAAAAAATAAATTGAAAAAAAACTTTGATTAGTATAACGATTGTAGGCCTACTGTAAATTTAAAAGGTCGATTTTTCTACCCCTTGTGTTACATTCTGCGGTGTAATTTTTTATTGGATTGTGGGAATAAGCGACTCACACCTAGGTTGAGATGACTGCCTTGGTTGGAGCAGGTCATCTGCCTTATGCCTCGCTTCGATACCGCTCCGCTCAGATGTCATCAAGCAAATAGCCGCTTATTTCTCGGCAGTTCCTCCACGGAGTCAAGCAGTATCAGGCTTAGCGCCCGTTATAGATGTGGTATACCTTCGTTAAGTTTAGTAGCTTGTCCTTCGCTCCGCGTGAAAAGTGAAGTGAGATACGAAAATTCCCGCATTTTTAATTTACAGTGCACAGTTAAGATCAAAGGTCATGTCGCAATCAAATCTAGGTACTTTTTGTTTCGATACATTTTTGTTGGCATCATCATTGAACTCACGGGAGCGAGCGCGAGGTCCTCCGCATTTAAATGCATTATTAATACCAAGATAAATTCCGAAAAATATCGCTGTATTCGAATGCGACACGACTTACGTTTTCAACTGTACACATTAGAAGCTGTGTTATCCTTGTTGTCTCCTTTATACGAGGATTTCGAGTGCTATATTTGGAAAAGTATTAGATATTAATGAGCTTAAAAAGAATAAATCTTTGACGGAGAAAAAAAATATCAGCGGTGTCATCAATTACTGAATACGACATTTGGTTGATTGTAGAAGGCGTGTTGAGTTTGATCAAGTGTTCTGATTGACAGCACTTGCACGCCTAATTTCGAACCCCGCTCCCTCCTTCTCTCCCTTCACACAAACGCGTAAATTGCGACACGCTACACGATATTTCGCTCATTAAAAGATCTCACAATATACCCTGTCATTTGCGACATTTTGTTTTCCCCCGGAAAGCTTCGTGCGAAATTAACGATGGCCCGGTTTCCCGCAGGATTTTATCAAACTCAAGAGCCCACAAAATTGGTGAAATTTTACGGCAATCATTAAGAAGCTCGCAGTCTTGCAGGATCAGTTTGAAAATATTTCATTTTCCCTCTTTCACCAATTTATCAGTAACACTTTTTTTTTCTTTTTTTTAGGTTAAAAGCAAATCTTGAGACCTTGAAAGGTATAGGGGAAACTAAAGTGCGTTCGGATATAATTTTAATTGGAGTTTTCCTCTAGGGGCTTCCTCGCTTAGCAAAAATGTGTGGAGGAGGCCTTTAGGGTAATCCAAATTTCGAAGTAAAAATCTCTAGTGTTCATTCCCAACTTCTTACGAAATTAACTTTCAAACTTCCTTGGCTCAGACCAGACGTTTCCCAAACGCAAACGTTTTTAAACATCTTTTCTAGCGGAAAAAAATCGTCCCTTCAGAGTGAACGCAATGTTTGGAAGGCACATATGCTAAACATAAAACCACGACTAGCACAAAAAATGAGTCATAAAACTTTAGGACCCCTTCCTTTTCCCAATATCCTGAGTGCTTTTAATTATAAATGTATTTTTTGTACATGCTCGTTTTCAACACAGAGGGCGATTTCTGTGGATATTTTCTCTAGTTCACTTTTGATATTTTGTTTCGTGTTTGGAAGGACTCTGTAGGCTGCGGGACGAGGTGTGCCTATAGGCCGCAACGCTACCGGTAGTGGGGGGGCTACCGGTAGTGGGGGGGACTGTATGCATTGGGTCAGCGAACCGGCTGACTGTGATGACGACATGCTGCACACATATGGGGGGGGCACAGTTGGGGCCCGTCACCACAACCCAATAGCCACTCACTGATCGCGACACCATATGAAACTGCGCCCATGCAGCGAGGCTGCGCCGTGGCAACACCGCCTCAGACTTCTCCGAACGGAAGAGTGGACGCTATGGCGACTTCAGTAGGTCAAGTCGGTCCTTCATACACACTCCATTCGAAATAACCTTACTTTTGCAGGTGATAGAGTCAGATTCTTGTCAGTACTATGAATTTGAAAGATGGAATTTTTTCACATTTTGTGTTGTACGCTTGGTCACCTACTGGAGCGAACTGACAGCGCAGCGTGTCACGGGGCACCATGATTAACTTTGTATCAGATATTCGCCAAGCGTGATATGGCTTACTTTTTAGGGGATGTAATTGCCGCTAAGAAGTTGGCGGCATCAGGCTTCATGGAAACCGAGTGGAGCGTTAAGGAAGCAATGACCGGGAAAATTAACTTTGGTAAACGGCATGAAACTTGATGATAGGTTTGATTGCTTAGGTATGCCTTGTGTGATACTAAAGAAATAACATTAAAAGGAATGTAAACATTTCTTGTGTTAAATTAGCTGCTTTCCAACAGTATTGCAAGGCCGCAGTGGGTCGCTTTTTGGGGAGGACGGACATTGTGTCGACGGGATTCGTCGAGACAAATTAGGTTTTAATAGTTCTGAACTAAGTTTTGGTTGCGCCAAATACTTCAGTGACTCCATAGTCCAAAGTTTCTGTTAAAAGCAGACGAATATGTAAAACTATGGCTGAAACCAAGTTGCCAAATCTGACCAATAGGTCAGATAGTGTCCTTTGTGCAAAAGTGGGTTAAGACAATTACGGTCTAAATGATTTTGTTGCTGTCCTGCGACCTCATTACCATTCTAATTAACTAATTCACTAAACCCGCACAATATAATTACTCTTGAGCTCGGACAGGACAGCAGACCTGCCCACAAAGACTCATCACGGACAGGTTTATTTTCTCTCAGTGTGACGAGTGACATCTTAAGAGACACAATCCTCTGTGTAAAATGTTTCATTGTTTTTTTTTTTGTTTTTTCGTTGTTGCGTTCTTGAGCAGGTCAGCTGAAACCACACCTATATCCAAAATTAGCCAAACGTCTTTTTATCCTCTAACAAAAATAGAATCAGCAAAGATAGCAACCATAAATATTCGTTACGGGTAGAGCACACATAGTTGAGGAAGGAAATGTCCCACTGGATAACAACTTCCAGAGTAAAGAATTTTGCCGCACATGAATATGTATAAAGCGATTTCAATCAGTTGATCAATTCTTTTCTAATAATTCACGTTTGATTTATTTCTATCTGCGCATATTTCGGTATTCGCACGAATAATGCGTTATTTGCATGCGATGTGACGTGTCTCGTTTATCATTATAAATCATTTGAACTGTCAATTGTATTTGTTTTAATTGTTGCCGACATTTTGATAAGCTTATCAGAATAGTCTGGTAGACACGGCGATTTATACAATAGGCTGCGATAACGCTAGCGTGCAAAAACACTACTCATTTATCTATTCTATTTTCAGAATCTATTACGGAGCAGAATGTGGTACTATTAATAGTCTTGTGGGTTGCTATCTTTGGTTTTAGCTCTATGCTCCAAGTATAACTAACTTAATTACCTATTGGCTCTCCTTTCAGCTCGTCAGGCTCGTCGTCAGGTTTTCCTTGCGACTTAAGTTGGCGCGGTCATGGTCGACGCTCGAGCAACCATGATAAGTTTTTTCCCCACATTTTTTTGCCAACTTCGCGGTAGATTGTAGAGAAGACTTTCTGTGTTGCGCTAGGTCAGTTCAAAACAGTTTCACTAACGCTGCCAACTCTCAACAATTAACATGTGTCGGGCCAATTTCGAATCTCACACTTCTTTTAATGAATACTGATAAAAAAAATACCTGTCAATTTTTTAAGGCATCTACGTAGGGAAACATGTTTTGGAAGGGCAAATCCCTACTATACCATCGTTGCCACAGCGATTTTGGTTACTTGTCAATCTTTCAGCTGCTCTGTAACGCTGTGAGAGAATTAGGATCTCTTGGATATCTGGATGCGTTGCTGACCTAGCTAAATGTTCGGCTGAGGAATTCAACGACAGAATATTGCTGAATTGACAAAGTACACTCTAAATCTGAAACAGTGAAAAGTCACTTTTTCCCCTACAAAATTGCTCCCCTGATTTCATTCAGTGGAGCAATTTTGTAGGGGAAACTGAATTTTCACTGAATCCTGGTGACTTTCACTGTTTCAGATTTAGAGTGTACCCAAACTGTACCTTTAGGTACCCTACAGTAGCGGTCCAAAGTCATGCCACTATACGTTTAAAAAAAGGCTGTTGGAAGTGTGACACAAGTTCCGATGTTGGCAGTGCAGTACTTTATCTAAAATTTCCTCGATTTAACACATAACAGTCCAAAGTATTTGGAGTGAAATTCAGCTCAAGAGATATTGAAAGTTTTTTTCCCCGTACAATTTTTTTAAGCTTTGGAAAATGCCTAAATAATTCAATTTCAGGTTTCCAGAGGGGTGATATTTTTTCTTTAATTCTAACAATACTGAGCTAAAAAGATCCTCTAAAATAAAATTTTCTGTTTCCGAACGGCATCGCTGGGCGGTAGTGGGTAGGTTCCGCTCGCTGCACAAGAGTTATCATCTCGACCGCTGCAATTCTGAAGTGATTAGTGTTATTCGATCTATTTAGGACCGGCTAATTAAGCCAGCGTATTTTTCTTTTCGAGACTGGTGATTAGAAACGTTTGCGACCCGTCGACCTAGAGACGATTTTCGGTTTAAGCACCAGCCTGCCGCGCTCGACGGCCAACTGATCGTCCCGAAAATAGATTGTTTACGCGTGGAACGTTGTTTGACCTTGAAAGAAGCTGTACCTATGCGAAATTTGTTGTCGACCGACTCAGTCACTTTTTTCTCGGCGGATAAAACATGCCCAAATATTATAAACATGGTTTTGACCATAGTCTGTGGGATTCTCGATCTCTCGGGCTATCTGTGATTCATCTTAAAAGACAGCAACTTAATTGTGTTATGCTTATTCGCATGTTGGCAAAATTCTAAACTTAAAGCACTGATTTCTACTTCCATGTTTGTTTTTTTTGTTGTTTTTTTAAAGATTATTTTTTTAATTATTATTATTGCGAATTTTTTTTTCAAATTATTTTTATAACATTATTGATGGTGGGAATGTTACTCATTGTGGTTTTTTAAGCCACGTGTGTTATATCCTAGTGTCAACCCATCATTACATTATAGGGAACAAATTACAACAAGGTTAGGTTATATTAATCTAAGTGCACGATGCCTCACTCCGATTTCAAGCTGCTCGACTTGTTTACAAAGGATAAAATAGAAGAAACAAAATATGAAACTTTTTGAATTTAGTGAACATTTTTAAATGTCAAGAGCCTTCTATTAGAGGTCATAAACATAGGACGTGCGACTTGTTGAATGCTCTATTTGACCTTTCAGCCGGTACATGTTACACTAGTCATAAATATGAGCGAAATATGTCTCTGAAATGTTTCTTTTGCATTTGGTTTCAGGTGCATAATCTTAATGGAAGAGACTCGATCAAAAGGTGACATCGATACAAAGGTGTTCCTTAAGTTCGACAAAGAGAAGAACGCAAAACGTCAAGAGGTCTGTCTGAATTTCCGAGCTGCGGGTACATTAAGCGATATTGGTATTTTGATTATTTACGTAGCAACCGTTCGATCTTTTGACAGCGTCTGTCAAAAGTACACTGCACCAATACAACCATGACGACTACGACGAAACAAGCATGTACAATCTCAGAATGTGCGCATGCAGAACATCTCTAAAAGTTCCCCGGAATGGCACTTTGATCTCAACCGAAAAAAAAGGGAAAACAAGGAGACACAATACAGCAGAGGCCCGAAAAAAAAACACTGTAAATGTGAAATGATCAAATTTGACTAAAGAATAGTAGCTAAAATTTTCATATTTCAAGTAGTCAATTTTAACTATTTTTTAGTCGAAAATGACTATGATTTAGTCACTTTTAACTATTCAATTAGTCATTTACAGTTTACTATTAGAAATAGTCAAATTTGAATAAAGTTTTGTAGCTATAATTTTAATAAATCAACTAATCAATTTTGACTATTTTTAGTCATAAATAACTATTGAAATAGTGAAAAAAGAACTCGCTGAATAGTAAGAGTAGGAAAAAATTACTTTATTTCAGACTCAGAGACCAAACTAATATTGGTACTAGGAAATATTAATACTAAGAATAGTAGAAATATTTTAACCGCTAAATCTGTCGATTTTGACAACTTTACACTGAATTTAAAAATTACTAAATTCAATAGTCCAACAAAAATGACTAACCCAATTAGTCAAAAAATGACTTTATCAAATTTAAAGTGAATGTCCAATGCAGATCAAAAGCAAATAAGGATAAGCGAATTTTGGACATAGCTGTACAGTGATCTCGCTTACCCCGCTTATATTATTATTTGTCATTTTCCGCGGCCGTAGAAGAAGATTTGAAGCCTCGGCGAATGACAGAGATGGGGGTGTTTGTAAAGGGAGAGGGTAGAGAGCAGAAGGGGCCATATACACTCAAGACAAAGAAGGCGGACCCCTTTAGAGTAAATGGCGTAGACTTAAATCACGATCAGCCCAGTTCTTGGTCCGAAGTTACAGTCTATCTGAGTACAATGAACGATCTATTGTTTCTTGAGACTTTTCATCTCTGCCGGATTCGATATTCGAGAGGCGATATTCTCGAAAAGCAAGTCGCTGGCTCCCGTAATTATTTCTTTCGCCAGAAGACTTCTCGCTGCCGTTATGAAATTTTCCTGAGGTGAATAAGCGATTTATTCCTTTAATCAAACTGTGTCCCCATAGAAACCCAAATCCGTAGCATAAGTAAGACCAGGTTACACTTGGGGTTTACGTCAAGTTAGGGTAGGTTAGACTAGGATATTTTATATAGATATTAAGCTAGGTCTAGAGCACTATTTGTCTAAATCGAATTGAGGAGAGTCTGATGGAATTGGAAAAGTACGAGAGAAAGACTAAGGCTAGATTACCCTAGTTCAAACCTGGTTCAGTTAAGTTAGGTAATGGTGGGTTAAATCTGGAGCGCTGTTCGGGGAAAAATGATTTTAAGAGATGTTGATGGGTTGTCTGTCGGTTTGACAAAGGCAGAGAAACTCTCCGCTGACATGGCAAAGATCAAGACTCCCTGCTTTGTTTGTTTAGATTTGAGGTGTAAACATCAAATAGAAATGCCTAATTTTGAACTGACTGTTCTTTTTATTCTCCTTCTCTTTTGAAGAATTCAAGAGAATAACATCCGAATTAAATTTGTCGGGATGGATCGGAAGTGCCTTTCTGTGCTTCATCTCCCTAAAATAACCGAAAACCGCCCAAAAATGTCAAAAAATCGTAGTTATAATGATTATTTAAACTTGGTGGAAACAGTGTACAGTAAACGTGCACATTCTATGCTAATTACAATTTCAAATGCGGTTCGCGCTTACAGTGAACTCTCGGGGATTTAAAAAGAAACTTTTTTGCTGCTTATTTTAGCAAACTTTTGACCAAGATTGATGAGTACAATTGCAAGCCCGGCTCATTCGAGAAAATAACAAAAAATGAGCGAAAGAAAATAAATTAAGTACTGTTAAGCAGGTATTTCGCTTTTAGAATACTGCACGCAACAGTGCTGTTTATTTCGCAAGGAGATGCTTCTGCCGTGAAATTAAAGTATGCGTTTGGTGTTGCGTGCATGCGTGTGTACCCTGTGACACCGCGAGAATCACATTCCACTCTTAGATTGTTTTGTCGGACCGGACTGCAGTTGTAACCATACACGAATGATTCGTGTTGCTCAGTTGCAGTAGGCGTTCAACATGCACTAAAAAAAAACTACTCCCAAGCAAAACCTCCGACGGACGAATTCTGTCAGCTTTAACAACGCCAAACCAAAATAAGTCCACCAAAACCCTGAAAGCTAGTTATCGCTCCAAATTTCAAAAATTCAAAAACATAACCATCATTTGTTTCCAATCTTTCTCGGTGGAATAAATAAATAATATTTGAAAATTAGAGCTGCATAAGATTTGAAAGCATTAATGTACGGATAAATTTCAACACACTAATTTAAAGAATGCTATTTTCATGGAAAGCTTGATAACTTTTGTTTTGGAGCTGATTGCTTTTAGGTCTTGGCGAAGTTGAAATTAAGTATTTCTATAAGGAAAAAAGAAGCGGAGAGCGAAGCCTAAAATGAATAAGGGAACAAAGTTCAAACTGCCAAAGACTTCTTTATAGAAGGCAGTACAGAAATCTAATTTATTTTTCAGGTATAGAAGAACATTATTTTTTACCAGGAGAAATATTTCACTTTTTGAAAATGTTTTAAAGAAAATCCAATAAAAAAAAAGAAATCTTGGTAGAATTGTTCGTTGTCCTTACATTTTTTTTGTCGTCTTATGTCCGTGCTTAAAAGTTTTGTTACATTAGTATTATGTTTTTCTTTGGGTTATACTTTGGGTCAAGGTTGAAAATACCTATCAACAAGCGCAATTTAGAATATTCTGAAAATTTTGGAGCTACGTAAGTACTCTGTAAAAGCAAGTTCAAAGTTTTGAAAAAAGGGATAGAAAAAAATTAAAATCGCGTTTGTTCCTTTGTTACGCCCGTTTCGCTCTGGCATTATGGTCTATTATTCTACAACTGCGAGAACCGACCTTTACTATGATACGAATGTAACCTGTTTTGGCAACACATTTTAGCAGAAAGTTCAGTTGGCCAAAATACGCAGTTAGATCTGCAAAACCGATAAAACTGGGACCCTAAACAATAACTTTGTTGTCGTTTTGAAGATTTAAAAGTAAAATTATGGACCTGCTGAATTTATTTCCTCCTTCGCTTTTCGTCTCCGTGAAGCAAAGATACGTTTGTCGAGGAGTCGCTGTAGGTCGGGAAGTCGTGCAAAGGGAAATGGGATATATTTTAGTGAGATGCAAAATAGTCGAACCAAGGCATTAGCCTCAATTCAAAAATACGACTACACTATCTCGTCTTACACTCTAAACTCGAATCAATGAAAACTTACTGATTTTCAGTATCCTATATCGACTTGTTTCCAATCATATCCGAACCACTAAAGTGAATCAGAGGTTCGAATTCGACTGAGAATCAGTAGATTTCAGTAGATTTCTACATTGATTCGTCTTTAGAGTGTAAATATATTAATATACAGACCAAGTGAACGAAAGTGTGCGCATGCGCAAGAGTAAAACGCGACTGTGAGTGGTCCCAGAGAAAGAACCTTTACTCTATGAAGAGCGTATAGTCACTTCGTGCGCATATCGTGAAACTCGGAAACATAATCGATCTTTAATATTGATATCTGTGATCGATACACACTCATTCAGAAACTCACTCCAAGTGGAGAAACTGAAATTTTATGGCTCCACAGTCGATCTCACAACTTGTCCGGGCTACATTTTGTACCTCTTGTGTTCTACTTCAGGCCAAACCTTCATTACGAAGGCTTAATGATTCCAACACGTATGTTAAGTTAGGTTAGGTGCCAGTTGGCTGACTTCTCGCGGCGAAACGTTGAAAGTCAGAGCACTACAGATAAGAAACGCAATATTCAATATTCACTCTGTAGAGTGAAATTGCACTCTTTCCAGGTACTAAAACTTTTCTGGACAATCAATCACGTAACTTCACCTGTTTCGCAATCGAAATACGTCTGGGTTGGAGCGGAGGACTGTGAGAGGAGAGGTCAATGTATTTCGGCAGCCGCAATAACCAATTAACAACAACCAGCCCCGGTCCGCCACTAGACAGCTGTGCTGACAACGACAACAACAACTTTTGCCTAGCACACAATTATCCAATCTCATCCAGACGTACGGACAACTGCACGCTCGGAACTCGCTTGCTTTTGGCTCAGCTATGGCTCTGCTTGGCTCGACTTAGGCTCCGTGCAGCTCGCGGAACAGGTTGGGCAACATCGAAACGATGGCCTCAAATTTGTCCCAAGACACGGGGTCTTCGGTGAAATGCACTCCGACAAGGATGGCTACTGTGGGTAAAAAGTCGCGCTTATCTAAATGAGTTAAATTTAATAGCGAACTGATGTGAACAATGCTAAAACAAGTTTTGTAATCAAACACAGAAATTTCGTTTATTTTTGGCAATAATTAATGCAGTTTTAAACAGTATTATCGCGGCTGCTCTTCCTGTGAGTATTTGCGGGACAGACGGAAGTTAAATCTGAGCATTGAAAATTCTGTAGCCAATTTAAATTATCTCAGTTTTTTTTTTAATATTTTGATTTCAGAATATTGTAAATTGGTTTTTCTACGGGCTTCATTTTAAAGAATTGCAGTTAGTCGCCAACATTTGCAATTTTAGTTAATGTTTGATTGTTTTTTTTTGTTTTTTTTATTATTGGTCGTTATGTTTTATTTTCGAAATTTGGGGACATGTAAAATACACTAATATAATTTTTTTAAGAAGAAAATTGCTCATGTTTAAAAGAAATATTTAAAAAAGTATTAACATATTTTGAAAGTAATTTGGTTGTAGAGCTTTCTTTCAGCGAATTCCAATGTGCCTAAATTCAATTCTGAATTTTACTGGTATCGAATTACGGCGACCACGTTGCGTTCCGAACGCCAGATCGTAAATGTTTTCGAATAAAAATGCATTAAAAAATATTTAAGATTTCTCAAAAACTTGGAAAAAATGAAGCAAGATTACTTACACTCGCACGAACCTTATCAATATAAATCCTAATCTTGGCGATTCGCTGACAATCAGCGACAATTCACTGATTTCCAGTAAGGCTCACTGATTCATACCGTAATCTTCTGGGGAAAGAGGCAAATTTGTGCAGAACTTTTTATCAGCGCTTTCCTCGCATTGCCCACGGAGAGTTATTATGATTTCCTGAGATATTTGCCGCACAAAAGTGTCCCCGCCTCTACGGCAAATTATTTCACGGTAAAAAAATAAAAAAAATAAATAAATTGACTTGTTTTGGCAAACGCCAAAGAAATGAGCATCAAAGAATTTTGATACAAACTGTGACCGGGATGCGTCTGGAGAAAACATGGCGAGATAAAAATCAAGAAATCCATTTTGTAAAGAATAAAGTTAGGGAAAAGGACATAAAAGAACGGGGAAAGAAGCGGCATAAATTTAGCAGCCTGTTATCAAACGACTTGCGACGATCTACTTGATCGGAATAAATAAAAAATCCAAAATAGAACTTGTGATGACTGCAATTTACTTGACGACTTTTATGTTTGCCTCGGGCGATTCCTCCTAAAAATGAGAAGACGATGGACTACGTCTATGGAAACTTTACCCGGAAGTTTAACAGCCTGTTTTCTAGGATGGAAGCGGTGTCTTATCTATCTGGTCAGCTATGGTGGTACCCGTATAAATAAATGCTCAAGCAATAAGGATTTTTATGGGTACGCGTTAACGCGCTTCACCTTAAACAAAGGAATAAATA
>Ga0058701_10001662_pt1 | contig 16082 bp, 12 predicted proteins | sample AgamicOrMae_FD_97039 | JGI IMG/M metagenome (GOLD analysis project Ga0058701, IMG submission 97039) | Agave microbial communities from Guanajuato, Mexico - Or.Ma.e | ecosystem: Host-associated > Plants > Phyllosphere > Phylloplane/Leaf | place: Guanajuato, Mexico | collected 2012-06-04
ATTCTAGCCCGTGGTTTCATTATTTGGATAGCATCGCTGAATCCTTTTTTTTGCCCGTGTCCAATTTCGTCGATATAGCTTATGTTTGCTCGTTGACACGTTAAAGTTTGCACGTCGCGCGAACAGCCAAGTAATCTGTCAGAAATGTGTGGCAATGTGCTAGTTTTGAGTGTCGACTTTGTCATTCTGTTCACCGCGAGGATAGCTACTGGAGCGACAACTAGACAAACTGATAATCACGTTCCTAACGCTAACCTCGCCTGTCATTATTCACACAATAAGTGGGCAAATGAACAACCTTGGAACGATAGTGTACTGTAATTTTGAGCAAGTTCGTTCAGTTCAAACATTTCGGTACCCAGTCTTTCCACTATCGTGAGTGATGTGATTTGTCGACGTATTCAATGTCTGCTAAATTTTTCATACGTTCCGCAGGTTTTACGGGGGGAGTTGGCGCGAGCCGAGGGAGAGCTTCAAGACCGGTGCTGGACACCGCCAGCTCTTCTCCAGCAGTGGTTACAGTTGACCCATGAAATTGAAAATAAAACTTACATTAAAAAAAAAATGGCCGCAGAGAGGCAACTTCAGCACGCCAGAGATGCGGTATGTCGTCCAAACCATGATCCTTCACTACTCAGGAACGTTGTTGGGAATGAAGTAATAAATGGTTTCGTAAAGCGGATTGAGGAAAACAGGTCCGTTGACGACCTAATACTTGGTATCTCTAACCGTTTTTAAGATTCAGGGGCTCGAAAAACCTGTAAAATTACCCCATCATCCTCCACCCCTAAATTTGGAGAAGTATTGCCCTGACCGTATTTTTTACGGAAGACATTCAATTACCAGTTATATCAAACATTTCTAACGTATTTTGAATGAAAGTTTTAAAACACTCAAATTGAGATTTACGTCGTTCAGTTGACATTTAAAAACGGTCGTGAAAATCTCATCGTAATCAGGAAATAGTTGCCTATGGAGTGCTTCTGCCGATGTTTCACTGAAATACAGATAAGAAAAAGATAGTCGCTAATTCCAGGGCATTAAAAACTTATGTAGTCGAGATCAACAGCCGTTCTTTATATGCGTTAATCCTTGTATCAAATCAACACGACTTATGAACTCGAGTGTACATACCTTGTTAGTTTCTCCTCGAGGTAAACGCGTCTTTTGAACATTTGGCACTCATTTCTTTTCTTATTTCCAGTGTGAAAAACTTCGTAAAAAGCGCTCAAGCTTAGTCGGGGCTTTTGTGTCCACGCATGGGAAATCCATTGATGACGTGGATCGTAGCATTGTTGAAGCCAGGTAAGTCCTGACTTTATCAGAACGCATTTGTCCCAAGTGGCGGATCAAACTCTCAAGCTAGTCTTATTCGTGTGCTCAAAGTTTGGATTGAGTTCCGGCATGGGGCTGGAAGGGTTTGAACTTGAGGGTAAACCCCCGTGGCAAACCAGTCAAGTTCACATGAAACTGCTAAATCCATGTTTAAAAATAATCTAGAGCTTAAAATTTCGTTAGGACAGACTGACATACGGGTCCAATATTTATCTACCGTTACATCAGTTAATTTCGAATCAAGGATATACCCCCGTGGCAAACTAGTCAAGTTCACACGGAACTGCTAAATGCATGATTAAAAATAATCTAGAGCTAAGAATCTCTTTAGGACAGACTAACATACGGGTCCAATATTTATCTACCATTACATCAGTTGATTTCGAATTTTCGAAAAAATCTGCAGTTGCTGACTTGACTCATTTTTCACGAAAAATGCGTATTCTTTTGAGGTTTTTCTCGGATTTCTCTTAAAATAAACGATGAAGTTTCGTTTTTTTGGGCTCAAAAGTTTTGTAATGGTGTTTAAACTAAAAGAAATAGTTTTTTACTCTCTTCTCTTCACAAGGTATAACTAACTTTCTCACTTTCGTGAATGAGGTCTCCATATATCACCGTGTACTTTTTGTCACTTTTGACAAGCTCAAACTCGGAAAGTAAACGGTGAATTTTGTTTTAATTTCACTACTATGCGAGGATGTATGAAAGCTACAAACTATATCGATTTCAGTTTTTCATCTTCATGTTGTCACCGCGGGGGAATATCCTTAAACTGAGAGTGCTCGAGGGTGACGGATGCTTCTGTACGACAGACTGGCTGCAAGATTATGTCTTTTGTAGGACGTCCCTAAGTGAGGTTACTCATGAACTGAAGGAGCGTGCCCACCGCTGGAAGCAGATTGAACTTCTCTGCGGTTTCAATATCATCAACAACAACGGAATCCAGTTTCTGGAGAACCTTCTATACCGAGGGGTCGGAGTCAACGGCCGGGGCTTTAGTTTACGCAGTGAGTCCAATTTGACTGATATGGCCATTCGCCAGGCCTTTTATGTGAACCGAGCGTTCGTTCTGAACAGAGCCTCCATGGAGAGCTTGTTTACGCTCGAATAACCTACTTAATATAGCCTCCTCTAGAATCTCTTTTGTAATTTTTAAATTTACTATTTGGGGTGTACAATTATCTTTGAGACTGATCAAGGCCTAACATTCAACTGAATTTTCTCTGTGCATTGTCTGCTTCTGCTTCGAGATGCATTTGTTATTGTTCTGACGTTTCTGAGTTTGGAAAGTGGACTACCACACTCGTGGAATAGGACGTCTAAAGTTGAGATTTACGTAGTCTACGTTGACTTTAACTTTATTTGAAAACAGCCCAAAGCGTGGTCTATTCGAGGTTAAATCCGTGTAGCCTTGAATGATCAGATATGATCGGGCGTACATCATCAGAAATCAGCAGTTCATTTACTTAAAACAGCCTGTAAAACACCAGTCTGTACGCTATCTCTAAGTTCGTTAGAGGTAGTCGTAGGTCAGCCGAGTTGTTTTCAGGTTAATCGAAAATCTAGAGGTTAATGTCAATTTTAGACGTGTTATTTATCGCGTGGAAAGTTGACATTTACTGATATGTCTCTTTTTGAAACCATAATCGCGTGTTGGACACGATTAGTGGAGCCTATTACTTACAACTGCTCGGAAAATCTAAAGAAAATTACTGGAAACGTTAGAACAGTTTGCTTGTGTTGGTGATAGCGGGGTTATAATGCATGTTAATGTTGGAAGACGCTTTGGAGTCGTGATTTTATTCAAAACGGTCCAAGTATGAAGACTTAATAGCTCTACCGTGTGTTTTTAGTCAAATTTGGCAGTGTGTGGTTGACACTCGTTCCCTACCCTCCAAACAAGTCATTTTTTTAACCTAAAATCATTACGAACTGCCATTTAAAAACTAGGTGACGTATTGACGTAACGCTGGTGGACATAAGGAATGAGATGATCGGTTTATGCGTTGATTTGTAATCGTCACAGCTTTGAAATTATTTTTTATTCGGGTTTTAAATTATTGATCTGTGAATGCTGTAATTTTAGCGGGACGGGCAACGAGATGAGGTAAATCTTGATTGCATGCTTGAAATGTACTGTACTAGTTCGTTTTTATTTCAATGGACGACGAAGTGGCTGTGCTCCGAGTCGCAGCGCTGTGTAACTTTAAAATTGTCGAGTTTTGCTTTAAGTAAGGAACAAATAAGGCTGTGAAAATGTCGTAATTTATTAAAAGTGATAAACTGTGATACTGTGATTGTATGCGTGAGCGAGAAGCTCTCAATAAATTGACGGAAGAAAGGAAAAAGTCTTAGTATCGTGAACTCTCCTTGGCTTTTCTAAGTTTTTAGTGCGTCGATTCCAACAAATGGCAGCATAAGTTACCTAACTGTTGTCCCTATTCAACCTACCTATCCTACTTTACCTCCTGACGTGGCACTTAAGCTGACCTGACACATATGCCGCCGAAGTGGCATCGGAAGGCATAAGTTACTTTCCCCCCTCGTGAAATATTTGCCATTTCAAGTTAAAGAAGAAGCGTGCTCAACTTCCTATCAAATTTAATGATTTAAAATCGAATAAGTCAATACAGCTTGATTAACGTAAAGGTGCGTCTGCATGACCTACTCACAGCGCCTGGGATACAAGTCTTAAAGCTTGGAAATTTCTGTTAAAGACCAATTTACGTCTGTTTTGAATTATCGTCGTCTTGGTGTGTCTTCCACCCACAGTGTGAATAGAAACATTGATTCCTCATGATTTTTCCTTAAATTATGTCATTTTTCACGGTACCCTCCCCGCCCTCGTCAACGCACACCTGCCTAATATTCAAAAATAATTTTTGACTATCCAATAAATTGATAATTTTGGTCGTTGGTTAAATAAGTATTCTGGGTGCTTGCTTTGGCAGTGGTTGGTGATTTTCAAAGTTGTTTGTCCCTATTTTAAAATTTACAACTGCATTTCTGAACACTTTTTTTGTATACATCAAAAAAAAGGGGGGGGGTATTTTTCCCGATACTTTAATTCATTTTATAAGTCTTTTTAAGTGAGAACTTCCTTGTTAGAGAATCTCCTGCACTTCAATTTTGGGTTCCGCCTAGCAGGTCGGAATTTACAGTACTTTCAGCGTTTAAGTTTTTGGAGCGCTTCCATTATCCAGAAACCGAATTTCGCGCCGTCTTGTCTGTGCTTCGTCTAAGTATGAAAAATTTTGTGGTGATCACAGGTCGGATGGGCAGCAGTCAAGATGATCTGGATGACGACACATCATCCCTGTACTCACCATCATCAGGTAAGGCCGGTAACCATTCACCCGACACCGACGAATCATCAAAAGGCTGTGGTGACAGCTTTTGGTAATAGCCCGCTCAGTCTATTTGTTAGAACGGGTCAATTTCTCATTAATCGAAACGTTAATTGCAGAAGACTGTTATTTATCCGGATCGTCGTGAGGTCCGAACTTTCTTGGCATATTAAATCGTTAATTGACCTACAAACTAGATTATTTTATTGTAGGTACCGTTACGTAACTTTTTTAATTTACCGGAAATTTGAGCTTGTGTTTTCTGTGGTCAGAATTTTGGCTTTCCGTGGCTTGTAGTCAGTGTGAAATTGTGTGAGTTAAAGTCGCGCCTTGATACCTCTGTTCCGTAATGAATGGTCGGATCATATCAGCTACTTTTTTTCTCTCATTAGGGGAAATCAATGCTGCTTTGGTGATGGTAATTGAAAAAATATTTTCAGCCATGGATGTTGGAAACACTGGTTTGTGCCTCGCTCCTCCCTCGAGATTTCTCTCGTTTAACCTTGGACCCCTTGACATTTTAGTTCGAAGGGTGATGTCCATATTACTTATAAGAAGGCCGTACTTCCTGAAACTCATATTTCAAATACGCCTTTGAACTCTCACTTCCCATAAATGTGGCACTTGTTAACAAACGCTTTTGCGATCAACTTAAGCGTGAATGCAATCAGTACAGAAGTCAACCTGATCGCGGCAATTATTTTTAAGTCGGTGAATATTTTTGTTGATCACTGATGCTTGGAGAGTTTACGTCCATGCACTGTTATGGAGGTCAGCGACTTTTCCGTTCGTGTATAATCTTAGTATACAGTCCTTTCTGTGACTCACTAAAAAGTGAACAAAAAAGTGATATTTGTGACTTTAAGTGATAAGCCAATATCGTGAGAGATGGAGCGGTTAATCGTTCGGACTCTAAGTTAAGGCGGTGAAAAGCACTTGTTTAATTGACAAGTTGCTTGCAACTCTTTGAATTCGTAGCTGATCTATGGATCTTCTTCGACCTCTCTTTATGGAATATTGGTATCCTTTGTAGATACGTTTTGTGAATTTCATGTGTGATTGTCAATTATGCACGACCAGAACATCCTGCTCGAACGCATCGAGACTTAACTTCATAAAGCGGTCACATTTTTGCTCGTGTGGCAAAAATGAAGCAGGTTGTCCTTGTATTTTGAGGTATTTTGGGTTTTCTGATTCTGTAAATAGCGTCTGCAAAAATCTTCCTAGATGGCACGTTACTTTAAAGCGACAAGAATTCAATATTTTTTTAAAAAGAGACGGGTACAGGTACGCATTATCGAGAAGTTTACACGTGCCATGAGAGGAATACAGTTTTTCTTCTCAAGCACATGCTTTATCCCGTGATCACATATTGATCTTTTGATGCCTTTTTTGTGTAACCAAAGAGCTTTGAGCATTTTGGGAAAATGCTCAATATTCATCTCTGAGCATTTGGGGAAATTTTTTTTTTCTTTTTTTCTTTTTGTTTGGCATCCAGTGATTTTTTTTGCGTTTATTTCAAGTCTCTCGTTTAAAGTGATCCTGCGTGCCCAACCTAGACAGGTCAACTTGCAAATCTTTAATAATCTCCGTTTTAAAGCTATTTAGATATTTGGCCGAATCTCGTGCTAGTATTTTTAATTTTTATTTTGTGGCCAAAGTTCGTGCATAAAGTTACCTCAGTGATTTAAATTATGCTTAATATATTTTCTGTAAGTGTGACTGTATTTCACACACAAGCACAGTAGATTTCGTGCATGTCGTCTGCTGCGGTCGTTTTGTTTCAAGAACTTTGTGTTTATAACACGATTGTAGACTTGAACTATATTGATAGCGTTGCCAACTTACGGAAAATTAAGTTTATGGCTACCGATTGCTGATAGGCCGGCTATATTGGCTGGATAGTTGTTATTTTTTGGATTTTAGGCTAGTACACCGTCTTAAGCCATTCAGCTGGAATAGCCAAACTAAACTTCCAGAAAACAAAACAGTTGTTCTGCCTCCATGAATTATAGAAATGTGTTTGAGAAATATTTATTTTAATGACGTTAATATTGGCAAGGCACCGATCCAGTGTATGTTTGGTTTACGGAGTTTTTTACGTTGACACCAAATGTATTAGACTGGTAAAGCGATTATTTATTTTTGTCTCACACTTTTTAATTTATGTCTACGAGACGCCAAAACTTTTCGCATGCTTATTTAATTAATGCCAAGCTGGTGTATTTATTTGAACGGTTTATCGCATGAACTCAGTGGGAGTGGTCAGCGAAATAATTGCATGTATCGGGCGCTGATCGGCGGTAAGAATCTGGGTCTCCTTTTTTCATTCTCTCACTAACATTAGATTTAGTTTATTTCTGTTTGGGTTTGTGATAACTTTAGTTATGATCCCAGATATTCTCAGCGATTTTGCTCGAAGTACCAAAAACCACTGTAACATGCGGAGAATTCCTGCACCGTGAGTGCCTTTCCTCTTGCCAATATTTCGTTTGGTAACTGTGATAATGTCAAGATCTGTCTCGCACAGTTTTCAATCACAATGCGCATCTGAATCTCTTGCGATCAAAATGCCGACCTTTTGTGAAAGGTCGGAAGGTTGAAATGGGCTCCCCAAAGCAGGTCATCATTGGTACTCGTGATGAGACCTATGACCATTGCCAGGAGAGGATTTCGGTCCACTTCACGAGGGGCCCTATCTGGGACGCGTTGGAATACGGCACCCAAGGACGTTTTATTTCTGTCTTACACATGGAGCTCTCATAAGAGAGAAAGACGAAATACCCTTCTAGTGGAGTTTTCGAACGCAGCCTAGTATGTGTACCGGGTGAGTTGGAAGATCAGCTGTAGTGAGTTGCCTATCGAATTCCTTGACAGGGGCCGTGGCCACGATTGGCCTTGCCGGAAACTTAGGGCGGTGCATGTCTTTGCGGAGCTACAAATGGAGGGCACTCCTTTCATGGCTAAGCTAACATGAATCATTGTTGTCAAGTAGTCAATGTTTTGATGAAGATGTCGCCTTCGAGTTGCAGTTCAAGACTGCCGTGTCTGAGAATTTTTTTCCCCTTTGAAAAAAAAAAATGAAAACGGGATTAAAAGCTCAAAATCAAACAGCATTTTTTCCCGCTATCTTTTTTTTCTGTGAAAATGATATCTCTTCAGATAAAAAGACGAACTTCCGTGAAATTAGATTCTAACAAAGGGCAACTCATCCTTGATCCTTGCGTAGAAACAGTCCTTAAAATATTTAGATATCAAATATTTTGATCTCTGTCAAGCTAAACATGACAAATATTCATTTTTTTTTTTTGTAAAGATTTTTTTTGACGAAAATAGGAGCGGAAAAATTCTATATACACCAACACACGTTGAGGCACTGGCGATGTGGTCAACCACAATCGCGAGCTTCCAATCCCAACAGGGCCAGCGGCAGCTGTGGCCTCTGTCAAAGAATTCCGTATGCGACACTCATGTCACGGCTGAATATCCACCTCACCTGGCACACCATTAGTCATTTTAGCCCACCAAAGCGTGCGTTAATAAAAAGGATCAGTGTTAATTGCCCTTTATTCGTAACGAGTTAGTTTAGTTTCAAGTCGGGTGTAAACCTAAACCTACTTACTTCCAAGGTATACGACACGTATCGGAACATATTAGGGTCAGCTGGTTGGAAGAGCTTTTGCTTGTGTATTACCGAACATAGTTAACTTTACTTAGCGGCCTAACGCTATATTACTTTTTAAATATTACTTTTATTTTTTGTGATGATCTTATTTCAAGTTCTCTTTCGGAAACCATGCACTTCGGAATGTGGTTTCGAAATGGGAACTAGTAGTCCACAGATGGTGTGATTAGTCACAAACATTTTAGACGCTTAATGCTTTCATTTCGAAAGTTCTTCATTATTATATGAGCTTAAGTTTTAAGCCTGTTTCAATCTTATTGTATGTTTTGCCAGGGTATCTTCTTGCTAAAATGCTACGTTTTGTTTTTCGGAGCATTTTATGTTTGTACTTCATTAACCGGTGACGGTCTCGCTAGGTTCTTTGAATGTTTTTTTTTTCCCCAAAGATTTTTTTCTGTTTCGAAGTGACGGTATTTTTAATACGATCCTATACGTCCAAAAACTTTCTACGTAATACTATCTCTCTCACGCCTTCATAGATGGCATAAAGCTTTTTTAAACTCAGCATTATCAAGAGGGTTTGTGCAATTGTAAACGGAGCAGAAGTAATCTGATTTATGTGATATAAGTATGTACTACAACGTATTTAAATCCGAAATGTTGGATTTTCGTGTCCATCCCATTCACGCACAGTCTTGCCGTTTGGAACCAACAGTAAAAGCCACAAGAAAAGAAAAAAATCCTGTAGTGCAATATTATTAAAAACGCTGCATCGTCTCCAAGCCTTTACCTTAAATGCGATGATAGTTAAGGTGGATTTTTTAAAAGCTCGAATCTAATTATCGTGCAAATTATGTTTATTGGAATACTTATCATTGAAACTCAGGAAGTAACCCTTTTAACTTTTTATTTATAGACTTGGTAAACGCTTGCAGGGTTTTATAAAATCTTATTAAATTGAAAATTTTTCCTAGCGACAATTTTAGCGGTTTCCAAGCCGCAGTCATACTGTTGCGTGGAAATGGTTTATTTTTATATATTAGCTTTTTGATTGACTGTAGCTGATAAAAGGAAGAAAAAAGTAGTTTTAAACGGTCTGCTCATATTATGTACTTGTTAATAACGCTGTTTTTATCTTCGTAGAGTGTTTTTTTTTTGTTTTTACGTGTCTTTTAAGGTTACGTTTTGCCGGAAGGAATTCACTCAATTTTACTTCCATGTTTTATTTTGATTTTTTTCAAGTTTCGTCGTGGGTTTTGTTACTCAACTTGACGATCGGTATCTTTTATTCGGTATTCCAGCTAAAGACGGTTTCTAACTGGTATTGCGACAGGTCGTAAAATTATAACGGAAAACCTATGATTGCGAAACGGATTTAAAATCGCTCCGCTTTCAAGATTTTTCTACCCGAAATTTAAGTTTCAATGAAAAAGTGCACTTAAACAAGCAACGCCTTTTATTTCAACCATTTTTTTGTAACAACAGTTTTACTTGAACTTAAAAAAGAAAAAAAAAGGAGTCATAATTTTGCCTCAACTGTGTTTTAAATTTTTTAAAACTTTATTTTGACGTCGAAGTTGTCGGAAGAGGGTGTTTTACATCCGTTTAGCGTTCGGTTGATTGTAACCTGTGATTTTTTTTCTCTTATCTGCATCAAATTTCTTAATGTTAATGTTGTGCCTTTGTGTGCGTGACAGCAAGTTTCCAAAATTAATTTTGCAACACTGTTCCAGCTAAATGTGTGATGTTTCGGGTGTCTGGAAGTCCTTCAAAGTAGTTTGCATGTTAGCACTTTTGAAGTCCCCCTTTGTGTGGAAATGCCTCCCCAGTTGTCACATTTACTTTTTTTTCGAGAACTGTATGTTATTTTTGTACTGGCAATTACACTGACAAATATTTAAATGTGTGTAAAAATTCTTACATCGACCCATCCTTGTACTCTTCCGTTTTTCATTATGCATGATTTTCTCAGGCAATATTTTCTTAATATTTTGCATGATATCGGTTTTATGTTGATACCTGAATCATTTCCAGTAATGCTACGACTTAATTTGAAACGAGCATCAGGTGGCGTTATGGTGTTCCGGGAACTTTCGTGTCTGTTCATATCATCGTGATATTCACAAGGCCGTCGATCATTCGATATCTCTTAGCATGATATGAAACGTCTTCAGTTATAACGGAACTAGCGGTTATTTATATATATTGCGTTACGAACATGCATTATTCCACTTATTGTTTCTGTTTCACGAAGACTGACCAGTTTTTTGTTCTTCTTTCTGCTTCTTTTGAAGACTCTATGTCACTTATTTCTACACCTGATAAATCGTGCCATACCATCTCCCCTCTCGCAGTTTCATGTCCATTTTTAATAACGTATCTGCCTGATCTTTGCGACTTGCTTGTCAGATCATTGAAAAAATTGCATTTCCATCATTTTTCTGCAGTTGGGATTTACCTCTAAAAAAAAGTGTTAAGCGAAGATTGCGATTCTTTCGATGATCTGACTAAAGTTAGTGTCGAACTTGATTTTATGAACCGGAGACACATTTATGGAGAAACTCGTTGTGAGGTAACTTTGATTAGGAGCAGAGGCCTTGTGTGTGTGTGCAGTGGGGTTGGACAATTGGCAACTTCGAGAAGGCGCCGACTCTTCGGGCAGCGAGGGCGGCAAACAGGAGATGGACGAAGACGCTCTTCATTCTCATAGCCTCGACAGCGGCGTCCATTTTATGGTCGGCGGTGATTCACCGTAAGTATTCACAAGTTTCACAACTCTTTGGAAGTTTCCTCGTGCATCTCAGGGGTGGTCTCGACGCGTTTTCACTTAACTGCTCTGTCTTTTTGGAATGCTGCAAACCGCACTGGATTACAGGCCCCTCATGTTCGTAAGTCCCTCTATGTCATGGCAGAACCACGCCCTCGCATTGTGAGTCTTTTCCTTTTTTCTGGTGCTTTTTGTGTGGGATTAGGTGGAGGTTGAGATTTGAAAATATTTCGCCGCCAGTGTTGCCAGATTTCGTCATATTTAAACGCGCTGCGACGTGATTGGGTTACTTCATTCACTGATTAATCGGATAAGGCACAATCGATACTTTTTCTTCGCAAAGACTTCTCATTGTCAGTTCACACTACCTTTCAACCCTCGTGCAGCTCTCAGGACTTTTTTTTATTTTATTTTTTTAAAAATTTTATTTTTTATTGACCGCTATGTGTGTTTTGGATCTCTCTCGAGCCGAGCAATTCAACAGAAAATTCTTTGACAGGGTTATCTTTACCGGTTGAAAAGTTAGGCGCGTTAAAATTTCTTGGAGTCAAATCTGGCAACACTGTTCCCCGCATGTCAAAGACTCTTGAAATGCTCCCTGATTGCAAGTACCAGAAGACTAAGGGATTACTTCAGAGTCTTTCCATTTTTGATTTTTGTATTTTTCCCCCCTGAAGAATCCAGAATTTTTTTAACACTTGCAGAAAAGTTTGGTTTAAACTTTTTGTATTTTGATACTCGTTCTTGATTCCGCTTTTTTTTCCCCGCGTGGATTTTTTAATTTTTTTTGTTTTGGTTTTGCTTTTTTCCATACTTTTATACAATTTATTTGCGTAGATGCCAGAAAACTACATGTGTGTTCTGTGAGAAACTTTCCCTGCCTAGTATTCGGTTCCTTGTAGATTTTCAAAAAGAAGTTCATCGGATCCTGTCTTCGGTTTACGTTTTTTTTTTGCTTTGTTTTGTTTTGTTTTTTTGGTGGGGGGGGGGGTGGTCAGTAAATACGTGGACGCAGAAGAGAAACTAGACTAAACAACTCCCATCCCCCATTCATCAACAAGAAAGATAGGTGGCGAATTGGCGACGCCCTGTTGTATTCACCTCTATATCCCCCTTCGGTACACCTGTCATAGCCAGCCTCCTCCTATTTTCGGTAGAGCAGCTTCAGGTGTGATGCTATCTGATTTTTCTTGTGCAGAAGGGTGAATGATTTCTTTCGCAAGAAAAAATCTTGGTTAGGCGATCACCTTTGCCTCTCCAACCTACTGGAATGGAGCTTGTGTCTTAAACGTCATTTACGGCAATTTTTTTCGCTCTTCTCTTTCTGGGCGCAAACTATAGAGAACCTTCTTTCTGTAACCAGTTATACTATCCTATCCTGTTCGCCACCCTTGTCAAGACTGTCTAACGATAAGATATTTCGTCTATGAATTAATACTGGTAGTACTCCATGCTTCGTCTCTGATTCAACGAGAATTTCGAACACTTCGAGAAAAGGGCTAGAATGAAGATGTGAAAGGTAGGTTTAAACTTGAAATGTGTGACCCTTACGGTCACCTTTCTTCATTATTTTGCCTCCATGAAATAGTTATGCGACTTCGAACTAATTTTAGGAAACCTTGAACTGAACACCCTTTGAAAAGCGGATATCTAGCAAGCGAAGATGGGGCAAAAGTTGACTCTTGTGTTGAAAGTTCACTGGTGTCGGCTTCATGGTTTTCACCCGCTAGCGCTAGTTTGCTGATCTTTAAATAGAGTCAGATTTTGTGTCCTTACTTTGAATGCAATTTATTCTGTTAAGGGATGTTCGGCGAAACGTTCGAAAGAGTCTGTAAAATCTTCGAAATTCTCAAACCTTTCTTAGAGATGCAATATTTTATCGTTGAACAAACTCTAAGGAGACTTATTCGTTTGAGAAGCTGCTCATAGGCAACTTGTATCACTAAGGCACGTTGCAGTTGCCTATCCTGTAATCTGCAGGCGCTGTGCAGAGTAGCTGTTTGAGGTCTTCGCAGAAGTTAAATCGCCAACATTATTGGTTACCGAATACCGGTTTTAACTTTCATTTTATTTTGTTACTGGTAATATTAATTTTCCGTTGAAATGATTGCGTTGCTGTCCCAGCAGCGACTAACAGAGACCTTTCGTTGATAAAAAGAGGAAGATAGTCGATGTCGCTTCAAAACGAAGTTCTAATATTGAAGTTTGAGGCGCGACAATGTCAGTGTTCATTGTTCAGTTTTCGCTTAAAACTTACCGTAAAAGTCCAATACTATATAGGCGGTCTTAAAAGAGGTCTCAAATAAATATCAGCCGATTCTTCTAAGTGAATATTGGTAATCAGACATTTGGTGCAGGAACTAAGAACTAGTAAAACTACAAACAGTAAATTTTTTACTTAGCTCCAATCTCAGGAATTAAGTCCCTTAGGTCAAAGTTAGAAGTGAAGATCGGATTGTGTTCTTCATTGTAGCCCTTTTAGACATTTTTCATTTACTCTGATTGTTGACAATAATTGTAGTTGTCTGCCCTGGTTTAGTCCTACCATTCCGCCTTAGAGTTTTGATTCCAACAGCGCTTTTATTTGACGTATTAATCAGCCGTAATATAACTGAAAACAAAGTATCGTGCTGAGCGGATCGCGCGCAAAAGTCACTCTGCTTCTAAGCAGCACATTTGTTCACATTGGCTAAATAGGTTTCAATTGGTTCTTAAGTTGCCCCTCCTCCATGCAGCGTCGCAAGATCACTGCACCGTGTCATTAATCCTTTCGTCTTTTCAATTGACGACGCAGTATCTGCTCCATCGTTTACAGCATGTGTACTTGTTCAGTGGATCTGATCAACAGTATGTAGCAATATGCGCTTAATTTGGACAGCTCGTGGGAGTCGTCTAGAGAACCAGCCAGAGAGCAAACGAGAGATCCATCTAGAGAGCAGTCCAGAGACCAATCAAGAGAGCAGTCTAGAGAGCCAACGAGAAGAGCGGACCATCGAGTGGATCCTGAACGGACAAACGTGCCTCGTTCTTTTAGCCAGGACACGGATCTGGTATCGTCCGGTATTGAAGTAAGAATTTTGTTTACTTAACCTTGAAGTCGATGAGTCACAGTTTCTTCGCGCATTGTTATGTTTTCTAAGCAAGACTGTTACCCTTAAACCTGTATCATTCCTCAAGGTGATCAAATATTTACTTAGCAGCGAATATCTTTTTGTAAACTTGTGTAATTCGAAGTAAAATGCCACCTCGACTTGACCCAAAAGATAACCAAACCGGTTGTGTTAAAAACTGTGTCATTTTTCTTACGCTGTTTACATAAAGCTAAAAAGTTTCATCGGTGTGTCTGACAATTTTTCGAAAAGCAAGTAAGGCTTTTTCAAGAATTTTCAAGGGTAATTTTCCCTTTTCTCAAGCGCGTTTTCTTCCTTTCGTTATTTGAAGCAATTTTGACGGACTTTTTAAACCGACTTTCCTAGCGTGGCATAGTTTTTCGGTTTATAATAATTTTAAAAACGGACTGTCTATTCACCCGTTGGTCCGTTAAAAATACATTGAAGCCTTTTTACGTGCGTTGAAGTCTCTCCCATGGCGTTCCTGTCATTTTCCGAGCGTTGAAGTCTCTCAATATAAATGCATGTCGGGTCAAAAACAACACCCTTTCAAGGCTTTTCCGAGGTTTCTAAGGGTTGTTAGACACCCTGTACGAAAAAAAAATTGTTCAAGCGCGAATGAACTAATCATTCAAATAAGCACTTATTTTTGGGCACCCATGGAAGGCGCTCCCTCCCCAATGTATATTTTTGTTTTGCAGGTCGTTGCACCCTTACCGAAACAATCATTATCGGATACGAGCCTGGGGGCTGTAGCAGAGGCGAACAGCGTTGCGCATGCGCGAAGCCACGGTCCTAAGAAGCTGCTGCGAGATGCATCCAGAGACTCGTATGCTTCGTCGCACACTTCCTCGCAGTCGTCGAGCGCTGCGGCGCCAGCGCAGACGCCCGACGAGGAGGCGGGCTCGACCGATTCCAATTCGACGGCGGCCGACGACGAATCGGCGCGAAAGAAGAGAAAGCATAAACTGAACTTTTTTAAATATTCGCGGGGAAGCAAGAAGAAGCCAGAGTGATGGTATTGGTGGCCAAGTGTTTTTTTGTGCCCATCGACCATGTTATCCCTTGTCTGCCTTTCTGTCCAGTGCTCTTCATGGAACGGCCATTGGCTCGGTCGTTTCGAAACCTTTTCAGCAGAGAATCTCGTCGCGGAGCGAGTTTTTGTGCTTAGTGGGACAGACATTCAAGTTGGCATCCGATACCTTAGAGAGGACCCTTTCAAGGATGCATTTTCTGTTTTATTTTTTTGACATGTGCCAGTCTTTCATCAAAGTGAAGGCGACATTTTCGGAACCACTTGCGCGTATTCTTAGGGGAAACAAAATCTCAGGATTATGGTTCTTTCGTCGGCTTTACTGGCATACATAGTTTCAATTAGTTACTTTTTCTAGAGAAATTTATTGTTGTTTTTTGCAGGATACGATTAGAGAGGACTTGAATGTGGCATTTTTTTAGCTTCAAAATAACTTTGTTATTTATTTATTTATTCATATCCTTTTATAAAAAATATGACAATTCGTTCCTATAGCGTGACATTTTTTCACGTTTAGTGTCAATACTTTTGGAATTAGTGGTGTTATTTTATTTCTGAATTTTTGAACAAATATTCTTTTAGTAAACGGTGCGAAAATTTTTGTTTACATAACATGTATTTCGAACGAGTTTTCTTGAGGTTTTGTAATTTTTCATCAAGCGTAGAGAATTTTTGTGAACGCATACAAACCTCTTATTTTTCTGAACGCTATCATATTGATTGTGACACTATTTTCCAGACACCAACAAGGACCTCTTCGCCTCTGCTCATTTGATATCAAGCTTTCTTCGACTTTTTTTGCGGATCTTCCAAAACATCTTCCACCCTGAATCTTTCCCATCATACAGGTATTTGTGTTTTGATA
>Ga0058701_10001663_pt1 | contig 16081 bp, 12 predicted proteins | sample AgamicOrMae_FD_97039 | JGI IMG/M metagenome (GOLD analysis project Ga0058701, IMG submission 97039) | Agave microbial communities from Guanajuato, Mexico - Or.Ma.e | ecosystem: Host-associated > Plants > Phyllosphere > Phylloplane/Leaf | place: Guanajuato, Mexico | collected 2012-06-04
CCGCCGAGGACGACCAGCCCCGACGTGGTGCGCATCTACGTGCCGTACACCAGCCCCAGCCACCCGCCCAGCCCCGCGGCCAGCCCCGCGCCGCCAGCGTCGCCCAGCCGCCAGAACGGGGAGGTGCCCCCCAGGTCCCTGCCGCGGCCGCTCTCAGACACCAACAAGATCCGGATAAGGGTCGACAGCACCCAGGAGGAACAAACACCCATTGTTGAGCACGGCCATCTAGTCCGACCCTTCGGCCTTAACAGCCCCAACCATAACAGCCCCGAAGTTGATATATAGACTTCATGATACTGTCTAAGACTAAAATTTACATCCATGTAAGCAATGCTAATTTCATCGGTAGCAAATCATCGGAATGTCACAATAGACGCAAGGTAAAAGTTGCTATATTTTGCGGAATGGTGTACTTGACCAATTTTTATTTAGGTAGCCATCAGAAAGAGCTCAAAAAATGACGAAGAATAGTCAAAAGCAGCACCGATCACCCGGAAATCGAGTTCACAGTTGCCTGTGACGTCATAGGATCCGTAAATTTTGCCGAATTCCACGGATTCTATGACGTCACAGGCAACTTTGAACTCGATTTCCGGGAGATCGGCTGATTATATCAAGGTGCTGCTTTTGACTTTTCTTCGTCATTTTTGGAGCTCTTTCTGATGGCTGTCTCGATAAAAATTGGTCAAGTACCCCATTAAGTTTAATTTTGCTTATTTCTGAAACCGAGAGACATAACTCGACAAATAAATACAATTTTTGATACGCCTTTTTGAAGCGCTGTCTAAAATTAGCTTTATTTGAAAAGTTATCACCATCGGTTTAAGAAATAACCACAGTGGAATTTAGCGTTTTCTCAAAATGTGGTAGCCATTTGCTATAGAAGCAAGGCTATCATAGCCAGCAAGGTAATCTTTAACGAAATTATTTTAAAATTGCTTTGTTTGCTGAGATGTCAATTTTACAAGTTTAGCATGGAACTTCCCTGAAAGAATGCTTCTTCCCGATTTCGGAATGTTAAAGCAGTGTCTAGGGAAATTTAGAAACTTTGCTGATTCTTTTACATCTCACCAAAGAAGTGAAATCGTTTTGTGAGGAAATCATAGTATGATGAACTTCTCATTAAAAGTACTGTTTAATTACTTGGGACGTTTTCTTTTAAATTCTTTGTGAAAATGCTGAGATCTGGAAGACGTTTTTCTCAACCTATTTGATAGCAATTCAGTTGAGATGCATTGAAGCTACCTCTTTCGTTTTTTAGTTAGCGTGAACAGCCTTTTTTACTGGAATAATATAATGCGGTTAGTAGGCAGGATGACGTAGTTTTCGTAGCAACTCAAGTTCTCCAAACGTATCTTATTGTTTGTCTGTCTTCTAATTATTGCTCTCATATTTGGAACGCGCTCGGTATAGTTTTCGAATCGACATTTTGATTTTAAGTGTTGAAGATGTAGGTGCTCCGACCGGGCTGTTTGATTTCCAAAAGGGGACCTCTCTTTTTGCATGGCGCCAAAGCAGTTTATCTATTTATGTTCTTTTTACTTCGCTTTAAACCGTACTGCTAGCGTAAATGTTATGCATCGCCCCACGGTCTTAGACCCCATATGTTGGTGTATCGCTGTCGTGGAACTAGCGACTTTAAGACGAAAGTGCTGGATCTTGTTTTCACTTCATCAGGTATTTTTTCCGCATAATAAACTTGTATCTACTTTCTAATTTTATATTTAATATCGCGAATGCAGACCAAAAACTCAAAGCCCATCAATTTTGTTTGAATCAGCGCTTTGCGCGAAAAGAAATTGCATTTATGTGGCCGTCACGAAGTCGCTTTTTCTCTTTTTTTAATTTATTCTGCTATTTTGCTAGTACAAAGGTCTGACTTGTTTCTGTCGAACTTATACAACGTTTGCCATGCAATTTTAGTGTGATATCTAATATTTAAGGTACTCCAAAAATAGACACCGTTAAACAGTATCTGTTCTAAAGCTTACTTCTCGTTCGTTTTTCTTTACAAAATGTTGACGTGAGAACTGTCTTTTGTTATTTTTGCGCAATAATTATTGTAAAATCGTGTATAACGTCAAATTTGTCAACAAATGCTTTTATGCAGTATTAGTTTTCTCCTCATACAAAACCTAATATTTATGTCTTGCCGATTTAAATGTACAATACGATGGGAAATTTTGAATACGAGTAAGTCGGGAGAATAGGTTTGCAGTTAATGTTGTGGTGCTGCCATCTACCGTCGTGAGAAAACATTAGTGTTTCACTCAACCGCTAGATGACAGCGCAACTTCGCAAACTGCCGCCTTATTTTGTCCCACCCCAAATTTACTTAAGAGTGGCGTATGCTTACTTTACTTGACGTTACAGAAAGCGGATGAAGTACTCATTTCATAAAACAAAGCTTTACGAGACTAGGATAAATCTGTTACTACTTAATAAAAGGGGAGAGAAAAGATGAGTCATTCATAAGAATTGAAAAGAGGAAACTAGGCTGAACTTAATTCTTCGTCTATGGAGGATGATCACCATGCTGACGGTCGATTCTTGTAGTCCATGGTGTGCAATGCTGCGAACGTTTAACATGCCGGTAGCACTTAACGTGGTGTTTATTTATGTAAACTGACAACGTAACTTTTTGACCATTTTTCTAGCTAAAATTCGGTTAATTAGTCGTGTTATTGCGTCATGTAAACATGCAAAACCTGAGTTGGTTAGTCAGCGACATCATCGTTCCAACCTTTAACGAGGGAATGGGGTATTTTTGTACTCGAGTGTGCTGCAGCTTTAAGCTCTACTTTCGGAGCCACTTTTAAAGTTGAAAGATCATTTAAATGGAACTGCTGCTCCAAGTTAACGCAACTTGAACGGGCCGAATTGGTCCCTCTCTTTGCTGATATGCTCTACAGTTCTGCTAATAAGAAACTCTATGTGTGATTTAAATTAGTGGAGGCTTAATCGCTTTTGGTGACAACTCGCACCAATGATGATTTTGGTCTGAATGGCCGAGTACTTTGTTTTATTTAGCTGGTTTAAATAGAGCTGTTTGATCAAGCAATTTCATCTTAATGTGGAAATTAGAAGTCGTATCTTGACTGAATAACACGTCATGTACTCGCATTCGTAGTTTCGGTGTTTGAAGTAATAGTTCTGGAACGATACGGTTCTGCTAAGTAAATCACTTGCTAATTACGTGGGAAGCACTTTTTCCCCATGGATGGTTGACACTTGAATCTTTTTCTACTTTTCATTTTTACGCAAGACAGTTGTTGCGGGCATTTAACTGATGTTGTCAGATTTCGTGACTCCGTCATTTTAAAAAAAAATACTGTTTTACCGGTAAAGATGACCTAGTGCTAGTGACTAATCCTTTTTTTTATTTATTTTTTTATTGCTCATAATTGCTCTAGAACATCCCAAACGTGTTAGGTTATCTCCAATGACTCGAGTTAATCACTGTTAGCATTGACGAGGTTGCGAAATCTGGCACCTTTGTATTGTACCGCTTTTTTCGTAGTAGAAAAACGTTATTTTTCTCGTAGAAGACTGAGATTCTTGCCTTGGTGCAGTTTCAAGCCCTCTGTTCTCATCTGCATTATTTATTTTATTTAATCGAGACAGTATATGAAGGAAACGTTTGTCATTTAGGGTTTGCTCTGCCGGAAGTTATTTTTGTGATGGAAATCGTCGGAATGGGAACTGCAAAGTCGGCTGAAGAGCTGCCTGCCTTGTTAAAAATAAGCAATATATCTTTTTGGGGGGTAAATGGAAATGTTGTTGTCAGTGCTGAGTCTGAGCGACGCCACATGTGATGTTGCTCACGTAGTTCCTGTTAGTGTGTGTACAAATAGTAATCTCTTTAGTAATTTATATCGAATTTGAGCGTTGTACACATGTACATAGGTAAAATATATGTAAATAGAAATATACATTAATGGATATTTTCCCTATATTCAGTCGCTTCATATCAATCGGTGTTTTCAACTAACGTGTATTGTAGCTCTCGGCATGTACTGTACTGTACGTACGTTCATCTCATTCGAATCGCCTTTTTAGCTTGAAGCAACTCACCCCACTTTTCCGATTCTTGTACTCTACGTAAAATCGCACAAGGTTGCATTCTCTACCTCTTGGTGTTCGACCTTTCCTTTTGTCGTTCGACCTTTCCTTTTGTCGCCTTGCCGAATGGAGCAAGACACTAGGAACCCAGCCTAACCTAAGTGAAGCCGACTTAACCTAACCTAACGCGGCTGTCTGCCTTTAAATCTCATTAAGGGAAGTTCAACGAAGGTGGAAATGAGGTCGAAAATGCAACATTTCAATTTCGCTATGGGTATATTTCTCTGAAGATATTTGGGCGCCTTCCGAAAAGACCTGAAAAACATATCCCTTTTCGTAATTTCAGGCTATTTTGTGATTTTATAATGTTTTACGAGAAATCATGTGAATGTTTGTTTTCGACCTAGTTGCCAACGGCTCGTTGCATGTTGGTTTTTCACTGTCAAAATTTCTCGCTGAGTAACCTCTCAGCTAGAAGGTTCACTAGAGCCCAATTTAAAAACATATTATGACCCTTTTTAACTAATATTTGATATTTTGAAAAGACGGTTCTCGTCTTGTCCAATTTTTTTACCCCATCTGAATTTGGCTGCGTGTCGGCCAAAATACTTTCGATGGCGTCTGTTCAGCGAGGGGTGAACAGGGATGTCTGAAATTTTGCCCAGGTACTGCATGTAAGTCAGCAATCCCTGAGATTATTAGCCAAATAATGTGGGGTGGAAAATCGGACCAAATGAGATAAGTCCTTTGATTCTCGGAAATAATTTTTCATTTATTTTACTTCGATTCCATTGTTGATCTCTCGTTGCATTGCTAACAGTCCTTCCCTTACCGTCAGTGTGTTTCGAAGAGGGATATTTTTAAAACAAGAGTAAAAGCTATATTTTGTTTACGAATAATATCTATACTTCTATCAGCCATAGTATAGAAATAATAAGTAGAGAAGCTATGCCAGGCACTGGTAGCACAGTGTGGAAAACACAATAATGCCAAACTCGTTTTTGTGGAAGTAGAATTTTGTGGAAACGTAATTTTTAAAAAATAGATGACCGCCTTTTTTTTTATTAGCTTGTCCAGAAAATTGTGATTAGATTAATTCTTCTCGTATGGATGACTTCCTGTGCATTTAATGCTAATAATACTCAACGAATATCGCTTTTGCCGAAAGGATATTTTTAACTGGAAGTTATGCTCGGAATAAGTTTCTCATTTAGCGCCGTCATAGCTTTTTTTTTTTACCGAAACGGCGCTTACACACATGAGTTTTTGTGTCTTGTGGATTTAGTTTGTAGTCCCCCCCCCTCGGGTTGATGTGCAGAAGGCCCGTGAGGAAGTCTGCTGTGTGATTTGAGCTTTGCTTTAAACGCCGTTTCGTCCATTCCGTCTAGTTTGAAAACTATTTGGATACATTCATTCCTTCTGTCATTCTACCGCTTTTATCCGCATTCCTCTTTGTCATTCCACTCTTTCTTTTTTACTTTCCTTTTCATTTCCTTTTCTTTTGGATGTGAGAAGACTGTACATCGTAGAACAGTAAATTTGAAAAGTCCTGTTTTCCATCTTTTGTGTTCCACCCTTAAAGAGAGAGAGAGACTCAAAGCACGGAATCTAACTTCGGTTAACCTATCTGTCGCCAAGTCTGATGCCGCCCGGGACTGTAACTGCCGCTGGGAAGTGGTATCAAAACTAGGCGGCCGTCGAACGGAGCGTTGAAGAAGCCACGTGACCTGAACCTAGGTTAACCGAATCTACCTAATCAGCATCATTAATCCTCGCAGTGAAATATTAAACCGGGGTGGAACCTGGGTGGAACATTAGAGATGGAAAATTCCACCTTTGAAATGAACAGTGCACACCGTATGGAGCGAATGGCGTGCAACAAACTTTGTGACACTTTTACAGCAATTCAAAACCGTAAGTCAATTAACGTTTTTGTGGTGAATTTAGGGTAGCGTAACGCACGCCGCAATTCCGCTGTTACTGGATTGATTTTACATGTTTTATCCAGAATATTTTATAACTGTCGACTTTAGTTTGTGAATGTAGCGTAACTCTCGAAACTCATTATTGAAACCGCCATTTTGGTGAAGTTCTTGGTTGAACCTAAATGTATGTGAAGTACGTTTTGTTTGTAAGAACAACCTGTTGTTCAGGTATGGTATATTTTATTTGTGGGAAAAGAGTTGTAGTCGGCGTTAAAATGTTTACGTTGTTAAGTTGAAATTGGATAGTTTTGTTGTTTCCGCTCATTTGTCCCTCAACATCTTGAAAGCAATCATTGAAACCATGTCCTTTGCGGAATTCCAGCCGCACGAAACATAGATGCTCATAATATTTTTCCGATTGTAATCAATGAAGATCACTTGCGGTAACTCAGTCTCGAGAATGAGCAACATAAGATATTCTGATCGGCATAGAAGAGACAGAAGAAATAGCTGCGTTGAAACAGTTTACATATAGTAACTGTAATTATTGAAAGTAAAGAGTTGAGCGGAGGGCCTCTGATATCAAAGGAGAGTCAGCATCTTAAGTCGCGACTCGTGCTATCGAAATATTTTTTCCTTTGCTTTGTTGAACAGAATAGTCAATGGCTTTATCGGTACCATTACTCAAAGAAAAACTCTTAACCGTGTCATTCAATGTGCTTGCGACTTTCGATGCTAACCTTATTATTGCCAAATAGTTTCAGGGGACAGGCGATACTGAACAAAAAAAGACAACTTAAATAGTTGTGTTGCGATTATTTTTAAGTATTGTGTAACTGACGGACAATCAGCGTATAACGTTTTTTCTTTGTTTCTTTCTCGCTACGTACATAGATTTTTTAATTGTTAAATTTAGTTGTCGGCTTGATAAGGTGGTTTTGAACAAACCTTGAGGGTGTCGTATTCCGACAGTCCTTTGTCAAAAACGCGGGGAAGTGCGGCCTGCCTTAAACCTTGTTCATTGTTGTTCGTTATGATAGTGGCTCTTTGTACATATGTTAATAACAGAACCAAACCCTTCTTGTATTGTGTGAGATATGTTTACATTTTGTAAGTTTGGCAATAGACATGCAGTTTGAATCATAGTTTTGGTATGAAAGAAAATATTTATAATAAAACTTTAATTGGTATATTTTTCATTTTTTTACTTCTTATTCGTAACCCTATCGCGTTGCTGACCTTTTTTTTTTTTTTTTACTCAGGACCCGTTGCGAGACTTGGCTATCTCCAAGAAAGAACCTTGAGTTCACGTAATGGTGTTCCCAACTCTTAATCTTAGTTTCGCTTTCGCCTCAAGAAATTTAGCGCCCTGTCCCCTTTAAAAGGGAAGAACCCTTTATTGGTGGGAGGAATAAATCGAGGAAATTACTATAAACTGCTCGCCATTATTATTTTTAATATCTTACTTACAATTATTTACAAACTTTTTCGATTCAAACCGACACATGATTCATTAATGTTTCACGCTCACCGAGGTAGGAAACTTACTTTACATAGTTAAAAAAAGTTGCTAGTTGAGTATTGTCAAATAATTTATCGTTGATGAATGCGCGGAAGTTTGTAAACAAAGTGAATACGAGTTGCTTCATTATTAACTTTTATTTTCTCACTTATTTTTGAAACGGGGGAAGTACTTTTTTCGGCTCATGAGGTACAGCGCATGCTATCGGAAGACTACTTGTGTCTCCAACATCAAGCCATAATTTTTCGTCCCGGAAAACGTGCTTTTAAAATGAGTTGCCTTAAAGAATAGCCATATTTCCAAACAGTTTCCAACTTTGGAAACGGAATAATCAGCCAAATTATGTCTTTTAGCCAATATATCCTCTCGGATTGCTTCAGAACTTTTAATTTAAAAAAATATCGAAAAAAATTGCTCAATAATTTGCACTCTTATTTTGGATGGAAAAATAAGTTGTTTTTTTATGTAGGGAAGGTTGACGGTGCGTTTTTACTTAGAATACACAAATTACGTAAACATGTTTGTCTCTTATCTTAAGTGGGCTTAAATATTAGCGTAGAGTCCAGAACGACTCTCTTGGATTAAATGGTAAAGTTTAAACTCGTTGGAAATGACATGAGTCTTTGATAAGATAGGGCAGTGGCTTTTCCCTGTCGAAAATCATCGCTTGGAAACAAAGCTGCTTTGAGGCAGTTCGTTTCCTCGCGAAATTCATTTCACTGTCAAGTCCTGCCTGATAACGTTGAAAAACTCTTGTTAGACCAAAGTTCAGTTGTCGGGTTGGAGTTCTGCAATCATTAATTTTAATCTGAATTCCTTTCATGGCCGGCATTCGTTCAGCGAAAGGAATGAAGGGAAAAAATAACAATGACGAATCTTTTTTGTTTGATATTAACAGTCAGGAAATACAAGCGAAATTGGCGTTAATATCACAATTTCATAATGTCCATAAAATTATGAATCGTAATGACAAAAATATTTATAGTTGTAGATTATGTACATTTAACTAGCTTTAATTGATTGGCACCATTTATAAGTAGGATGTGTCTTTTCAATCGCTTTCTTCGACTGTTGTGGAAAAGTTCTCGATACTTTCTTTTTTCCATCTTTTTTGCTTGAACTAGTTTTGACGGAACACACGGATCGTCATAGAGTCACAATAAATATGGTCCTAAAACATTGTCCAATGATATGGCTTGTTCTCATGTGTCGAAAACTGCGAGTGAATAGACCGATCCGTAGATTTGTCAATACATCAAAGAACATGTTGCGTAAGATTTAAAAAAAATGTCCAAAGAAAACCTTATGTTTCTACTCTTTTTGTTCGCTTAATACATAATTTGTCTCGGATTGATATAAAACGTTGCGGCTCGCAGATAAAACAATGTGCTAACGATACTAAAATAAGATGGTATAAAAGATAAAAATCAATGCTCGCTAGTAACAATGCGACTCTAATTTCTCAAAGAAATTAATATTCATCTTATTGAATCGCAAAAAAATATATTTTTCGATACGCCTAAGAAGTTGCGTGGATGGATCATCATATCTTACATGACCGCACATACCCTCTTAACTAATCACATTGATGATTATAGTATACATATTTACATGTGCACCTAACAGCATTTACTCCTATACGAAATGGAAGAAGGCATATTAAAAAAAAGCTAAGTTTTTTTAAAACAAATTATATGATGCGTCATCTTATGAAGTGATTTGCCGATCTGGGTAGTTAAAATACTCGTTCTATTTACTTTTATTATTGAACGTCGTTTTCTTTTTCACCTTTGTTAACATTTGCTCGTCTGAGTTGTAATAAAGCCGTTATTTACAGCTCAAAGATGAAAACGTTGAAAGCTACTCACTGTGCATTGCAAGTAGCGAGTTCAGGAACAAAATAGACGGCTCCGTCAAAATTTTATTTCGCCAGGAGCATTTAAAATTGCATTAATTCCAACGTATTTTTATTCTAGCTGAAAGCGCCGTTATACTATCGTTGATTATAATCTCAAAAAATCGTATCACATAGAAATGAACCCGGGAAAAAACGATGGAATCTTAAGTACCGTACGTTGAGCATCGTGGAGGACAAAGATGTCATTTTCAACACAAAAACTCCTCTTCTAACTACACTAATTGATTATGTATTTTAATAAAAATGACGAATCGTTGGAAGGGTTTACGTACTGTACAAGTTGCACTGTACACCTCAAATCGTGTAGCCGATCACATTCAATATTAACAACTGCTCCCATTGTCCGAGGTTTTTTTTTTGCGAATATCTACGTCGCCATCTTCATCTTATCCTAACAGTCACTTCTCGGTAGAAACCGTAGTCTAAACGAATGGGAAGATTTCATAGGACGGGTTTCAGTCGCTCCCCAAATCCATAGAAGTCTAAAGCTTCTCTCGCGTCAGTTCAGTCAGTTACAGTCGAGACTAAAAGTCCGTCTCTAGCGATTTTCTATCTTCGGTGTTTGCGAACGCAAACCATGAACTTTTCGCAGCTTGGAAACTAATGAATCATAGTGCATACGTTTTGAGACACCGTGCGTAGTAGTTTGTAAATCCGTTGAATTTGGATTCTTAAAATACCGATATTTCTCAAATTTTGCAAAATATGTCTTATTTTAATTTAGCATTAAAAATAGCATTTGGCCTGAGGTAGAGAGAAGTTTCGCTGGGGTATACTTTACCCGTGTAAAAGTATATTTTACTTGAGAAATAAGCTGGAGTGGAATCCTTCCCCCAAGTCCCCGTATACACACGAAATACATTTGTTTCCTCAACGTACGTCTCTGTAGGATTAAGCCAGAAACTGAAGAGTTGTGACTTTTAATAGCGACCGTAGGCGTACTGTAGAGATGGAGATGGAACAGTTTGTGCTCAGTGGGCCGTCTCCATGGCGCCTGGACTGACAAACTGATCGTGTAGAGTCCTTAAATGGCGGAGCAGGTTGCTTTTGACGTTGAAGCCCTTGCCGCAGGTTGGGCAGGCGTAGGGCCGCTCGCCGGTGTGGGTCCTGCGGTGGATCATCATCGCAGCTTGTGAAGGGAAGATCTTACTGCATACTGTACACCTTTTTCGGGCTGTAAAAAATTAAAACAAGGAATTATTACATATGTTGCCGCTTTCCCAAAATTGAGGACTGATTGTAAATTAAAAAACAATCGGGTCTCGTCCCTCAGAAAACGGAAGAGATCGTAGAGAAAAGAAAAAGAACGATTTGGGGAATGCTATACCTGTTTCGGGCGTGAACCAAAACAGGGGTGGTTCGTATTTTGGTTATTTTTCAAGATAGACCTATGTTCAGCCATATCATTTAAAAGGTCTCGCGAGAGCTTGCCATTGATGTGGCTCAACGTAAGTCTGTGTTGAACAATTACCAAAATACGCACTTTCCCCGTTTCAGTTTCATACCCAAAACAGGTATCGCATTCCCCAAAACGGGGATTTTACTTTTACTGTGTTTACCGGAAAAAGATATATGTAACGACATGCGTTCCAGATTGTAATGAGTATCTTACACTTGCCAGCAAAGGAAATCCTGGAAGCCGCTGCGGCAAGAGCCGAAGTCCGATTTCTGTCTCTCTCCCTCATCTTTTCGCGATCCCTCTGTCTGTCTTTGTCCGCGGCCTCTTTGTCCTGCTCTCTACGCTCTTTGCTGTCTTCGCTGCGCCCGCTCGAAGTCGTGGGCAGGATGATCTTGGGGGTGACGACCGCGTCGGGCGGCGGCTTGGCCGTGACGGTGGCGGACGACGGCGCCGTGCTGTGCTTGTTGCTGGCTGCCAGCTGCTCGGCGGAGTGGTCGTTCTGCAGGTGGCGCACCCAAGCGGCGGGCGTCGAAAACTGCGTCCCGCAAAGATCACACGACAGCTGGGGAAATTCAGCTCCATCTACCGCCTCCTGTAGCAACCAAGTCAATTCCTCTCGATTTTACAGATAAAAAAATACGCAAACTACTTCTGAAATCCGGTGTACAAATTTCCTGAAATCCGAACTGAAATCTCTGAAATCTGGCCTGAAATTTCTGTACTCCCTAAAATCTCCGTACTCCCTAAAATTCTTGTAATCCTTGAAGTCCGATATGAAATATCTTCAATCCGGCGTACAATCCACAACATCCGTGAAATCCGTCTTGAGATCCGTGGAATCGGACCTGGAAACCTTGAAATCCGGCCTAAAACCCTCGGAACACTTTATATCCTTAACTTCCTTGAAATCCCTGGAATCCTGAAGTTCGTCCTAAAATCCTTAAAATCTCTGAAATCCGACCCAAAATCCATGAAATCCTGGAATCCGCTGTACAAGCCCCAACAGAGTATTGGCCCCTCGTTTCCTACCTTGTTTACCACCTTGGTTTGATCTTTTATGACTGTTTTATTGAAGAAATACCGTACAACTGCGCATGTACCTTAAGTAAACCTAGGTTGGGTGAATTTTGATTACCAGGTCACGTAATTGTAGCCTAGTTGCCGCTGCTCTCCGTCCTCACCAAGCCTGATACCACTAACTTCGGCAGTAACTGTCGCAGAAAGGATGGAACAACAACAACAAAAAAAATCCCACTCTACGTTCACAGCGTGTGGATCATTCTTACAATGTTAGCTTTCCAGTTGGCTGTTAATGGAAATGGGCTCATTACCGTCGTGGATTGACTCACCAAATGTTTTTTGGTGGATCTCCGCCTGATGGGGCGGCGCGCCTCCGCGTGACCCTCGATGTGGCGAACCCACTCCGCGGGCGACGTGAACGTCGACAGGCAGTAATCGCACGTGAGCGGCGAGTAGAAGTTATCGCCGTCCGGGGCGTCCACGTCGGCGTTTCCCTCGCCAGCGCCGCTCCGCTCGCTCGCACCCGCGCTCGAAGGCCTGTACACCTCCTGGAAAACCAAACACTCCCATAAAATCCCTCCGTATCACTGCATACAATACATTCCACGAGTTCGTGAAATCGTCTCTTACCGGTTTAATCGTCATCTCAGTGTGCATGAGATCGGCCGATATGTCGTCCATCATGGCCTCTTGAACTTCGGATTCTTCGTACCATTCAATCGGCTCGTCTTTTATCCGAATAACACTGCTGACGGATGTCTGTGAACAACGTCACAACGCTTTAGCAGTATTCCAACAAGGAGCGCCCGCTGATGGCGCGATAGGCAACCCTCGCCACACGAGTGCGTTGCGGTTGCCTATGCAACACTTCACAGGCGCTCTCCACTGTTCGTCAAGAGATCAGAGCAGACGTGTGGGCTTTTACCTCCATTTTAATGGAATGTTTGACGTCGATGTCCTTGGAGGCATGTTGAGGGGAAGAGGTAGAGGAGGCGTTGGACTCGCTGGCGTCATTTTCGGAGCCGGCAACGTTGGCAACGGAAGTTCCGGTTGGGCCGTCCGGCGTGGCGGAGGCGCGTGACGCGGGCCGGGGGGCGGGCGCCGGGGGCGGCAAGGGCGGCGTGGTTGACGACGACGACGGCGCCGGCGTGGTTGATTGGCCCGGCTTGCTCTCGCTGGTCGACGCCGGCGTGGCGGTCCCGGTGCGGGTGGGCGTGGGCGTGGAGGTTGGAGTGACGCTGGGTGTGTGAGGAGATGGCGGCCGCGGGGTGGACGCGCTTGCCGTTGTTTGGGCGCCCGATGGGGCTCCCGAGGTTGATGTTGCTGTCGATTCTTTATCTCGTTTCCGGGATTTGGAGGACGGACCAGCTTGCTCACGTGACCTGCAACCGTATCACCAATCCGGTTTTTATGTACAATTGAGTATCGAAGAACATATCATTCAAGTTGTGAAATGTCTTCTCTTTTGTTTACTAAAATAAAATGCAAGAAGTATTCAAAAACCTTCTCAACAGAAAACGTCTATTTTCAAGCGTGAGATAGTTTGCCTTAGCTGCAATAAACCTACCTGGCGACCAGAGGTATTGAGGCATTACTACTAGTAGCACCGGAGGTGGACCTGTGATGCAACCTTTCCGACCTCTCCGACCTTTCCGACGACCTTTCCGGGTCCATGAAATGGCGACTTGAATGCGGGACCAACTCTTTTCTGCGGGATCTCTGAGTTTCCTGGAAAATAGTTTACACCATGAGTTTGAAATGCAAACAAGTAGACTCTTTTTGACATTTGCTAAAAATGAGACAAAGCCAATGGCGTTGACATCGTCCCGAAAGTCTTTCTCGTGAGATCGGAAATCATTCTTTTAAGGTTTGGATTATTGCGTTTCGCATCAGCAACTGCGTAAATGGTTTTATCCCAATGGGCTGTTCTTCATCCAATTGAAATTTACTTAACGGAGAAAACGTCTACCTCATTTCGATGTTATCGTGTGACCTTCTCTTACACGTCACCCCACATCAATAAGTTATCACCTATTTTATATATTTATAGTTTTAAAGTACAAGTTAAAAAAAATTTAAGCCTAATATTTTTGCTTAGGAAGTGACTATTGACCCGATTGCCCCATATAATATGTATTAATTTGGGTTCCGTGCCTTCAAGTCATCTACCATTTAAAATGCATAAGGTTGGTTACTCCCTACTTAAATGCACGTCGGGTTAATAGCAACACCCTTCTGCTTATTCTTTTATATTGAACTTTAACCTTCCGTTGATGCTAATCGGCCCACAAAAAGAGCAGTGTTGCCAGATTTCGTTATTTTTTAACACCGAAGAGTAGTGTTACCGGATGAGCATGTCCATCCCGGCGGTCCTTGGCAGGATAGAGTCCCCGGATCCTGAGGATGTCGCCGGCCCGGAGCACGGCCGGCAGCTGCTTGTTGGAGACCGTCGCCTCCCCAGAGTACATGTAGCGCACCAGAATGGTCATCGTCCGGAAGGAAATCTCCGCCGGCAGGACGACGACTACGGGAAGATGCGGGGAGGCGACGCGGGCCAGGAGGCCGTGCAGATAAGCGCTGAAGGCCGACAGCACGAAGCGGTGCGCGCACAGCTGGCGCCCGTCCGCCGTCGACAGCACCACGTCGGCGAACGCCTCCGACCCCAGAAGCGTCGCCACGGAAGCGTGCAGGTGGGACCCGAAGTTGTGCCACTTGAGCTGGAAGTTCTCCGCCATGGCGGCGTACGCAGGCTCCATGGCGCCTGCTCCTGCACACCTGCAAACAAGCGTTCCAACGGAGCTACCTCATCAGACGGCAAGCCTTAGGCATTTTTAGGCGGATTGTCTGCTAGTGTCTTTTACCACGCGGCTGAACACCTCCGACAAGAAAGCGGCCGTTCAGGTACCCTATGCTCCACTCCACCTTTTCTCCGCTCAGGTTTGGCTTAGCGATCTGTTAGCGCATTAACCCATATCAGCCCAAAGTATTTGGAGTAAAATTGAGCTTGTTAGAGAAATTGGGAAGATTTTTTCCATTAAAACACGCAATTTTAAGCTGTATAAAATTCCTAAATTATTGAATTTCAGGTTTCCAGAGGGGTGATATTTTTTGAATTGTGACAATAGTGAACTGAAAAGATCCTCTAACATAAATTTTTCTGTTTCCGAACGGCATCGCTGGGCGGTAGTGGGTTAACTTTCTTGATGGGATCTTGGCTGAATCTGTGATTTTTTCTCCTTTTTACAAAAAAGCAAAAAGAAAAAGAAAAAAAATCAAAGGTATTAACAGACGGACAAATGGTGTTTGGAAATATAAACAGCATCTGTTTTTCACGTGGAGGGGGTAACAGGCATTGTGCCTAGTTTCCGAGATAGACCGCTGTATTTTTAGGAGTCGTATGAATGGAAAACTCATGCCAGGTTCTGCGTATGTCGCTAAGCGGCAAATAAACCATCAGTTCACGCTTCAAACCATTTTATTATGATAAAAAAAATAATACGCGTAAAAAAATACAAATCCGGAAAAATATTTTTTTGGTCAAAAATTGAAAAAAGGCAAGGGTACCCCTAGTTTTTTTATCAATTTTCGCCCCCAAATTTTTTTTTGGGGTTTTTCAAGTTTTAATGATTAAAAATAATCGAGGGACACTAAAATAGTATAAAAGCGTTGCCTGTTGCATCATAGTTTGATTGAACGCCCCAAAACGTGAATTGAATGGGCGATCGCCAAAGTGCACGCCATTTCGCCGCATGAGAGTACGGAGACAAGAAATATTGGCTTGGCTTAACTTTGCTGCATCTTAAAGCAGGAATCACATTCAACTGTGTACAATTTGTGGATAACCGGAAAAAAATATTAGGAAACGTTTTACCATGCCCGCGTGAGCTCTTTTTTTGCGGAATTTTTTTCGATCTTTTTACAGTGTCGATCCGTAGTGTATAGCGTTTAATATCTGTTGTGATCAGCCCTCGTATGCCGGATTCCTATGTCTGGGATCACTCAATTAATCATTTAGATTTTTTTTAACATAATAAGAATAATTATTTTTTAATAAAAAATCAAGGAAAACTAATAATGAATACTTAAGAAAAATAGGAAGAATTGTGTACACACGTTATGAAAATCGAGTTCATATTAACATTTTATAATGTCCTTTGGATCACGGAGTATGATTCTCAATTAACGATTTATTTTTAGCTCTTCCTCTGAGCAGATAAAATTACGTTAGGAAG
>Ga0058701_10001664_pt1 | contig 16080 bp, 11 predicted proteins | sample AgamicOrMae_FD_97039 | JGI IMG/M metagenome (GOLD analysis project Ga0058701, IMG submission 97039) | Agave microbial communities from Guanajuato, Mexico - Or.Ma.e | ecosystem: Host-associated > Plants > Phyllosphere > Phylloplane/Leaf | place: Guanajuato, Mexico | collected 2012-06-04
AAAAAGCAAAAAAAAAAAAACTGATCCCCCTTTACAATTACATTTCAAAAGGCACGCACTATGTGGCCTGACTTGAGATTTGTGATTCCAAAAAACAAAATGACAGAAATTTCGAGTGCAAGAGAACCTTTAAAGCAACTATGTCTGGATATTTTCCTGCGTAGCCTAAATTTTGAATGCAAATGGAACAAACTGGGTCTTGAACAACTCTAAGTTCAGCTGGCTGGCCGCAGCATGTCACGACCTACCTAATAAAGAGAGACACTTTACTTGGTTTTAGTCCCCTTGCGTTGCGCACAATTACAAAAATAATTAAAAACGTTTTAGAATATATTTAAGGGTGACATAGGTATCCTTCCTAGGATGTGTTGTAGTCAATATACTGCATATGCATCTGGACTGTCTCTTGAAAAAATTACAACTTACAGTCTCGGCCAAGCATCATTTGTTTCAGTCTTGGGACGCATCATTTTGTTTCATTCGGTCAAAAATCAGGCACAGGAACGCAACGAGTCTGATGGCTTGGGACAGAAGGAATCGAATGAGATTAAGAAAAGTCCCCATGTAAAGAACGGTGTGAAAAATCGTGTACTTGTAAGCCTAGCATATAGTACGCAAACATCAGTTCTGAATGATATTAAAAGAAAATAACGCCGCGGTATTAAGCCTGCTTTTTCAGTGAAAAGTTGATTCTAGCGTGTCTCATTAGCTTTAGGCGGGATTACGCTATTATCGAGTGGTAAATGAATTAGTGTATTTGTGACTCCTGGGAGATCAAAATATTTCAGGTTATGCACCAAGTTTAAGACGCGTTAAAAAAGGGAGAAAAAAACTAAAATCAACTAATATATATTTATCACCGCCGCGAGAAAAACGTACCGACATTTTTCGTGAAGGCGTTGATAAATATATTACACCAACCTTGCCTCGTTTTCGTTAGGAAAACAAAAGGAGCGATATGAGAGGAAAATGGGCCAGAGAACCACGCCATTCCTTTCGCAAAGGCTAATATTGAAAACTGAACAAAATGAAAACGACTTGAACATGGGGTATTGGTGAACTTCTTCTTGGAGGAGATTATCTTTCACTCTCTAAACCTCCCGAAAAAAAGTTATGTATCACAGACACTCAAAACAAAATCTTATGAGTTCGAAGATGTCCCTCTAGTAAATAAGCAGAAAAGAAAAGGAAATCCATTTTCGATCAACTACCAGAAGCTGTTTGCTAATTTGAAATAGGCACGAGAAAGTCCCAATTTTCCATCCATTTTCCACTATGGAGTTCGACACGACGCAACATAAAAGACTTACGGCGTTGATCAAATAATACATTGGAGAACACCCGAAGACTCGCAAGAGAATCCTTCGTCAATTTTAGATGCTGGTATTAATTAATTTGCTCATCCTCCAAATCATTTTGCCTCATACAGAACTGATATCAATGTCGTCAGCATATAGTTCCAGACGTAAACTCTACGAAATCCAACGAAAACGCCGAAATAGCATAAATGTCTGTCTTAGAATATGAAAATGAAAGAAGAGTCTCTAGAACCCACCTAGCTCAACGTTTTCTTGAATAAATTCATTGAGAAGCCGACACACTACTTGGTAGGAACCAACACTTTTCTTAATATATGCAGGTATGGTGAAGTGTGCTCAGACGTCAAGGGTAAAGTCAGGCAGACAGCTCCATCCTTGGATGGGACTGAGGTACTGCTCAACATAAGGGGTGAATTCATTCAGAGACATAGACATTCTAATAAATATCGATAATCATCAATATTAAAGATTCTAAAAACAAGAGGCGGCTGGGTTTACAGATGGAACTATGTTTTACAAAGTCCATCGTTATACATCGAGGCCAGCTTCCGACAATTTTTCTGTACGTGAAAAACTTTTGCTCTACACTTGGGAGTTCGCTTTAAAATAACAGATTGTCAGCAATACACTGCAGATTACATAGCAGCGGAAGACCGTCACATTTGTACATGTATCACAGCGAGTCATCTTTTAGTACATCGGTACCTTCATTATCAGTCCAATTCGAGAAGTTTCCTTAACCGTCCAATTCGAGCACAATTAATACTGCATTTTCCGTGATCTTTTATAGTCCTCCCATTCACCAGTCTGCGTGTATTTTGGTCACCAGAAACGGTTAACATTACCTTTATCTAAAACCTGGGCTGAACGGAATACAGCCCTAACGGTGGAACGAATACTTGCAGAGTACGGAAAACGGAGTTTTGAACAGATCTCGAACTGGACGGTTAACAAAAGTTCTTCTCGAACTTGATGGTTAATGCTGGTAGGTACCGAAATCAGAAATTTTACATTTTCAAACTTTTCTTTTCGACTGGGGAGGAGAGGTTCTGCTTAAAAAAAAAACTTACGCCGTTACATGACTTTTTTCTTGTCACATCTTTTCGCCTTTATGACAGCTCTATCGGTCTTCACAATGGACATTTCAATTAACAAAGATGATAGCATGTTCAATCTTTTGATAACAAGTACAACGGAATAAGCATTTCCCGTGATACTTCGAAAGACAGTGAAGTATTTTTCCCTTTCTTGAGGATCACAGTGCGAGTATTTATTTGCTGTACGCATATTTTCAATTCATTCAATTAGCATGTCATTAGCAACGTTTTAGGGCAAAGAAAGCTTTATTAGATTGTCATGTATTGTGGAGTACAGTGTTGAAATAACTAAGCACCTCTTGTCACACTTTCCCGTGCAAAGTGCATATTCAACGAAAGTATGCCAATGATTTTAATTCATTACTTTTGTCGCCCAGTATTCCATCCATTGGAGCAAAGTCATGAATTACATCTCGACAACGCTGAATATTTTTTTCGAAATGATGCGGATACTTTGACACTAATTCGTCACCTAACAAATTAACAAAACATTTCCATATAAAGAAAAAGGCGCTTTTACAACCTGCTTTGTACAAAACTGCACCCCACTTTAAACTCAATCTGCATTCGATCAAAAATAAAAATCAAATTAGGTCAAGTGCTTATGGAAAAGTGTTCCAATGCGGATGAATATCGTTGGCAAACGCACAATAAGCAGCACTTTCCCCGAGCTGTTCCTAACCTCCGATCGCCGGCAATGTTATTCACACGGGTTCCACTTAAAAAGCATTTTCCGCCTTTAACAGATGAAAGTTTGGAAATGTAGGCCAAGGAAGTTCCAAGGTCAAGAAGGGCTTCATTTCATAAGTGAAGAAAAGCTTATGAAGTTCTGTAAAAGTACATTCCCTTCACTCATTCAATCAGTCAATCATAAATGCTGCTGAGAGAATGAAGCGGAGATTGGGGAGTAAAGCCTAAGAAAATACCATTTCTGATCTAGGAAGGTGTTTCTCTAAAATGCCGTTTATTTGCGATTGTTTACTCACTGTCCGAGAGTTTCAAAAGGAATCGTTAAAAAAACTTTAAAAAATCACGTTTTGTATTGGAATTTGCAATTTAATTAGTTTTCTTTTGAACTTTCATTCAAATGTGACGATGAAGTCTATGGTAAGATGAAGACTTGAAGATGCGCTACGTTTCTGATTAATGAATATTCTAGTGTCGAAAAAAATATTGATTTTAAGGCCGTTTCAAGTTCGGCCCAAGTTTGAAGTTATGATTGACTTGCCTTTGATGAATTTCTAACTCCAGGTGTTAACAAACCCGAATCAGCTGGAAGGAATTGCGAATTTTAATAAAGAATAATTGAGCACAAAGTTTCGAGTCTTTGAATGAGCAAAAGCGGGTCCAAACCTTTCTTGTCATATTTAATTAATTTCAATGAACCTCTCCATAAATGCAGAATCTAAAAAAAGATCACCTGACCTGTTTGAAGCGGGAAATTCATTTTAGTCCGTCATAGTAAGAAAAAGATATTTAAATTATTATCTAAAAAATGGGAATTGCTACTAAAGCGAGTCAATTAATTCACCAAGACATGTTATTTAGACGTTTTAGAATGCCTTTTATTTAAAAAAAGAGATAATATGATCCTTTACGGATACTTCCAAAATGGATTAAAATTTAATCCTGTATCTATACTCACAAAAAAAACATACTTTGAAAAATCTTCAGATAACTGTCTACAAATGAAGATTTTTTGTGAGGCTAGAGTGCGCCGAAAAGCGCAGAGGACATTTATAAGGACCGTACACCACTGATCCGCTTCGCCTCACTCCTCGGTGCCGAAAACACGCTCCTCTTTTCGTAAATATCTGTTTGCTTTTCTTTATTAGCCCTCTTAAAACCGCTTTTTGCCGTTTCAAATCATTGTTGATTGCGCAAAGATGAACAAATTCACACTAACATTTATTTATTTCTGTTATTTCAATGACATTTTTGTTTATTAAGGGTTCACTTCAAGATAAAAACAAGTCCGCAAAATTCCCATTTTAGACAAAAACAAACGTTTTGCCGTTTCTGAAAATAAAATAACCTTGATAGATTGTGTAGTTCCTTATCTCAACCGTCCTGATTTTATTTTTAGATTTGTCGATCACGGTTGGTGGCGGTTTTCACTTTCAACATTGAGGAAACATAATTAGAAACTATCCTAGAACTACCCAATGTAGAAGACGGGCTATTGAGAACTTACGTCATAGCAAATGAATGTGTCCTAGCAATTTGTAAATGATCTGGCTATGTTTTGCAATGATTTGATTCAGGTTACTAGTTTTTAGGTCCAACTTCTCTCACAATGTTGCCGTAGCGGTTTGCCGTGAACAACGAAATAACCCCGTAAAAACTTATTGGTAGGTTCAAAAGATCCCAATCGATGTAAAAGTTAGTTTTTCGGCCGGAACCAAAGATCCCGCACTATGATTGGAAGGGAACGTAAAAATTGCAAATATTTTTATGGCTGAAAGTTAAGATGAAACATCTATTCAATAACCAACAACAAGTTTGGAAGTTGCATGAAGGGTATCAGGACCGGACGAGCTCTTTACCGCAGAATATTTCATCTCATCAAGATGTATGAATAAGAGCTGTTAGCTGTGTTTTATGCTACTCTTTTTCATAATATCCCGAGGCAAGAAAAATATCTCGGTAACTTAGCACGCTATCTCCTCATATTCTTTGCATTACCTTCAGCAAGCGACTTGAAAATTACCGCAATTTAGACGAGAGTCCTAGCTTAGTTGTCTGATAATTTACGTCTAAACCAGACTTGCACCCGAAAAATTAAGAAGAATCGTTGGTGCGATACATATCTTACACATAAATAATCATGTTGTCATAAAGTCTCTAACAGCCGATTATCTGTTACCAAGAGAGAGTGAAATTATGGTTTATATGAAAATGATGGATTTTCCACGAGGCAAAATAGAATAATCTATAAAATGTATGATAAAGAAATAGAACGCAATATAACAAATGATATTTATCTCCAGAGAAAGTATGCGACGATGTATGCAACTCAATGGATCGTAATGATTAGAAACATTTTAATTTGTAACAGTTTGCATCAAGTTCCATTAGTGTCCGATGATATACCTGTTCTGATATCCACTATGGCACAAGGCTACTCTAGATTAACTACTAACATTTTCACGGCGCATAGGAAAACAATACAGAAAAACAAAGCTGGTACGAGTGTACCTCGAGTACATTCACTAGAAGACATGTGGCCTGATTCGTTTGCTCATTTTTTTGTTTCCCGGATTAAGACTTCAATAAAACCAATAATATTGAAAGAAAGGAAAAAACCCTTGTTAAGCTTTTTTGCCCACGTAATAAAAGCACAATACAAACAACAATCAACAAACTTTTAGACCAGTGAACGTTATGAGACCTCATTTCAAGTATGAAAAACGTCGATAAATATTTATGACTTGAGATTTATCAGGAAAATAGCCTAGCAACAACATTCGAGACTTCGTTGAGATGGCGTCTTTGTGATACAACAGGAGTTACTGGAGCGTCTTATCACGTGATCACAGATCGTGTCAATTCAGATGACGGCGATTAGCCGTGGGATGCAAACTGTTTTATCTACTAATCCTTGCATCTACCCTGTGTAAGGAATAATACCGTTTTAGAGGAGATAAGCAACTGAAGCCAATCGGTTCACCTCTCTCGTGAGGTTCACTGAGCATTTACCACTTTAAAGACAGCACGATATATCTTTTCGCGTCAAGCATAGCACATCCGAAGCTATGTATACGTGCAGTACAAGGCATTCAGTCTGACTAAATTTCCATCCCCAAGCCTCTTTGCTTTGGTTGGATGCCTAATGCCACGCTTCGCTTTATCACTCTGGCTGTCACAGGGCCTGCAATGCCAGTGACTTCTCGTTGTCAGCAGCCTGCCCCTAAGAAGTATAAGCGGCATCAGTCTTGGTGATCCCTAAGTGAACTCAGAATCGGTTGCATTATTAGGTGTCTTGTGACATTCTTCTCGCCTTGACAATTAGAGAGAGAACTAGTAAGCATCCTTGGGATCTACAGTTGAACACTGGCGGCGAGCATATACAGAATATTTAGCACAGGCTAAAAGATAGGGCAGACCAATCCCACACACATAGGGCTTTAACTGTGGTCTGCCCGTTACAGTATGCTTTGCTGCGAGATTCGTATAAAATCTCAGAAGGCGTTAAGTTTTCTTCGGGAAAATTATCATAGGAAAATACAGCGCGCTAAAGTGCCGTTTATCTGGTGTGTAAAATAAAACCAACTGTGTCATTAGCTTGTCCAAAACATTTTTAGTGTGTCTACGAAGATTGATGATTCCAGACCTAAACGTGATGTCTGTAAGTTACTGGGAGATGCGCGTGATGCAGGGAAGCAAGACGTCGCGTCACCTGCGTGAACAGAAACGTTAGGGGAACCAACTACCACGGACAACACGTAGCTTTTCATTATTTTTATTTGAGTCGCTGTTCAGGCACCAAATCAGGAATATGCAGATTGCCAGCTCGATGTGTATTTACAGAGAGTTTAGGAAGGCTATGGTAAATCACCCAATGTGATTAAAGAGAATGAGAAAGGTTTCCTAAATCGATCCGTCACTGTTTTGAATGTCTGGCAAGTCATCCTGCTTTGGGCAAATCCGTGGGAATTTTCGAGTAGGATTAAATTTTTAGTAGTGGCACAAAGAAAAGGAATTAGAAAAATATGTTGATACCCAACACCTATTTGAGTGCTTCAGAATGTTAACACGTGCAATACTTAATCCACGTATACAAACTTACTAATTAGGCACATATACTGTCGATCTCCAAAGCTACTCCTTGTCTATGTGGAAACAACCAGTACAGTTCTTTCAATAAAAATGTCCTCCAACACATGTTGTTCTTAGATCGCCATATAGTACAGGACCAGTACATGCTCCTAGTTGATTACAGTAACTGTACTGTACGGTGTAGTAATAGTTTCCCTAAAATGCATTTCACTGAACGGGTCTCTGTGCTTTAATACTGCAAAAAAGCTCAAATAATCACGAAAATTTCAAGAACTTGAAGGTAATGATTCTTAAAAATTCAGCCAGCTCTCATCTCTCTTGCGCTTCGATAAAATTCCTAAACAAAGGAATTTGAATACTGATGATGGTATTGTCTAGGCCTCTCAAACACGTTGGGGATGAACAGCATTTCCGGGGGAAAAAAGGGGGTATCGATAAGAGTCACGGGCAATACTAGATTGAAGCAACATTTTTCCTGTGTTCGTTCAATGTTCGAGACTTGTCAAAAAGTCGATTTTGCAAACACTACAAATCACCAGTTTCAATGACTCCCTCACCCGCAAAATGACGTTACCGCCATAATTTGCGAGACACGTGCTTCGGTGATGTTGATGGAATGAGCCAGTCCCATTTTAATATCTCCTTGCTCAAAGAAAAGCTTGATGTCATGTATAAGGGTCATAACAGCTGCACATTTCCGAGAGACGTAATTTCTCACCTCTAGTAGAAAGACGAGAGCGAAAAAGGAAAAAGGATCGGCCAAATACTTGAGAGAGGAGCGCGTTAACGATCAACAACCAGGCAAAGCGGGTCACGTTTTGTTCCAGAATCACATTTACTGCCGCAAGGGAAACCCCAAAACAGGATTGCAGGGTCACTTTGAAGGACACAAACTTTCTACCACATGATCCTTAATTAGAGCAAGCACCCAGCAGCCGTCGCGTTGTATAGCATTGATTGGCCCAATTCTCTCCAGGGATTCCCAATTCTTCCAAATCTGTCGATAAACAGCAGTCGGGTTAGCGGACAGTGAGGGAGGACCACATCCTGGCACATTCCTCGATAGGTTTCCTGTGTTGATAGTTACCACGTAGCCTAATATGAGTCGGTACAATACGATTCCGGTTAAGTTCTATGATGATCATTGAATCTATTTTATATAATCAGGATTGTGCATATTTGGCACTTTTACAAAAGAGGACAAATGTACTGTCTCGCATGGCAGCCTTTCACCGCTATCTGCAGGTCAGGATTATTACATTATACATATCACTACTGTATCTTTAAAATGTTGCATTTCCGACCTCGTGTTTTTTACCTCTCGTCGCTAAGTGTGGTGGAGCGAGGCAGTTGGCACTTGGATGAAGGCTGTTTGATCGCTTTAACCGTCACCGGTTTCAGTTGTTAAAACTCTCGAAACTTACAGCTGACATGGTCCAGCATGGTAGGTTAAAATTTTGGACCCGGTTACCGAAGTGAGTTTTAATTTTCAAGAGCTAAAGTTGTCGAATTTCACACGGTGTCATATGGACACTAAACTAAAAATACCAATATTTAGCGTTCTGTGAGAAAAGGACCCTCGGAAGTTGCTGCAAAAAAAATATCTAGGGTTGAGTACTTTAAAATATACACAAAGCCAAAAAAAATCCATTCTTTGTCGATAATTTCACAGAAATATTACACAAAATCTTGTAAATCAGCGCTCGAGTTAGGCTCGAATATGAGTCAAATCAGCAAATCTTGTGTTCCCATAAAATTGAGAGAATCCTGATTTGCGCTCGGATTCAAATTGGGACGATTCATTTACGTAAAGGGAATGACCTTTATTGCGTCCCGAATTTTTCTGCATTGATTTTAAAGTTTAAACTGAACTTGATTATTCTGAAGCGATCAAACATCCTTCACCAAACGTTCCCCAACATTCCCTCACCGAGTGCCATTGTCTTTTGTAAATCTTTGCATCCTAAAACAATACATTACATTTTTCTTCACTCTGTTAATCGTCGGCAACGAAATCTAAAGTTATTGTTACATAAAACCTAGTTTTTTTTTAGTGTGATAATGCCAAGTGTGGCTATTGGTGGTTAACGGTGTCAAAAATCTATGATATTGGTCGAACCTATCAGCTCAAATAGAAAACTAGGTGAAAGTTGTTCGAGGAATACGGTACTGGTGTTATTCTTGAGGAGAATGAACTAATTTTTTCATGCCAGTTAGTTAAATTATGACAACCAACAGAAGCAATGTTCATCTCAATTAAAATCTAGATATATAGCTGGAAGCTTGGAAGACTGATGTATTGCCTTCTAAAGGATTATACCTGATATTTTCTTTCATTTTCATCCCGCGGAGAAAGATAAGTGTGAGCTGATAATAAGCATAATTGCAGTCAAAAGTTGAGAATGATACACGAGACAAGTTGTAAGAGAGCATGAAGCCCAAAGAAGACTAACCGCTCCAATCACCTGCCCCAGCCTCTCTTAGAAAGATATCATTTTGAGGGCACACGTTCCCGGCCACTTAAATAGGCATAAACCTCTTCAGCACGCAAAAGTAGAACATCCTTATGCATATCACTCTCACTGGAATATATTTTGCTTTTAAATATCTATAGGTTGAATATGCACGGTAAAGTGACAACAAAGTTTTAACTTCAAATACATAAAAGAACGCTCCACTCAGTTGGTAATTCGTGATTTTTTGACATTTTGTATGAAGATACCATCTTTGTTGCTATGAGCAGGCCTTATATCGACATAGTAATTGCATGAAGTTTAGGAGAAATTATCGTTTCAGCCGACAGTTTTCTACGTTGGCAACCTTGTTAAGGATCTCTTAGCATAAACAATAAGTAAATAAAAATTTTAGAAATTTACCTAAAGCCAATTTTATACAAAAAGTTTGCACAACTTGAACTCTAGGCGAGAAGAAACGCTAGTCCGCTTAAAGATTTAATACCGAACCAATATTTAAACCACTGTTTAAAGCGTAAGTCATCTTATCTATAAATAACATGCCACCAGTAATTAAACCAATGTTTGAAGCGATGCATCAACGAATTAAGTTTAGTTTCTACCGTGCCAATTACCAGAATTGATGCATGAGTTTAATTACACATGGCTGAGTGGTCGTTCGGAGAAATTGCTTGCAGAAGATATTGGGCCAGTTATACAATGCTGTGGAAAATGAAGTTTCGGTAAAACGCCCATTACCTGCCATATAGTCCTTCCAGACCAACATGGTGCATGCCAGTTCGCCCTGACAATGTAAGCGCGTGCCAGCGTTCACACCGGTCCGCGAGAGTCGTCTTCATGACTCTAAACTTTCAAATCCTGCCAGGAAAAAAACAAAACAAAAGATTAACCCTTTCTTTACTGCAAAATTGAGCACAAAAGTTCGTTTAAATCGACCGATGAAAATACCCGATGCGCAAGGTTAGGCTGATAGGAATACACTAAAAAAAACTGACAATTTAAAGACAGAAAGGTGATCGAATATCGGTCACCTCGTCATCATGCAAATCCATGAAAAATACGTACTGTAAAACTAACATAAAAAAAAAACACTTTTCAATTCTTTAGGGGAAAAAATGACCAATTACTTCCATATCCGTTGTGATATCTTTAACCGTTTCTAAAAGACCATGTTAAAAATATAATGAAAAATACCTGAATTATAGGTAAATATTGCCCCACGTGTGCTGTCCAGGTAAGACTCGTCCCTGTGAGAACAAACATTTTAAACGTATTCCGACCAAAGTGAAGACGTTTTCGAAAAACCCTGGCAGACGACATTTTTTTAACAACTTTTTTTCAACTTTTTTTTTATTAGTAAACTGGCTTATACAGATGTGCATGGTACCACTTATGAGCATGAAAATATGGTGCTATTGAAAAAGATCTGAGTAGAAATGCAATAACGGTTCTTGTCGCTTTTGTGGGAGACGTAGCGTGAAGTATAATTGAGTTTTTCTACTGAGGACGCCTAGCAATCAACAAAATGCCATGGTATTGCGCTTTTCCCCGAATTACGACTGAGAAGTTTTCATGTCTTTTTAAGTGGATAAGCACCTGGCATGATAACTGCATCGCCTTATCGTCCTAACAGAAAATGCGCGCTAGCGAGGAAAGCTCATGAAACTATCATGAAGGGTTGCGCGCAAGAGAATTTGAAAGTCATGAAGTTGGCCTTCGAAGTTCTGAGAAGTTTAGAGCAGGTTGAGGTACAAAGTGAAAAACTGTCTAAAGAACTCTCTCACTTGGATAAGAATCACAGATCTGCTTGTGTGACTATTTCTGTGCATTTACGTTAGCAACGTGGTGTATTAGATTCGTACAATGACCTTATACGTTCCAATATCCTTATAAAATATCGTTCCAACATGTAGTAAGCCTAATATTACATGTTCCAGGTAACATAGCTCCCGGGGACTTTGTGATCGATAGTTCGAATTCCATTTTGACAGTTACGCTTTTACATGTAGTCCTCTTTTCCCGCTTTGAAATATTCGTGAGATTTGACTGTGCTCCATCGAATTGAATTCGTCCCAAGGGGCTGTTGTCGTCCCTTCAATACTCACTGAATCAATGTCTACGTGAGGATATTAATATGTCTAAGTTTGCGTGTATAGTATTTTTATTCACAGAAATATTTTCTGATTATAGGGAAAAATCTTAACACAATGACAAAAAAAATATTGCAGTAGGAATAAATTTCTAGTTGGAATAAAAATAACTTGCGGCAAGAAAAAATATATTTTGTGCCGCTATAAAAAAAAAGAAATTCTTAACATCAGTAATCATTTCTGTGGGAGTTCAGGACGAACACATCGAGAATTTCCCCTTTTTCTACAAAGATTTCTAGATATTATTTTTACGCAAAATTGATTGAAAATCACCCTTTTTAAAATGCTGGGTGTCACTGGTGTCTCTTCTTATGTTACAGGGAAAGTAATGCAAATTGGGGCATTGTGGTTCGCGGAATGAAGACAAGCGCCAGTAGCCATGAAGTCAGGGCCCCGACGGACAGCGCTGCTGTTCAACACGCCATCAGCGAGGAGGAATCATCCGCCGCGAGCCCGGACGTCCAGGACATGGACCTGGGATGCAACGCCAAAAGTGCCATGGATCTGGATATTCCTTCTAATCACCCTGTTAATAGGCACCGCTGCAGCGACAGATCTCCACAAGTTAGAGGACACTGTTGATAGTGTTCTTGCTAATGACAGGACATTAAGGTTATCCAAAAGCCTGACTTTGGAAGCGCTGGACGTGAACAAGACCAGGTCTGCACTCAACATCTCTGACGGTGATGTGCTCAATCGTGTTATAGACAAACTTGAAGTGATCGCTACAACGCATGCCTTACGAGTTCGTCTTCCCAAATTGTCTGATGACGTACGCGCTCTCGCTACACGTAAGTATGTCTACCGGTTACGTATAAAGTATTCCAAACGATATCGTTTTAATGACGACATAGCGCGCACATGACTTCTGCTGCACTGTTATTGTTTGTTGCATCTTTCACCTCTTGAGTTTTGCCCTCCGTCTCCAAGACGAGCGGAATCAATGCGGAGTAACTTAACGGTCAACAAGCCTGATGCTATTAACGCACTGAAATGGCAGTCAAAACTCATAATGTTATGAAAACGTGAAAGATAATTTATCGCAAGAGGTGGGAAATACAACGGTTTGAATTTATGGCAGGAAGGAGTTGTAATTTTTAATGTACTATTCAAATTTCAGCGAAACTCGACCGATAATTACTAATTTCACAGGGGGGAGTTAAGTGGCTGATTAGTACGATCTCTTTTGATATTATATTTTTTCAGTCAATGCTGCGTTGCCTAAATGCTGGATCAGTGCTAAAACACCGTTTCCTAAAAATTATAGTAAAAAAATAGATCTGTTGTATCTGTTATCGGAATTGGAAGTGTTCTACTACACAGAAGGGCCATACCGATATCTTTTGTATTGACTACAGTCAAAAACGCCGGCAAGAATCATTGATGTGTACGGTGATACTTCATGAATAGGATTACTCTGAATCGAGAAAAGTTTTCATTGGCTTTTTTCTGTACCCGTATTTTGTGACCTCAAATCTAGATACCGGTCTAATTATCTCCTTCCATACCAGACCTGTTGGCTGATTTTTGATTCGATGTTTGTGGAGAAAAGACCGGCTCCAACTCAAAAATCAGTAGAGATTTGATTACAAAAGCATACGTGGACAAGCAACAAGTTTTATCGCCGTTTGTGATCAGCAGTAATTGGAGTGTGAATTTCCTCGTTGGTTCGCGCAACTTGGTTTTTTACTCGGCCAGTTATGTCTTGATAACCCATATCAATGTAGCTGCAAAGTACTAATACTCATTCTCAATTGACGTTAAGATAGGTATTACCTAGACTGGCCTGATATCTTAGTCGGGCGACTGGCATTTAACAGATAGATTTGTACGCTAGTTCTCTTCGAAATGATTAGTGATGCTTCCTTTGCAATCAAATCGTATGAATTACTACTCATGAAAAAAAATACAAAAGCCTAAAAACTTTGAAAAGCTGACCAGAATTTACTAGGAGCAGGAGAAATCCGAACAAAATATCAGTCCATTTTGCGTAGCCTAATAGTCCCACGTCGTGGATTGATTTCGTTTGCTATAAATTAGAAGGGCCGACGAAACCAAATGAGAACAAATCCGCCCTCGGACATCATTTCTACAAGGCACGCGAAAATTCGGTTCCCATGGGCCGAAATTAACTACCATCAGAAAAAAGTTTCATCCTTCCCCGAAGCAAAGGAATGATTAAAACAACACAAAAGGTCGCCTATTTTCGATGAAGTGGAAGTAGGCTACTGTCTCTACGACAGTTTATAAGTCAATGTAGTATCTGAGCATAGTTGCGGTAGTAGGAGCGACTTCCGTCGAGTGATCAGAATCGCTTAAAATTTCTACGGCATGCGCTTGAGGACTCGCCGAACTGATTTCTTACAAGAACACCCACTGCCACTGATCTCGGTTTTAAAATAATCAGGATTAAATTATGCATTGCAAACAGGGGAAAACGCCCATTCTTGCTGTATTTTTTATTTATGTTTTCGGTTTACAATGTTACACCGATCCGTTTCTTTCTTTTTTTTCGGACATCCAGGACATGGACCTAGGATGAAACGCCAAAAGTTAAAATAAAATGTACGCTACTTTCAAGGTAGATAATAATGTATAAAAAATGGGGTCATCGCCAATCGGATGGCGACAAAAACTAGATTTTTTAGACGAATTATTGTAAAATTTCCATTTAGCATATTTTGAACTATTCCTAAAGCAAGGCAGGGTAAACGTTTACGACTTGAAGCGAAAATATAGACCTTCCGTAACACACTCAAGAACATGCAAGGGCTTTAAAGCTACTTTTTCCCCCCTAACCCGTCCCGTGGATCGAGCCGGTTGCGAGTCTACGACCTTGGAAAAAGTAAAAAAAAAAGTTTTTAAAAAAATTGGCATTGTAAAAAATTAATGTTTCAAGTATTGCTGGAAAAAAAGATTTCTTAGAATGAAATGCAAAGTGGACAATTGAAAGCTATACCAAAATGTAGTGACCGGTATATTTTGCGATGAAACAAGTCCGTTTTATGTGTCAACTTTCACCTGGTCTGCAGTGGGCAGGGTACGGTGGGGTGATGGGGGGGTCTGAGAACGCGACTCATCGCATTGGGGGATTTTTCGACCGTTATTCAACCTCAATTCACTTATTCTTACCCAAAACGATAATTAGGACAAAACCACGAGTAACAATTAATACTCTTAGATAGCCGCCAATATTTTCTCTCTTCGATAAAATGTTTACGATATTTATATCTCATCTGAATAACATAAGCTTATAGTATGACAGAGAGAGGAAAGCAGATCAGAGAGAATCTGTATCGTATCTTGGTTGTGAATAAGTAAAGTCTCGCAGGACGCCGAGAAGCACATTCTCCTCACTGGTCGTTTTATGATATTTTTCCGTTATCATGAATCAATACATGGCGGAACAAGGACTTGTTTGGAGATTTCGTCCACCTCTTCGACGGATTCAACCGCAAATATAGCAAACAAAATATGAAGAGCCTATTCTTTTTATGGCTGGTGGCGGGAATGTTCTTGGGGATGTGGTTCGCAGCGGCCCGTCCGAGACATAAATATTGTAACCACAAACCAAAACACGCAAAGGCTATAACTCTAAACCTCTGAAATTCTGAAATCTGTCCCACTAACATAAAGGTAATAATTGTTGAAGCTTCTTGATCCACTACAATTCAAAAGGGTATCATAATGATGAAAGATGAGTTCAAAAAGATTAAAAGCTATCTGTTTGCGTGAAGGTCAATATTCTATACCTCAAAGATATAACCTGTAGGCACGACTAATTATCATTACAAAAAAAAGGTCTAAAACAATTCAATGTTTGGTAAAAAATGTAAATGGGCAATTACATTTGAAGGCGGGAGATTCTTTTTGTCACTTTTCAAATTTCCTCTGTTTGGTGTAAAAAAGTAAAAAGATGGCATTCTGTTGTAGCCAAATCCGCCTTTTATGCATTCAGTAAGCGTGTCTTGACAAGTGAAAAGTGGCTTTCTTCCCAACACCCACAACAGATATCTGTTTTTACACATTCAACCTAATTCCTCATTTTCTTTTTTACTGCAGACCATAATGTCATGAACAAATATAGTCATCATTCTTGCACTGGTAAAAAGAAAAAAATTAACTTAATAGGTACTTCACACTGAGAAAAATGGGTCAGCTAGAATTACTCACAAGTTAGTAAAAACGGGGACACATAACTTGGTTAACAAATGTTACTAGTCGGTTAGTATATGTTACCAGCACATAAAGGATTTACTAA
>Ga0058701_10001665_pt1 | contig 16073 bp, 8 predicted proteins | sample AgamicOrMae_FD_97039 | JGI IMG/M metagenome (GOLD analysis project Ga0058701, IMG submission 97039) | Agave microbial communities from Guanajuato, Mexico - Or.Ma.e | ecosystem: Host-associated > Plants > Phyllosphere > Phylloplane/Leaf | place: Guanajuato, Mexico | collected 2012-06-04
GGAAGTGAGACGGCTAACGTACTATCGATAAGAGTAGTATCTTTGTTACGTGTGGTTCCGTTAGGTGTTAGGTACGTTACGGTCACAACGTACTTTTACGTACTACGTATACGAGAGCCGTGGTGCATTTACCGATCAACCGATATATCGCATACTCTTAGGTACGTTACCATACGTGCTTCAGTTAACGTACTATCGATGAGTACGTCACAACCGATAACGTAGGTATACGTAACCTACATAACGTACTTCGGCTTACTATCGACATACTTCTCAACGTAAGCTCTCCAAATGAGAGCCACCAATTATCTGAATACACCTGCCAAAAGGGTTACGACAATTCACTACTTTCTTCCGACACATACAAGTCCCCTAATCGTAGAGGGAAATTTAAGTATATTCCGAAATCGCTTAATTCCGTAGCACCAAAAATTCGCTAAATTAATTTTTTCAGAATAACCAACCGAAATTTCACGTCTGACTTTCACAGAGCACACCCTAAAATATCACTTATCACTACCTAAAAAATTGATTCCGGTTCACAATCACTTTTTCACACACAGTATTCACCGGCGCGATCGAGAATCAGCGCGTGCGGGCCGATGGAACTAACTGGCTCGGCGCGAGTGAGAGCAGCGACTGAACTCTCCAAGAAGGCGAGGATGCAAGTACGGGAGGGAACGTAGGGAAACGGAGGGGGGAAGGGGGGGGGCGATGCAATGGAACCGTGGGATGAGCGAGTCGCCGCGCCGGCCGGACTACAAGTGGAAATGCGCCGATGAAAGGTGATTACGATAGGTAAATAGGAGATTCAGGGAGGGCGGGACACAATCAAGACATTCTTCGACTCATGGGAAATCTCTCGGGATCGTTTATGACAAATATTTTTTCGCTCTATTCCGCCTTTTTTGCCTGATAATGGAATTGGGTCAATATTGCGATATTCGATTTAATAAAATTTTTTGGCTTAATGCTGATTCATCAGCAACGGAATAGGGTCAATATTGTAACTTTCGATTTGTTTGTTGTTGTTGTTTTAATTTATTTATAATTGTTTATTTTAAAAAAAATTTCTACGTAGGGAAAATTTTGTGGATGATTAATACTGAAGACTCGCTTGACACGAAATACACTTAATCCTCAAATTTATTCTGTATGCAGTATTAATAATATTCTTTAAAATGTGACGGCTTTATTATTTCGACTTATCATGAGCAAATTACTCATTTCTAATTTTGGCAGAGCCCTATCACCGCTACTGGGGTCTCTACTCAGACGACGGTTTTTAGGAAAGGATTTCCACGCCTTTCACATAGCTCACTAACTCTCAAAAATCGAGGCCATAATTTTTTTAATGTATTTTCAAAAGAAATATTCAAAATACCTTAAATATTGAGGCCATATTTTTCTTATTACATTTTCAAAAGAAACATTTAAAATAGCTCAAAAATTGAGGCCATAATTTTTTGATTAAAATTTTTAAACATTTAAAATAGCTAAAAAATTTGAGGCCATAATTGTTACGTTATATTTTTAAAAGAAACATTTAAAATAGTCTAAAAACTCGATTTTCGAGGGTAATTGCAGATGGGAAAATTCAACGATGCTTTTAATAACTGTAAAACAGAAACTCCACAGAGTCGGTTTAGCAATATTTTCGGAATTTTTCGTCGACGAAATTCAGCTTAATTCGCAGAAAAGCTTAAGTTATCCATGAGATCATAAGTTCCATGAAGGGGTCACGGGGCCCAACCGTACTGTTCCACTCGAGAGCTGACGAAATATACCCCATAAAATGCGTCGCACTGACGAAGCTTCTCTGCGAGAGAAACCGGAGACGAGGCTGGGCCATCAATCAAACGCGCGCACAGCTTCAAGAAATCAGCCTCTGGAATCCGGAGAGATGCGGCGCCATACTCCCGGGCGAAACTCCAGGGAAAAACTCCCGGGCGAAGTATTCAAGCCGTCAGCTCCTTCGGGCATGTCCTCTGGGTATATCCTCTGGGCATGTCCTTCGGGCAGGTCCTTCAGGGCCTATCCCGGGTAACCGAGGCGTGGGTCGACTGGACCACAAGCCATTCCTGGCCAGCGATGCGTGCCAATGTGTCCGCTTGAGTGCGAAGCTCAGAGCAACGCCCGTGTTTACATTTGGCAAACAAGTCCAGTGAAAGTGGCATCTTGTCTTTTGCCAATCAATTTCTACTTGTTATTTGTTTTCCTCTTATGCCAAGACGCGTCTTTCGACGATCAATGTCTGCATATTGACCCAGATGACGCCAGTTCAGGTCGATACTGGTGCCGATCTTGGTATCGAGGGATCGTTAAGTATCTCCGCCATTTTTCGGCTTGAAATTTCGTAAAATCGTGGATCGGTTTTCTTCGCTCAATTTTTAAGAAAATGTTTGATGAGTTGAGTTTTCTTTTTTTGTAGTGCAAAAATTTCGTTTTAACAAATGCTTAGAGATTGAAAAACCTATTAAGATAAATTCGATGGGGGGCCTTCGATAGCGCCAAAAACCACAAGCGCCAACGCCGCAAGCGCCAATCCCTAACCGCCAAACGAGAAAAGTAGTAAACGCCAAGGTTCGTATAGGTTAGGTTAGGTCAAGTTACGTTAGGCTAAGTTAGGTTAGGTTAAGTTTGGTAAGTTTAGTATTGCGGTTAAGACCTTTGGCGTTAGCGGCTTTTCTCGTTTGGCGGTTACGGATTGGCGCTTGTGGTTTTTGGCGCTTATAACAGCTACCCAAATTCAATATCTTAGGCTTAAAATGGTGTGAAACAGCATTTCAGATTGGTCTCAATTTCTGGCAAAGTATCGGTCGTATTTTTCGACAGACACAAGATGGAAATAGATTTCTAAAGGGCTGGTAAATATTTGCAAAAACACAAAGGTATGACGAAAGTCGGTGTTTCCTATTTACCGTTTTTCCTGACAGTTCGATTTCTTTCGAAATCTTCAATCGATTACTTCCTGCATAATTTCGTATGAGAGTTGCTTCGGCATATTTGGAGTTCTGCGTTTCACCGTGACGTTTTTATTCTGGTCCGGAAGTTCCCTAAAATAACTTTATTTCCTGCTATTTCCAGATTCGTCATTACCTTGTTTCCCTCAACGTGCTAAAACAAACAACTGAATCAATTTTAAAATTCTGACAAAACTTCAAGCAAAAGATTTTAGCCATTAAAAATAAAATCAAACGAACATTGCAGGCGTTTTTTTTTGGTGAAATAACTATCATTTTTATCGAGCGTCACGTAATGCACGTTATATTGCTTCGTATAATTTTTCGAAGCTGCGTATATTCGCAATATTTTCGGAAAAAAAATAATATCCGCTAAATATTTGCAATAATTATATAAATTCTTACAACTGCGGACTATATTCCACGAGCCTCAACCATCTATTGTTTCCTACGAATTCCGTCGATTTTTCGACGAATTCCGTAAGTTTGCACTCGCTTAATTGATCAACACATCAATCCGTCGCTCAGGCGTTCAAATCTCCAGCGAGACCAAGGAAACCATTCAGCCTGACGAAGGCGCTGTAGGCAACCCGCATCTCATACATGTATTGCCAGTTGCCTATGCACAGGGGCCCTAGTGCAATCTCCTTCCCGCGATGTCCAAGTACATAAAAGATCGGACTCACCGTTGGGCGGTTGAAGCGACGACTACCGCTGCGTCGCAGAGTGCCTCCCGTTTGCTTCTCTGGCTCGTCCACGTCGCCATGATGGCCGTCGAAGATGCAGCGCTGGGTCAGTTCAGACAGTTCGGGAACTGGTTGCACCTAAAACAGAACAACGGCCATTTGAAATTCCGGGTTATCCAGTAAACCTTAAGGGCTTTCATAAATGGGGAATAAATAGATTAACTGAAGATCAAACTATTGATAACACGATTTTTTTTTCAACAAGGAAAAATGCTTGCTTTTCTGGGTCCAAACGGGAAATCGTGGAAAGAGAGGAATCGTGAAAGTATACGCTCCGATTGGTTAAGGGGGATATATTTACACTTAAGTATACTTTTTTCGGAAAAATATTCCAGCGATATAAAATAAACCGCTAAGGAAAATATTGAGAACATGAACTTCAGCTTAATCGTGTGCTCGGACGATTCTGGGGCAAAGATTTTAAATTCCGATTTAGGAGTGATTTATGAAATTAGCCAACAACAGGCAATGGCAAAAGCAATTATTAGTTCCCCTTAATTAATTGCAACCATCAAACGTTAAATACTCAACAAAAAAATCCGACTGAAAATTTGAAGAAAGGTAAGGGGTACCCCTAGGATTTTTTCAATATTTTGGCCTAAATTTTTTTTTTTGAGAGTCTTTGTTATTTGACGATTGGATTGGATTGAGGGACCCTAAAAATAGAAGGAACCGATGACTGTTATGCATTTTGTCGATTTAAAACGGACCAGGAGAGGCGGTAATTCACGGCCAGGAGGTTAGAGGGGAAGGTGTACATTTTATATTCTACTTTTTGACGCGATAAAACGACGGAATTCGCAACCGACGACGGTAAACATCACACTTAGTTTCCCTTAAACAAGTACAACCATCAAACGTTCAAAAATCCACAAAAAGTTATTGGCTCAAAATTTAAAAAAAAAGGAAGGGGTAGTAGGGTTTTTTTTTCAATTTTTTGGCCGAAATTTTTTTTGGGAGTCTTTATTATTTAACGATTGGATTGGATTAAGGGATACTAAAAATGGTTAGAAACGATGTCTGTTGCCCATTTTGTCGATTTCAAACAGACCAAGAGATGCGGCAATGCACAGCCGGGAGGTTGGAGGGGAAGGCGTAACTCGAAAAGCTCTTCTGCGCGAGGGCAGGCCGCGAATTAGCACTGATATTTTAGGGTCATCGGTCCGTGCGAAAACAATATGAGGCTAACAAAGAAAAATCTTTAAAACAGTAACAAAAAATAACACAATTCTCGGAACCAGAACAAAGAAACATATCTCATCTCTGGTGTAACTTGATTAATTTCTAAACGACAAAAAAAATCTCTCAGAAAAAAAGATGATTAAATTAACTCTGGTACTTTCAGCGAGTAGGGCGGGCTTTGAGGACCGGTAAAGCTTTTAAAGTAAAAGCCCGAAGGATGAGCTTCGAAACCATGACATGGCGAGATTCCTCATCCTGATCCTTAAGGATATCCACAGGATAGATCCTTCCTCTATTCGAGCTCCAGTCATGACTCAGCAAATCATTAAGTCGATTTTGTAGTCCTTCAGGATTACGCACAGCGGATCGATGTTTCTGAACACAAAGGTCTTGTCCCGCTTTTGAACGTAAGAGTTCAACTTTTATAGGTTTTTCGTCCCGAGATAACGATTAACGATGGACCGCTCGCTGTGACCCAAAAGTTTTATGATACCTCTTAACCCAGTATTTCAACAAAAAACTACGCCTCGTATCGCTTTGTTTCTAAGCCTCGTATTCTTCAAAGGCAGCATACATTTCTGCCGCTTGTGGTTTAAGACGCTGAGACGAGGATGCACCAAGCCATATGCCGCTTACTTCCTGGCAACACTCGAACGAAGCGTAAAACCTAACCTAACCCGGTGGCTGCACGTAATTTATAAATAAAGGTTAAACTATGTACAACACTCGCATACGCGAAGTTTAGACAATGTCAAAGACAGTCTTTCAAGGGCGAGTTTTCGCTGCCTACTCAAGTAGTATTTGAAAACAAAAAGCGCGTCATCGGCACTCCTAAGTGTCAACATCCGTGCACTAAAGGAAAAGCACAATTTGGACCCAATTACGAGTAATTAACGCTGAATTTGATTCCGTTGGTAAAAAACTAGAAGTGATCGTTAATACCCACTGAAATGAAAAGTAAAAACACGAACCTTCAGCGCAGTTGGCAACACTTTGTAGACAGCGACGCATCGCAGTATAGTTTGAGCATCTGCCATCGCACTGCAGACTGCGTACTGCGTTACTTTTCAGCGGGAAAGTTGTTAGATGGGGTGGGGTAGGGGAAGAGGTTCATTAGCACTGTTAACAAACAAGCCGAAGCTTTCTGGCGATTGCTTACGATCAAAGTGTTTAATTGAAGTTGCTAAACGGAGTTGCTTCTTGACCAACCTCAGGTAACTTTCGGATTAAGTAATAATTGACCGATTACTGCCCAGAAAATAGTCCCAAAGTCGGTATTTGGCTCAGAAACTTGAATTGAAACTCTCCACTTAAGGGCAAGGCCAAATACTCAGAAAAGTAATCGAAAGGTTCCCAGAGAATGCTCCAAAACCCTGTATTTTGCTTGTATGGCCCTGAATAGCTTACCTTGACAGTGACGCTGTTGGAAGATGATTTTATAAGGTCTATGATTTCTTCCCGAGATTTATCGTTTACCGGAATGCCGTTTACTTCGAGTAATCGATCTCCAGGGAGAAGACCAGTTTCGTTGTGATGCTGCACTATTTCTCCAGGTTCGGCAAACGTCACCGCCTTTGAGTTCTGCACAAAGAAAATTTCACATTTCAAAGAAGAGTACAGCAAGGCACAATGCATGTAATTTAAACTAACTTGATATGGGTAAACCTGATTGAACAGTCAGCAAGCCTTGGTTAAAACCAGGCAGGAGTACAGATTCAAAAATTACAGACACCGGGGAATAGAAGTGGCTTTTTAGGCACGTTGAGAAGAAGGCGAGTAAACGCTGGGAATAAAATCTCCGCTAGTTTTGGCACCCAATACTATCCTGCACACTAACCATAACAAATCCCTGCGGAGTTTGGAGGCGTTCGATGACCATAGCTCGTCTCAGGGAGAACCCGAAATCATTCCTAGGAGGAGGTTGCCTCTGGATAGTCAACTCTCTGGGCTTCGGCAGCACCAGGTGCACGATGTCCGGAAGCGGTAGAGGCCCATAATCCCCTTGGGCGTACCTGAGCAGCCCTTGGCCCTCGCCCACCGGCGACAGGCTGAAGGGCGGCGTGGCGAACGTCGAGTTGGTCGTGTCGCTCACCGAGCCCGCGCTGGGGCTGCTCTTGGCCGACGGCACCCCTAGGTAATCCGAGGAGCGCGCCGCGATGGGCGTCAGGAACAGCGGGTCAGACAGGTCCGGGGAGTTGGGGCTTGGCGCCGTCGACGCCGTGTCGTACGTCAGACGCACGGGCGACGAGCCGCTCGCATGCGGGATGTTCTGATAGGTGATGAGCTCGTTCTGAATGGTGTTCCGGTGGAGGAGGCTGTCCGGGCTCTGGATGTCCGAGTGGTTGGCGGCGAAGGGCGGGTCGGAGTCCCGGGGAGCCTGCTTGAGGATGCCGCGCTTGGGGGGCCTGGGGGGCAGCGGGGGCAGTCCACGGCCGCCGGGCCGGTAGTGGTTCGACGCCGTGGTCGCGTTCAGCGACGTGGAGCTCGCCTCGGAGCTGTCGCTCTGCTGCGCCGGGTCGGAGCGCGACCAGCTGCTGGAGTAGGAGCTGAGGTTGTGACCTGGGGGAAGGCTGGAGGTGCTGCCGCGCTTCAAGGAGTCCCCGGCGCCGTGGCCGCTGAAGTCCGGGTCGTCCCGGTCAACGTCGGCAAGGAAGTTGGCGCTGTAGTCGGCGGTGATGCCGCTGGGGAGTTTTTCTTTCTCTTTTCTTCGGGTGCGGATTTTCAGCGACCGCCGAACCTAAAATCGAAATGGGTTTATCAGTCGATTGGAATAATTTGAGAAAAAAATTTAAGCCCACCTCCTTCCGGAAAAAGGCTTCAAGTTCCGCTCTTTTTTTCTTTTTTTGTTAATAACTGGCAGTTTAAGGTTAATATGGCTTACAAACCACGTTCTGAAAATGCTTAATTTTCCTCTTTCGGTTACAATAAGGATGCAAAATTTTTGTAACACACAAAATCGACTATTTTTGTACACCGTTGCGCTGCATTTAGAAGTAAAAATAAAGAAAGGAAATTTGGTGAAAGAAAATCATAAAGATGAGTTCATATTTTTCTAGTAAATAACAAACTGCACAAGCTGAAAATATTGTTAAGGTGTTAAATGGTCGTTTCATTAGTAATAAATTACATATTCAAAATTAAGAAGGACATGAGGTTTAAAATGGCTCAATAGTCATTCCTGAAGTGCATTCCTTGAGATCCTTGAGAGTACATTTTCAAAGCTAAAAGAATATAAATGCTAAAGGGAATTAATCATTTATGGTAACTTCAATTTGCTGGTCAACAAAATTTTATAACAAAAGTTTGTCATGTTGGTTGTTTAATAAATGGAATACTTGGCAACCAAGTTTATAATGAAAACAAAATGCATGCATCACATTTAATTATTAATGGTACAAGAACCTTAAAATTTGCATCCCCAAAGCAAGGATAAATAAAAACAAATCTTAATTGATAATTTTATAGTTATTGTTATATAATTAAAATTTTAAAAAGCTGATACCTTGAACAAAAACTTCTAACATTATTATTTATTTAAAACGATATTTTACAAAAACCTACAACAAGGATACTTGCAGCCCTGTTTCTCAAAATTTACGCACACAGTAGATGGTTTTGTGGGTGGAAAAATGTATGCAAATATGATTTAGGGATGCAGAAGCTTATAAGTGACATACCTCATCTATTCGCAAAAGCTCCTCTGCAGTCATAGAGCTTCTATCTCGCTTTTTATTGTCTTTCCTTTCCTTCTTCTCCTTTTTCTTCTTCTCTTTCTCCTCCCGTTCTGAAGGGCCAATAGGCCCTTTCTTCATAAAATTGAACATTCTTCAAAGATTGTCTTCAATTGTCAAAACAGATGCATACTGAAAACAAAATAAGATTTTGAGTAAGAATTAGCATCAAAGTTTTCTTGAAACCTCTATTTAGCAGATCCTCTTAATATTCATTTATGAAAACCACTGGAACCAGTCAGCACCAACATCTTTAGAATTTGAGGGTTATTAAATAAAATACTTAACATACATTAGTACAGTCTTCAAAATGAGGGCAATTTTCTCAACTTTGTTTGCCAGAATTACTCATTTAAGACATGACTTAATGCACGATATGATAATTCACTGAGCTACAATGAATCACTGACATTTACCAATGCATAAATAAATAATGCAAATAACACAAAGTTACAAAAGTGCTAGTTTATGACTGCGATGCACATTATCATACCCAGTAAATTTGAGGGGGAGCAAAGTTCATATTCAAACAAAGTATCAATGAAATTCCTAGAACCTCGCAAAGAACGCTAATTATGGCGCGGTATTAGTACGAGCAACAGCTTCGACTGTACTTTGATAATGTGATGGCATTCTAACCTCAAAATGTCAAACTTCCTCCATTTCCATCGTTACTGTTCCCGACGTTAGGGCTTAATAACCGATCCTAGACGAAAGCTCTTAATATTTTCTCTAATAAAAGTATTTCTACGGTGCAACATGTGAAATTTTTAGTCAAATACGACATACGTTATAAATTTGACATAACCGTGGGGTACCCTCCCAGAACGTAAACATGCACACGTAACCACCTCAGTCGCGCCCATTACGATATTTGACAACACTTCACACTTACAAATCACTACAAAAGCAACGCTGCCGAATACCCCAAAGTTAAATTGAGTTTTGGAATCTTGTAAACAAGTGATGAAGAGAACTATAAAAGTAAACAGAAGGAAATAACACGCAGTGATAACAGCTTTAAGTTATTTCAGTCCTTTCAACGTACATATCAAGGTAGAAAATGATGGCTCCAAAGAGATTTCCTTCACGTATAAGCATTCACGTCACTTCAAATTCAGTACATTCACACAAATTTGGATGTATGTTTCCGTGTTCACTAACCCCAAAATGCCGACATCTCTTGGGTTGACCGACGCGACTGATATCCCGCCCGGAATGACTACCCCCTAGACGAGCATCTATGATCTAGGTAACATCGCTCGGATATCTCGACCTGATCTCGACGTTATCAAAGAGTCAGGTCTTTATTAAAACATTAAAAGTATGCCTGTGAAGCAGGCACCGTTTTAGACACAGTCGGGCATTCTCGGCATTCTGCGAAAAGTTCTGCGAAGCCGAGCGCTGAATGTTTACAAATTCTCCGACTTTTCGCCGCTCTGGCGGCGATGTACTGTACTGAAGGAGGCGGGTACTAGTACTCGGTCAGTACCTTGTTTGCGGTTTTTATTTGAGGAGACGCCCCTCTATCTTGCGAGAAACGTGTTATGTTTTATAAGAAGAAGATTTTTACACCGACGACAATGTTTACCGTTATTTTATCGAACGTTACGAGGCGAAAGAATCCGTCGCCAAACAAAACAAATACCGGTATCGCTTTAAAAATAAGACAAAATCGCATAACGCAAAACAAAAATTTAAGAAATTTACAGTCCACAAAACTAAAATTATTACATGAAGTAAAACTGTGCATACAAAAAAAAAACAAAAAAAAACAGAGATATGGACACCACGTCAAAGGCACGTGGAGTTCGTACTAGTCACCCATCCGAATACTATACCTGCGCCGCATATTGCCTACCGATTTGATCCATAAATACCAGTATATTCTACATGGTGAGGCCGTTGACGGTATACTACTGTTCGAGTTGTGTAGTTTGCCCCATGCGGACGTGCTTGCTTGCACACTTCACGCATGTGTTGTTCGAATTTTACGCATTCTTGAGCTGGAAACATCCACATTATAGACGCTCCCGTGAAGCAGGACGAGTACACAGAAATGACTGACAAGCAGAATAACGATAAAGCAGCATGAATTTCCTAAATCGCTTTCGGACCCATAGAACAGGAACCATGATACTTGGAGTCTCATGCAGGAACGATGGCCTCTCGTTTCACTGGGTAGCACTGGGTAGGCATCCCAAACTGCATTAGTGTAGGGAGTGTTGCCTAACCACTACTACTCGAGTGACTGGCGCTGCTATAGACTTTTGTAGAGTTATCCAGGAAATTGATTGAAATGCATTTTAACCCTTTAAAGCCCACTCACGGTGTTAGATTAAAATTCATGAGGTGAAATTCGCCTTTCAATTCAGCATGCTGGTATATCTCCGATTTCTTTTCAATTAGTATACATTTAAATTTTAAAAAATTAATAAGCATTGAATTAAGGTACCTCTGAGAGTGATATTTTTCATATTATGATACTGCATGGATACAGAATAAATTTCTAGAATGTATTTCGTTGTTTCCAAATGGCATCACCGAGCAATAATGAAAGGACTACGGGAGTACTAATATGGAATTTTTTTTGTCGATGCTCAACTCAAATCAATGTAAATCGCGCATTGAATTTTAATTGGAGCCAATTACTTGGAATTTCCTCGTTTGAACTGGAGTCAGAAAAGCTGAGATTTTTGACTACCGGTAAGCTATAAGTTTTGCGCAAATAAAATGCTCCTTAGCCACCTTGATTTAAAAAATACTTACCCGTGTCTATGATTCACTAGAATCCAGCAGGCGCAGGTGATCAACACGAATCGAACTTCAAAAGTACCGGTACCTGTACTAACTTTGACAGAAGGATTCTTTTCTCTCTTACCATTTTGTTGAAGTTTTGATTCCTAAATAAACTCATTTTTCTCTTGAGGGGGAATGCTTTGAAAGTCTTCTCTCGTCGAGAGAATTGTTGAATAGAATTGGTAGGCCTAAACTTAATTCTTAAATCGACTTAAAGTAGGTACCTTTCTAAGTTGTCGCACTTCTTTGCACAGCCTTTAATATGGTATTTTTCGGAAAGTCCTTCCTCCTGTGGACGAGGAGGAGCCTGCGTACCGTACCATGTGAGTTGCGAGCCCCTGAGGATTTTCTGAAAAGACGATACAACCTGCTCGACACAAGTGTCACGCGTGTGGTCCACTGTAGGCCGAAAAGCCAGGAATCCAGCCCGTAGTAGGCAACACGCATGGCTCTCATGTCATGCAGGTTGTATCGTCATTTCAGAAAATCCTCAGGGGCTCGCAATTCACATGGTGCGAATGACGACTGTATTTGGGTTCCTTGGTGAAACGTGAACGGTACCATAACTTTATGCTGCGCCATACCATGTCAAAACTCAATAGATATCAAAACACAACAGAAATACGAACGGGCAAAGGTGACGATTGACGAGTCGGGAGATAAAGCTATCCTATCAGAAAATCCCCAATCGTCGGCGCACCAAACTTTTTTTAAATTTATTTTTTCAATGACTTATTCACCCGAGGCAAGTCAGGAAAAGACTTAAAAAAGAAAATTTAACAACGAAATTCGAGGTGACAGGGCCTCATGGGTGAAGGGTTCGAAGCGAAGTACGGCTTGTTTTAAACCGCTAAATAAACAGGTACTGCAGCTGCGATGTAAAAAGGTTAGGCACACTTGGCGGGCTCAGGAACCGGTCCGTGGCGAGTGCAGCTCGACTCTGGAATTTGGCGGTTTGACTTAACATACCGCAGAAGAGGATCTCATTTTCTTTTTCTTCCTTCTTTCCTTCTCACTATTGTGCTAATGATCCCGTTCGAGCATCAACTGCTCTGCCTTGGGGCAAGAGACCTCCAGCTCTCGTCGAAAGCAAAAGTTCAGGTATGAGAAATTCTGGGGGACGAATATGAAAGGACTGTGGATACTGGTAGCGTGAAGAAAACCTATTTCTAAAATTATTAATTGAGGAAATCATTAAAGGGGATTTCGCTCAAACATTCGCAATATTTTCACGACAAAATAACACGCCGATAAGACTTCAAAACCGTGACGTATGTGCAGATTTATTTTTTATTTTTCCTTATAGTTTTTATTTATTTTTATTTATTTATTTATTTGCAAGATAATTTAATTTAACTCTTACTCATATTCATTATCCTTAGTTTCTCGATCTAAAACTAAACGCAAAAAAATAAAATAAAAAATAAATGCGCGCACAATGCGAGTTTTTCTGGTTTTGAAGCAAACATTCCGTTTCTTCTTCGATTTGATTTATCCCAGGGTATTGCAAATAAGGTTTGTCCACCGCCTACGAGGAGTTTGAGTCGCCTCCGCCCTCCAAGACGCAGGCACTTGTGCTCTCCGACGTTAAGTGACGTTGCCACGTAAGCTAATAGGGACCTAGGGGGGCGGTGACATTCTAGGTCATAGAGCAAGTAGTAAGCTACAAGTGAATGGAATCTTTTTCTGGCCCTATTAATATTCCTTGACTTCCTCGCACTCAGTATCCTCGTATCTTTTATTAACGCATTGGGATGATTCCGAACCGCGGGGTAGCGCCTACTACCCTCCGGGGGGTAAAATTCTCATGGCCTCAGTTTGACCTTAAGAGTACATACTCAACGTTCAGACTTACAACTTTTCGATACATCTCTAAGTGTACATTATTATTCTCAAATAATAATCACAAGAGTATCGGTGATCCAACGTCGCTTCAAAGCGTACCTTGAAGAGGTACGCTTATCGCGTAAAACGCGATAATCTCCTAGACTATCAAAAGCGTCGACTGACACAAAGGTACAGTAACTATACTGCACCTTTTGCCAAAAAGGGTCCTTAAGAAGACAAGGCCAGAGTGTCAATGTACACTGTGAAACCTTCTGACTCATATTCTTACTGACGTTATCTCAGACCATAATTGCTGTAGGTCTAAACCGTGCAATTCACGTGATGATAAAAGGCAGTAGGCTATGCTGTTCTCGAGAGATAATTTTCAGTTCGAAATAAGACAGTATTTTTAATGAGTGCGGCGGCAAGGTTCCATACCGTGGCACCATTTTTAACAGAGGAGTGTTTGATATTGACAGAAGAAGTTTTGTTTGGTATTGATAAGTTCTACATGTATTCGGACGTTCCCCACAGACTCTAACACTGCTTTCCCTCGCACAAGACTCTCACAGCCACCTCGATCATGATCGTATATTCTCAAAAACATATCGTTCCTCCGCAATGCAAATTATTTCTTCGCGTTCCCTTATTATACAATCCGAATCATATATTGTACCTTTGTGACTGGGAATCCGCGAGTTCAGGCATGTGACACGGAAGGTAAGTACCTTCCTCTCCGGGGTGAAGCAGAAAAATCGGTCGACGTCCGAAGCGGAAACGGAAACCACTTCTTTACGTAACTCCTCACTCGAACAACCAACTACTTGACCACGGTCAATGTAGTCCTGGTTTTGGAAATCGAGAAAACCGGTTGAACTCAATGTCAAAATACTAGAGGTCAACGCTTGATTAAATAACTAGCGAACGATAGTGGGCCCAAGTTCAGGACAGTTCACGGACAGGGCCTAATTTTTAGTCTCACCGCCTGTTATCGGAATGTATCACAGTTTTGCAGGGCGGAAAGGATTTTTTGAATAAATATTAATAGAGCTTTGACTTTGACTAACTTTTTGGGAGGAGAAACTACGCCAAAAAAAGAGCGCATAAAACGACTAATGAAAACCGGCAGGACGTTGTTTATTCAAGTTACATCCGCCTTAAAATTCACTACCTTCACTTCCTTGGGTCAGATCGAAAAGACGAAGGCAAGCGCATAAAAAAGTTACAAACTTTATCCCTGAATTGGCGCGCTCAAAGGAAACATATTTTTAGCCAAATTACCGGAATGATGTTTTTGGCATGCATTAAATGACAGCCGTGTTCCAAAGGCCTGTATTAGTTAAAGAGACGCGACCGGTGTTGAGCGCTGTGATTGGTCGTGAGGGAAAGAGATGGAAGATGCGAATCGCTGTGTGCGCAAGAGAGACAGACATATTCGCTTAACGAGGAAAAATGTCGAGCGGTCATTTTTCCTCATGCGTTCGCATGGATGCGTTAGCGTTTCTTTAACTATACAGGGCTTTACCGAGTTCGATCAAACGGGGGGGGGGCGTTCAGAGTACCGGTAGTAGAGTCCTTAAAAGGTATTGAGAACTTTAACTCAAAGAAGCTGAGCAAGATTCGGTAAAAGCGCGGGTCTTTTGAAATCTCGATGTTAGCAGTGTGGAATACTTGTCTGGTCATTCGTAGTTTGTATGTCATGATAAATCTGTATTCGATCCTCAGCCCAAGGCTTTCAGCCTTCATCTCTCATTGTTCGACCTTACAATCAATAGGTCAGTTAACACCTCAAGACGTCATTTTCGCATGTCTCATTGCATTCATCCAGGCATCAAACTCTGACCTTGAACAGGATGGAAGATCTCGAAAGATTATTGAGGTAAAATCAATTTTAGTCGTCTTTACGTACTGGTAACTAGAGTCAGATAAATAGAGTGTCTTAAGAAGGATACGAAGTCACTACGAACTGTGACTGGGACAAGAAGACAAAATATCGTATCGTATCCTTTACTCACTACTGTAGGTGCCGGTTATCTCTATGTAAGTAAAGAAATCCAAAGTTAGTTAAAAAGAAGTGTAATTTTTAGTAAGGATGTTTTTTTTTCTTGTTTTCTCTGGTGATTCGGAAAACAATAGCCAAACCATTGAATGTGACCGCAACATCATATGCCGGTGTGTATTCCTGGAATCAATTAAAGTCATGAACCTGCGTAAGTGTAGGTGCGACATGGAAGGGACTTTCTGCCTTGTTGAATCTCGATCACTAAAACCAGTGCTTTCACATGTGGAGCTCCAATTCGGCGAACTAATCCGCGAGATGTAAAACGTTTCCTGTCATGACATTTAGTTATAAAGATTTAATCGCGGTGCTCGAGATAAAGCCACGATTTCGAGTATGAAGACTTAAAACTTCAGGACATCCGAGATTTGATCACTGCTGATAGCATCTAATGACCTGTACCAACAAAGAGCACGCAAATTTATTTACTTAGGATCATTTCTCTATGGCTTGCGGCGAAGTGATTACGCCAACACAAAGTTTAAAGCCCGGCGGTAGTTAGCAAACAAGATAAAAGCTCGGCTTATAAAATGAGTTTACCGAAAATTAAAGATGATTCCCACTATAAACCAGATTGGTACCAGTGGGCTTACCACAAATAGTTCGAACACGGGGTACTCTTGAGGCTTGAGGTTATTGCCTAACACTGGTCAAATGGTTGCAATTCGTGGTTTCACGTATTCCAATTTGATTTTTTTTTCCCATAGACGAAATAAAAAATACGCTGCTGAACAATTTGTGATTGACGCTATGGGGAAGAGAAACC
>Ga0058701_10001666_pt1 | contig 16071 bp, 8 predicted proteins | sample AgamicOrMae_FD_97039 | JGI IMG/M metagenome (GOLD analysis project Ga0058701, IMG submission 97039) | Agave microbial communities from Guanajuato, Mexico - Or.Ma.e | ecosystem: Host-associated > Plants > Phyllosphere > Phylloplane/Leaf | place: Guanajuato, Mexico | collected 2012-06-04
AATGCCTAAATTATAAAATTTAATGTTTCCAGAGGGGTGATATTTTTTAAATTGAGACAATACTGAACTGAAAAGATCGTCTAAAATATTTTTTTTCTGTTGCCGAACGGCATCGCTGGGCGGTAAAGGGTTAACAAAAGATCTTTGAGCATCATTCCCTTCCTGAGTAAAGCACGTCATAAGAAATTATCACTTCCTGACTCAGCCAAGCATTTCCGGTCGCATGCGTTGTAGTTACTCACCCAAATCCGCAAACTTTTTTTGCCAACACGGGCCTAATTGTAAATAGAGCCCTTGTTTAAGTCATCGGCATGGTGTTGAGTATTCCCGTCACGCTTTATAGTACCGTATTTGTTTTCAGCGGGACTCGGCAGATTTGTCGAGGCAAGGCAGAGAGAGAGATGGAGCAGGGAGACTATTTGGTTTGCTAGTTTAGTTTGTAACGTGTTTAGTAGTGAAATTGGTTTTGAGTGTCGCGTATACATACATTCATTTGTTAGGACGGGCCGAACTAATTCTTTAGACGGATAAGTTCTGACGTCGAGAGCCTCGACTTGCCTCCAACTTCGTAATGAACTTGAGGGGGGGGGGAGAAGCCCCTAATGCTGCCTGTTTTATTAATAAAACCGTCCCTCAATACAAGTCCTTGAGCGTTCGTGTGAATTAAGCGATTCATCGAATTCTTTTTTTCGCACCTAAGATGTACTGTACTGCACTTTCTGGGGTAGCTGTCATAAGCGCCACCGCCGCAAGCGCCAATCCCTAACCGCCAAACGAGAAAAGTCGCAAACGCCAAAGGTCTTAACTGCAATACTAACCTTAGCTAACCTAACTTAACCTAACCTATACGAACTTTGGCGTTTGCGACTTTTTTCGTTTGGCGGTTACGGACTGGCGCTTGCGGCGTTGGCGCTTTCGGTTTTTGGCGCTATCGAATGCCCCCCCACTTTCTGCAGCCTATGAAAAATTTCTTCAAAGTGTCGTTCCTTTAAAAAAATATTTAGGTATTTTTTAAGACCTTGTTGGCTTGAGTTAGTCCAAGCATGCTTGGGTCAAGTTTTGTTTTGTGAAATATTGTTTTTTTTTTCAGTCGTTTACTGTATTGAAAGCTGCAAAGATCATATTTGTCTAGTTTGGAAATGAGAAACTGAAACGTGTAAACAAAATCTTTCAGTTCAGCATGTTATAGTGCATTTCTTTAACTTTCTGGATATCTATTGTATACATAATGCTTAAAGAACCTACAGTGAAAACGAACCTCTGTTTTAGGTTGCCCATACCTGTCTATTGGTAGGTAAACCGGGAGGAGCGGATTTTGTTATTTTTGAAGACACCCATATAAATAGCGTTGTTAATTTAGAGCTCTCGACGAGCCATTTTCATGTGTTGATAGTTTTATCTTTAAATATAACCAGATATATCGATGGGAGTACTTAATCGGGAAACGGGGTAAGTGCTTTTGTTGAAGAAAGAAATATCTCTAGTATTAAGTCCCTTGTCAATTAAGGAACCTGCTTTCAAGCTTGTGCGCTTCGAGGGACCTAAACGTTCATATATTTTGTTTATAATCATTTTGTATTCTAATAACGATAAAACAGTTATAATTTCTTTCTTCCTGTTTTTTTTTTTTTCATTCATTCGAGACGAGGGTTGGGAGTAGGGTTTTGTCGTGGGAAATGAAAAACTAGAAGGCGGATCGTGTGTATTTTTAGGTAGGATTAATGTGTTGGAAGCAACGATTTGCGGATAGCCGTTAAGGGGTGACAATGGCCCAGTTCGTTATCTAAATGTGAACTTAGTCTCATTGTGACGGTTTTGCGCGACCCTCATGAATCGTCCGCCACGTATGTCTTCCTCCCTCCCTCCCAAGGCCCTTCGAGACACTTCCATAAAAAAGAGAGAGAAAAAAAACGTGTCCAATCAACGCGTTTCTCTCTTCCTGACGAAAATGGAGCGCTCCCGATAGCCTTGTCCCAAGAGCGTAAAATGTAACAATAAACCGAAAATCGTTGCAATTTACAATCTTGAAACGTTCTTTCCCCGCCTCTCCATACCTCTTCCGTTGATGTGTCCAGATCGCCTGTTAACTTTTTCATCCATTGAGGCAACCTTTTCGTGTAGATTTTGATCACTCGAGGTTTTTTAAGGTTTCACTTCCACTTTTGTGCTACGCGAGCGCGATTTTTCATTTTGAGAACAAAATAAATACAGCTGCGTGGGTTAGGTGGGTAGCTGTCATAAGCGCCAACACCGCAAGCGCTAATCCGTAACCGCCCAACGAGAAAAGTCGCAAACGCCAAAGGTCTTAACCGCAATACTAACCTGACCTAACCTAACTTAACCTAACTTAGCCTAACCTAACTTGACCTAACCTTACCTATACGAACTTTGGCGTTTGCAACTTTTCTCGTTTGGCGGTTACGGACTGGCGCTTGCGGCGTTGGCGCTTGTTTTTTTTGGCGCTATCGAATGCCCCCCGGTTAGGTTAGGTCCTGTTTAATGTCTTTCCGTTCGTTTAATCTTCCGTTCGGCAGGCTTATCGCCTCTCAGTTCTTGCCTTTTTTTTTTACATATGACGCTCAAGTGAAGATATGCTAGTCGTGTGCTGCACGGGCAACGATAAGTTTGTGCATGTTAACTTTATGTAATCAAGCAATTTAAGTCGTTTTGCTGAATACACGATTTTAAAGATGGATTGAAGATGTTTTCGATAAGTTAACGCAATATTCGTATATAAATCAATATTCCTGGATTTTTCTGTTTTCATTTTGATTCTGGAGGATATTTCTGTTTTCATGCCGACTTTACGAAGATATGGAGAGGTTTTTTCGGTCGATGGGATGTCCTAACGGTTCCAGGGTTGGGAAAAACTCTCCGTCCCATTCCAGCCATAACACCGGATTGCAATATAATACCGTCATATAAACGTGGATTCCTCGTCATCCACTTTTCATTTGTACCCATCGCGGGACTCGGTAGTGCTCCACTTGTGCCTCACTGAACAATGGAACTATCACAAGATATCCGTTTTCCGCCAATCATAAAGAAGCACTCATAAAGGCCTCAAAAACCTGTATCTCACCTGACAGGTCTGGGACATAAAAAAATCAGATGGTCCACATCCCTTAATGACCCCAGGATCCTTTCTCTCTCTCTCGCACACATTCCTTCTGCCTTCCCGAAACCACACGGGTCAGATTTCAGAGAGGAGGAGGTGGAAGTTGGGTCCAGGTTGGACCTGAGGCGTTGTGGGTCAAGCTATGGGGACCGGGGCCCACGTACGCGACGGGTGCACACCCCCATTGAGAAAAAGTCCGCCCGGTAACCGCACAGCATAGTTTGGAATCAAGCAATTACCGTGCCGACAAAGGAGCCGCCGCCATGTATTAAAGCTACAAAAAAAAGGGGAAAAAAGTCAATTTTCCCAAGGGATGGAGTTTTGGTCCATTGAAAAGAATTTTTTCTCAGTAGGATTTTGGCCCAGTGCAAAGTTACATGATTTGCACGAGGACGTTCGAAATTTGTTTCATATGTTTGTACCACGATCAAGAGTTCGCCTTTATTTCTTAACTACACACACAAATAATGTTACCTAATGTCAGTTTTATCAATCCCTTTTTTATTCCTTTTTTAATTTAAATACATTAATATAAATAGTGCGGCATGGGGTACTTAAACCAAACTGGGTCAGTCTCTAACCTTCGCGTCAGGTGTACATACTAGGAATGTTTTTAAGCGTCTTATTGTTACGAAAAGTTCGAAGGAGGATCTTAGGGGAATCCAACCCTTTAAAACTGAGTGAACAAGGTCACGCGGAAAACTTTTTTTCTTCTTTCCTTATTTACTGATCGGGATTAGGTCCATCCTTTCGATTCAGAGTGCTCGGAAAACAAGGATAGACTATAGGAATGGCAAGGAGCCGAACTGGGCCGATTCTGGCCGAACGGGACGGGCGTGATAACATCGGAAAAACAAACGGAAGTAAAAGGCTGCTCGAAGGAGATGGAAGAACTCGCAGCCTGACATCCCCAAAAACACAGAACTTATTAAGGACGCGTAGCGGACACGGCGTTGTGAGTATTGACTCAAAAGTTTTAGGTGCGGGCAGGCTGCAAGACAAAGGACAGCATCTTTTGTCGAGCTTCGAGTGCGAGTGAGAGCAGAGGCGGCATCGAAAGTTGCAACCCCCCTCAAAAAACGAGGCGTTGCCAACCCCGATTCGCGAGGATGGCTTGTCCTTAAGGATGTCGCCAGCAAATGTCACAATTAAGTATAGCGGGAGTTTTAAGACGTAAAGTTAGGATGATAAACCCCTCGTCATCAGGGTTCTGTACCTTATGTATTTTGCTTTTAATGCAAATGTCATGCTCTCCAGAACTGTCTCGATTTTTTTATTATTTTTTTTTTTGGGGGGGGTGTATTTTTAGGACATTTTCCTTTTTGGTGATTTGTCATTTATTTTCAAACTGGAGTGAAAAATTGGAAGTGCAAGCATGAAAAGTTTGATCCTTAAACTGAGAGCAAGGGTCTTAACAAGGTCTGGAAGATTCCAGGAATTAATGCTCTCTATTACTGAATTCTCTTTGAGGATGCCCTCGCAGATAATCGCGAAAACCAAACGGAAAATTTGTCGTGGGGAAGTACGAAAGAGGGTTTAGCTTGATTGATAATCTTAGCATGGATCCTCGGATGCCCGTAAAGTGAACGGAAAATCCTTTCTTGGAAACCGCAACGTTTCAACGTGGGCCCCCATGAATAAAACCCCGCTGATTATTTACGATTAAAAGCGATACTTTTATCATTGGATTTTAAGAATATTACTTACCGAACTCGACCCTTAATTACCAACAATCACAAAATGTAGGTAACTGCTGATACGTGACTAATTTGCTTGGATAATTGGTGTGGCCATTCTGGTTGAAATCGGTGACTTTTCAGAGGATTTCCAAAGATGTTCAAAAATCGTTCAATATTATTGTCAGATTGGTCATTCTTTCAAAATTTACATTTTTCTTTATTGTCCTTTTTTTCTCGATACAACTGTAAGCAGCGTTTTCATTTAAGATGTAAGTCAGTTTTGGTGAAGCACCTTTACAGTAAAATCACGACCCCTTTTTTAGGGGATGCTAAACTTAGGGTGTGAAACTGAAACAGTGGCACCACTTATTTTGGCTTTTTTTCAAGACCTATGATCAGCTACATCAATAGAAAGCTCTCGCAGAGACCTTTTGAATGCTATGGCTGAACGTATAGGTTTATCTTGAAGTATTAACAAAATTTGTCACCCCCATTTAATTGTCACACCCAAAACAGGTAAGAAATTCGTAGAAGAGATGTTTCGTTTTTACGGTGAATCGTGCCTAGGTTTCCTATCCTTCCGCTACTTTCCAGACGAGTGGTAAAACCCAAGAGCGGTCAAATTTGACCATAGATATGTAGGTGCATGTATGATTTCAATATTGTTTTGTCTAACGAGTTTCTTATCAAAGATGTTGCTGAGAGCTTTTACGTCGGGCATCCTGTGGTGGTTAATAAATATCTTTAACTCTTGAAATCCATTTCGTTGATGGTAATTCCCTTTCCGGTAGGGTGCACAGAGGTCACCCCCCTCCGCGCAGTTGGCACAGCCTTGTGGTAAATCAGAGCTACCACTTGTATGTATCCAGCACAAGGCACATCTAGAGGGCCGCGTTGTTTATATGGGAACTCAGCTTCCGGTAACCAAAGCGCCCGCTACTGTTGCTGTTTACGTTTTTATTGCCGTTATTACTGCATTCTTGATAGAATTCCTCCTCGGCGCCACAGCGAACCCCTCCTGGCCCCACTCGTAAAGTACGGTAGTCCGTACCGCTCCCTGGATTTGGGTTGTCGTCGCACGGGTATCCCTTTCTTTGTCGCGCAAGTGCTATTTTATGGGGGCTTATCCACATCAGCTGTCTCTGTCTGCCGAAGCTCCGCTTCAAAACTAGACCATCTTGGCTTACTTTCAGTCCCTGCTCTTACACTTGGGCCCTTCTTTGCTATTCGCTTCGATACGGTGGGTATCATCCCAGCTTTTATATTAACTAGCTCTTTGTCCGATTTCTATTTACCTGACCAAGTCAAAATATTTGAAAGACGGTTACGGTTTTCGCAATAACTCTTTTTGTAGGTCATTTTAATACGTTAGGGAAAAACAACAAAGAAGAACGTACATCCACAGGAATGTTTTCTAATGCCAAGAAATGTTTTCTTGATGTAGTGACGAAACTTTATTTTCTTGCCGCAAGATTTTTTTTGGCACAAGAACGTTTTGGCTTAGTCAAAAAAATCTTGGTTTCAGAAATCATTCCTGTGGGATGATGTGTCACCCTTTTTTATGTAAATCAATTCGGGCAATTTTCAATAAAACCAAATTGTAAGACTTTTCTGGAGCTTAATTAATTAATTTTTTTTGAGAGCAAAAATTATTGCACTCCGTTTTTCAAGGTGAAAAATAAAACATAAAATACCTCGTGATTTTAAAGATCTTTCTAAAGCAAAGTCTACGGTATGCCTCTGACATGTTCGAACGATGAAAGTTTCGTATTAAACGAGGAGATGTTGTGTTAAGGCAGTTATTTATCAGGTGAATCCGAGGTATTACTCAGTCGTATTACACGAACGTATGTAGGTTAATGTCTGCACAAATTGATCGCAGTAAGTGCGGTAATATATGGCGCAGGTGATGAGTCAAATCTTGCCGCGTTTTGCAGTACGCAGGGCTTTTGCAGGCGATACCGCAGCAGCCTTGCTGAATCTCCGTTTAAAAGTGCTTTATACCACTATGTTTGCTCTTTCGCTGTAAAGACGTGATAAATCAAATGTTTCGTCTCTCTCACACACTCATATATCGCATCCTCTCTCTTTCCTTCTCCCATTCATCTCCATTCATCTCGTACACCCCCACCCCTTTTTGTGCGCCACCTGGTGAAGCTTTAGGGAATCTTGGAAATCCCTCTAGCGGAGCAAGCCGAACAGCGGCGAAACGCCCCGAAGCGACCCGAAGCGCCTCTGGCGCCGTAATGGCCGACAGTAAACACGGAGGAAGTTGGCGCTTGTGGTCGCTTCTTCTTTTTTTGCCCTTTTTTTTTAGGAAATTCTGACCGCTGTGTGACCACACTTTCCTCCCCAAGATAGGCCCTTAAAATTGCGTGGACTGGAGCAAGTGTTGCTGAGCCCGTAAATCCCCCTTTTTTTCGGTCGCGTTTGTCTTGAGTAGGGAACATTCATCAAAGTTGAGTTCAACATTGTTATATAAATATTCGTCGACAGAATCACCTTTTTTTGGCAATTCTATACTCAAAATACTATTTTTTTTAAATGTTAAAATTATTTTGCCGCAACAATCGAATTGTTATTGTTTCGTCTATCAGATAGGCTTTTCTGCTTTTGTCTATCTTTTTTTTTCCTCTCTCTCTCTCCTTGCTGCAGCAGGAATATGTTTGTTGCCCTAAATATTTTTGCTGTAACAAAACCATTTTTTTACGTGCTGAAACCGTTTTATCCCAAGCCGTTTTGGACTGTGATCATTTTTTTACAGCGATGACAAAAATTGACAATGAATTCAGCCTTTTGAGTAAAAGGAAGCTTGAATTCATCTCCGAAGAGGAATCCAAAAAATAAACATAAAATCTCCAATACTCACTTTTAAAAGTCCATGGCGGTCGGCAAACTCTCACCATTTCAACAGCACATGACTTGCTTGTGATATATAACTAACAAATCGTTCAATTTCTTCTTTGTTTCAGGTGAGTTTCCTACTCGTGTCGCGAACGCTTTTCCCAGTAAGTAGTCCACCCTTAACCTCGGAATAATACGTTTTTTTTTTCAACCGTGACCTGTAGTTGAGAGGTGTCTCCGCAAGATGGCGCTGTTTTGCGTTCCCGCCCTCATTTGATATGTGTACCTGGCACATCATCACATCACGTGATATATGATGCGGGGCGTCTAGGCCAGGGAAACGCGTGGAGACTGGAGTGCGGGTTCTCAGCAGCAGATATTAGGTTTTTACTGTATTCTCTCTGATTTATCCTCGTATTTTCCTCCATTTGGCTTGCGAAATCGAATTAGCGCGCCTTGATTCACGAAAAGGGTTAAACTTGAGTTTACACAGCGTCTGCTGTCTTTTGATTAGCCCGATTGCGGCTCTCTCTCTCTCTCTTTCCCTCTTCTGCTGGAAAATGATTGAAGGGAAAACACTGCCAAAGTTCGCAAAAGTGTACCCGCAAAACTTAGCACTCCGTGATAAGTAGTCTTAATTCAACAGTTTTTTCTTCTTTTATTATTATTATCATATTTATTATTTCCATATATTTGTGTGATCTTGTCTACTTTTTTTTATTTTTTTTCGGTTATGTCTGAGAGGTTAGGGAGGTTTTCTACATTATCCTTAACCCCTGTTTTCATGTTACTAAAAAGATTATGGAAACAGTAATAATTTGATTGCAAGGAACGTTCTTTACGGGGACGATTCTTAAATCTCGTATAAGTAAATGTTTGAATAAAGGAAAAGGCGGCTAATTTGAAAGAAATTAGGAACAACGGGTCTTGTTGACATAGGCGGTGTTCACCGGCTACGTCAACCTCCTCCAGGGCAAGGAGAGTCCTGATATTTTTTGGAAAACTTTTTCCGCAGGAAATGTGTTAATAAGGGAGTGTAATTTCCCTACTCAAATGCCCTCTTGTGAATTCCGAGTTAAAACAGATGCTAGAATTCATAAAGATTCGCGCAATCAGCACTGGAAAAAGAAAAGAGCGTTCTCGTAGAATTGAGTGCAAAATAAGACCTAGGAGCCAAACACACCTTGCTCTTTCATTAGCCAGACCCACCGCCGAAAAAAAAAGTGAAAAAGCTTTCTTTTGGTAATAACCTGACATATTTAGCAACCTAAAATTGACTTAATTTATCCAACCATAGCCGTACTTTTTTTCTTATCCTTTGTGTACATTCTGTTTTTTTGTAACGACGTGGCTATTTGCACGCCTGCCCTCTATAAAATGTATTATAGATTGGTTCCGTGCGTTCAAGTCACCTCCCATTTAAACTTCATAAGGTTGATTTACGTGCGTTCAACTCTCCTTATATCTGCAATTGCGTGTGAATAGCCACGACCTTTTTTTTAACCCTATTCAGGAGAATGATCGAACGTGGAGCCATTTGCGTCTAATACTACCCAAATAAGCTAAATGGAATTGATTTTGGTAGCCCTTAAGACCGAGGCCAGAACAGGAAGTGTTAGGGCCAGTAATCCATCCACACATTCATTAGTTTGACATTCGGATTGAGATGCGATATTCCGAGACCGTAGGAATGTTAGCCAAAGAAACCTAGGCAGCGCAACGCGGGCTGCCTACCTACGCAGGCGGCTTAAAGGGTTTCTGCTTTGCCATGTTTGTGCTGCTTAATCGGGTTACTGTAGCTTAACACGCCCCCCCCCCGCAGTCACGGCCTTGTTTAACTCGTCTGACCCTACGCACGGCGGAAGCGCCCCTCTTTATCCCAGGGTAAGGTCGGCTGATTCGCCCGACGCGTAATCCCGATTTCGGTCCCCTTCCTCCCAGCTGGATCCACCTGAACGCGACATTTTCAGGCTTAAAAAACGCTTTTAAAATCGTCTCGTATTTTCACGAAAGGAAAAAAATCCTTCCCGCATTTTTGTATATTTTTATTTTTTTAGCGGAGAAAAAAAAAGTAATGGTGACTTACGACCAAGTTTTAGTAAATGTGAAAACTTCTTATTTAGTTCTGATTTCTCATTGTGATGCTTATAAGGTTATTCCATAGTTTTTATGTTTCTCAGGGAGACGTGCAGGTGTCTAGGACCGGTGATATCTTTAGCTGTTTTTGTGACAGGCGTGGGTTTTGGAGAGAAGGTGTATCGATTCTCGAAGCATTATTAGTGTCGCTTATCGCGAGTAGGAAGGAGTAGTGTATGTAGGGTACTGATAAAATCGTTCTTTCTCTATTTCCTGCGCTGACTCCGCATGCTGCCGTCTTTTTTTTCCCTTTCCTGCTTCCGACGTTTGCTGATTGACTCCTGTGCCGTGGCCGGGAAACCCTGTTACAATTACTGTGTACTGTGCCTATAATCCTCTGCATAAACCGTAGTTTTTCCTATTCTACCAGTGCCTTATTGCCTTGCCCTAACTTCTATACGATGCTCATCATTTGCCGATGTTTTTCTTTGAGTATTTTACAGGGTCTACATTATGTGTACACACGCAATCGAGCATGCCCTCTCACCCCACCCCCCCATAATCGACGTTAAAATGCAGAAGTCTCTATTCACCGCGATAATTAGTTAAATCACTTTAATTAGCCATCCTAGTGTCGGAATTTACTTCGGGCTTATAAGTGGATGTAAAAATTACAACTTCTGCCAAAGTTGCCAATAATGGAAAAAAAGGCATGGGTTCAGATAGATTTGAAAATTTAATCCCTCTTGGTGTTTTAATTTTTTAAATAGGACCAAAGAAATATGAATATTCTAGGCATAGGCAAAATATCATGTAACGATTCAAAACACGTTTTCAATGTTAAAAATCTTTTTCAAGATTAAAAAGGTATTTACTTTTTTTTCGATGTTGAGATACTTGCACGAGTGAGAAGTTCTCTTCAGATATTAGTACCCATTTAAATTCCGAACTTGATCGTCTCTTTTAAGGCGTATGGTTTCTGCAAATAGTTTGGTAGATTTTTATGTGCTGCTTGTTTAACCGCAATGAGCCAAATTCGGACTCAGAGTCCTAAAAACTTTAATCGTTTCACCTTAAATTCGCGGCCAAACAAACACAGGAGTTTATCCTCTTAGGGATAGATTCATGCCCTATTTTTAAAAGCTGTTTATTTGCTTACGTCTGCTGGACGCGGTGTTCCGAGCCTACATTATCGACCAGTTAAACAACGAGATCAGTTTGACCAGAACAGATTCGACTTTCGGAGCCAAACGCCAGACATAACCTCAAATACCACTGCGAGCGTTGCCAGTTGCCGCTAAGCTGAGTAAATTGGCCGAGTTCAACGAGGGAGCGGCCTGAAATTAACTGATTTAGTCTGCAGGTGATGTATCATGCAGAAACGTTCTGAGGTTTAAAAATGTGTTAAACGAGGAATATAGGCTCAATTCCAACTCTTGACATGGCTCAGGTAGTGTTGATCGAGATTAAGTCTTGTAGAATTCAAATCTGGGGACTTTTTGTTTCGAGAAATTAATGTTGGCAATGCCATTGAAGTGCAAGACCGAACGCAAGCTCATGTTAAAATGAATTATTGATACCAACACTTGAAAAAAATACTGTAGATTAGAATGCGCGACGTTGAATGATCTCATATGTACAATTGAAGGAGAGGCATCTGCAAAGGTCACTTTATGTTTGATTTATTCCCAATTTGTTTTTTTTTTCTTTTTTGTGTGTATAATTTCACTCTTATTTATTTAGCAAAATGTTGGGCTTGGGCAGAGACGGTCATGTAATTTTTTTTAGTAAGGTTTATTTAAGAGTGAGCAGTCCTTCTTCCTCCGTGTAGGCCTAAAAGTTTAACGACGTATCTCTCCCACTGCAACCGCCTACACACGGGTGTATCGCGGTTGCCTAACTTTGCTCCTTATCAGATAAGCTTGATTCCAAGTGAAGGTAGGCAACCTCAACACACCGGTGTGTAGGCGGTTGCATCTTGGGGCTAGTCCGGTGGACGAGCCACCGGAGAAGTTCGTCGGAAAAAGATTGTCGAGAGCTTTTAGGCCCGCCCTTTTGTTTCAACGCCTGTCAACTCGTATATTAAAACAGCTCTGCCTACACAAGTTTGTACAAACGGGAGCGTTTTGGCAGTCAAAACTAAGAGGAAAGTTTGTATTGTTGAAGAAGCACATCTGCCTACGTGGGACGGAATTATGAAAATACAAAAAAATAAAAAAGACTTATTTAAAATGATAGGGAAGCGGAAACAAAAGAGAATGTTTCCGTTGTTTGGGAAGGCCTCTCCTCTATACGAGACCACAGAGAGCGATAATCAGAAGTTTTTAGCCAGAAAGACAATGGATTGGAGGCGGGGTGGTTGAACAAAACGAGGATTTTAAATATGGAAGAGCGGAGGGTCAGTCGGAACATGGCGGAGCCCGAGTCGGCGCGCGATGTTCGCTAAAGTGTCCATACTTAGTCCATGCCGGGCCCTGGGGAATTCGCCCTCAGGCGATCTGAAAATGCAGAATTTAGTGAGACAGTCTCAATTATATACATTGAGCGGAAGGGAAAGGGTTAACTGAGATGTGCAAGTGACCGGTGAGGTTTGGAAGGGTTGGAAAAATTCGCAGGAATTATTGAAGATTTTTGGGGGAAGGAGACAGGATGCGATCGCACTGGGAATGGGGTAATTATTTACGGGACGAGGTGTATAACGCTGAGTAACGGTGGGCGGTAAGTGTTTTCTCCCGCAACCGTCTTGTTTAAACTTTCATACTTTTCGTTGGGTGGAATATTTGATCGCAGACCGGGAAATGGATTCTGGAAATCCATACGGGTGCCTGAAACCATCTCGGAATATAGCCTCACAGGCTACTATGCTTGTAAATGGAGCTGTTGGTTCGTGAAAGCACCTGAATTTGCCGCTGTCTCTCCACTGGCCCGTATCCACTTTCGAAAAGTGGAAATTCTACGTACGTTTCGACAAGCGTCCATCAACCCTAGCGGAAACATAGCGGATCAAAGCTCACGAACTTAACTGAATTTAACGTAAACCAAGTTATATATCGGCATGGTCGCGAATCCGGGTGCAGACTATAAGAACTTACGTAGTTGAATGTCGTTTTTGTAATGAAAGAAGGTTTAACCACGGAGAATAGAGTTTGAATATCCAACCTTTAAATCGTGATTTTGCGTTCCGTTACTATCCGGAGGCGTTCATGTCACTTATTTCCTTTCCCAAATCCAAATGTTCCCTTTAACAACCGAACAATTATACCTCGTTTACTGCAACCGAAATCAGGTAATATATTTGAAATGTTTGAATAGTCTCCCTCTTGCGTTTTTTAACGGTACTTACGAGTGTTTATGTAGTGAAACAAAGATGGAGTGGGTCTAGAAAATCGTTTTTGTAAAAACTTTTACTTTTTCTTTTTAGTGATATTACATGTGAAGGTTGTTCGAGGCGTCGGGAAGTTTGTTTTTTCAGCAGAGACTGTCGAGCAAAGTGTTGCTTCATCATGGCTGTATGCCTCCCCCCCCATTCCTTTCCCAGAAAAAAAGGCGACTGTGCTCTCGCTCTATTCAGATGAAACCCCTACAGAAATCCAGAGGTCTTAGATATACCGGTGCCTGTACGCTGGCTTTGCGGGGCCAAATAAAAACGCCAGACACGGGAGAGAGTGTATATATGAGAAATATAGGAAACAAAATAAAAAATCGCGTTTTACATGGCGGAGCTGACCAATGCTGATGTACAGGGTGTGCCAGAAGTCTCGACGGGAAGGTTCCGGCATACTGGCTCCGAATCAGCATATTCATGCAGTGCTGCAACCCTTGTAGGTGCGTTAACTGGAAGGGTGCGAGGGTCTCTCCCGACTCGGTGCGGGGTTCGGGGGACTTCGCCACCAGCAGCCGCTCCGCTCGTGCCTCACTTCCGAATTATCCGGCTTGCAAAGCGATGACTTGCCGAAGATTAGTCCTGTCGGCTGGAGACTTTGAGTCTTTTACATCACTAAGTTGGCAGTGCTGGTTTTTGCCTTGCGTGTGTTGTCTGGTGCAAATACGAAAAAAAATACGTCTGAGGAATAATTACTACAAATGAGTTATCTGCCTGCTGACCTTTGTACAATGTGCAGGATTGACGTAGCTACTTCCTCGTACCCTTAATCACGGGACACTTTAAGTAACCTTTGTCTTAGATAGTCCACAGTTAAAACGAAACACCCGTTCTAAGGAATGCCAAACCTGTTTTGGGTGTGAAACTAAAACGGGTGGTATTACGTATTTTGGTTGTTTTTCATGTCCTTGTTGTTAAGACTTATCATTCAAAAGGTCTCGTCGAGAGCTTTTCATTCATGTGGCTGAACATACGTCTGCGTTATAAAGTTACCAAAATACGTTTTAGTTTCACACCCAAAACAGATATAGCATTCCCCAAAACGGGTGTTTTGTTTTTACTGTGTCCCATACCTGTTTTGGTACGACGGTAAAAAAAGGAAAGAAGCGTAATTGGTTTATGTATAAAGGTATATTTATTAATAACCATCAATGAAATGTTCTCGTCGAGAGCTCTCCATTGATTCGAATATCCTCAAAAATAACTAAATTGCGCTTTCCCCTATTTTACGTTTACCTAATGCAGGTATCGGATAACCTAAAATAGGGGTTAGTTTTTACTGTGCAGATTTATTTTTCTAAATATTTTTATCAACAACAAATTTTGTGTCTAAATACAATCGACTAGGAAAAAAAGCTTTGTGTCCCACATACGGACGGCATTAGCAACGTTGTGTTTGATGCAGCAGTGTTAACGATGTAGTCCACGAACGTACCGTGATAACGCCGCACTCTTGTAGCAGCAGTTATAACACAGAGTAATCAAGCTGATCCGAGCGTTCTCGACTGAAATGCTTAATCCAAAGGCAACAGAAGAAAGGTCCACAGGGAGGCCGCTGTGTTCACCAGACTTGCTACATCGGTGCCGAGCCACTTGAAAGTAGGAGCGCAGGCAGGCTGTATCTCTAGCCGCACTTTATAACGATCCCAAAGTTTTAAAAGGCTACGCTGTATCCGCGATCCCGGGGGATGAAAACTAACTTGTTCCGATAAAGTACTGATTCGGTAACCTTGATGGGAAACGCTAAATCTATGTCATGTCCTTGGAAGAAATTACGGATTCCGTAGATCGCGCTCCTGTCATTTTTATTTGAGGAGTTCGTGAAAACTTTCGTCTGACATTTGGGGAAAACTGTCAGCGGCCACGTGGTTTAATCAAGTGTCGAGGGTTTTATTGTACTAAGCTTAAGCGTTACAGAGCTGACTTGCAATCTGCTCCGATTCCAACTTTTGCTGTGATCATCTGATGCCGATCGAAATTTCGTCGCAGAACCCAATCTTGATTTTAATCTTAATTAGAACGGTAAGGTCTTGTGCGAATCCTGATTCGGTGCTTGTTTATCTAATACATTCTCCAATAGAACGTCGTGGCACATCATATCGACCTGGAATTTCAACCTTTGTCATTCTGACGTCACCCTAGTTAACGTTAAAATTAAACGCCTTACCTCATCTGCACGTGTAATATGGTAAAAGTAAACCCTTGGGTTAGATAGTCTAAATCCTGTTTTGGGCCTGAATTTAAAATAGGGGAAGAGCGTTAGTTGTTTATTTTTAAAGATTATCTTCCAAAACAACGAAATTCAGCTCTTTACCTGTTAAACCATATCCAAAACAGAGACGGCTATTTAACTACCTAAAATAAGGCTTTAGTTTTTACTCTGCAGTATTTTCACTTTTTTGTCTGGGGGGGGGAAAGAGAGAGACGAACAGCTTTGGGGGGTTGAAACCGTCTCGATAATGTTTATTGTGACATGCCATCATGTTTAGTATGAGTATTTTGTCGGGTATGAATTGACAGCTTCAATGATCAGCGTCGGAATCGGGTATTGTTGGGAGGACAATCGTGATCGGTTTCTTCCATATTTTTAACTTGTTTTGAGTCTGAAATCCGTCTCGCCCGAGCCTCCTTGCCCTTGAACTCGCCCGTGCGATTTCATCTCACCGATCAGGAAGCGCATGCCAAGTATTTGAAGGCACCCCGATCCCCGAGTGTAAGATCCATTAAAAAGAAGAAGAAAAATCTAGGCGTCACCCTCTTCCCTCTCTCCCCAGGCCTACCCCCCTTGCCGATCTTCCCCCGGCGTTCCGCCCTGTTCCTTCCAGCCAGCCAATCAGTGTGCCCAAGGGGATCTCCGGTTTGACACGCGCTAGTCGACCCCCTCATGCGTCCTTCGCCCTTATTTTTTTTATCTCTTTTTTGGCACGCCGCGCGCCCCATAGCCCATAGTGGAACATCGCGGGCGCTCAATA
>Ga0058701_10001667_pt1 | contig 16069 bp, 7 predicted proteins | sample AgamicOrMae_FD_97039 | JGI IMG/M metagenome (GOLD analysis project Ga0058701, IMG submission 97039) | Agave microbial communities from Guanajuato, Mexico - Or.Ma.e | ecosystem: Host-associated > Plants > Phyllosphere > Phylloplane/Leaf | place: Guanajuato, Mexico | collected 2012-06-04
AATGCATTTTAGATGGGAGGTGACTTGAACGCACGGAAACCAACCTAATACATTTCGTATGGGGCTGGTGGGCGAATAGCTATACTTCCTGCAGAAAAAGTGCTTCACTAGCCCAAGGGGTGCCGTTCCAATTATCATATATACTTTTACCGGGCATACTTCTATTAAGTAAGGATTTATCTTAAGAAAACAGTAAAAAATAATTCCTGTTTTAGGTAGTCCCATACCTGTTTTGAGCATGAAGGTAAGGGAAAGAGCGTAATTTGGCTATTTTTCAAGATAAACCCATCTATGACCATATTAATTGAGAGTTCTCGACGAGAACTTTTCATAGATATAGTTGTTAAAAAGTTTTTCTTTAAAAATAACCTGATTACGCTCTTGTCCCGTTTTAGCTCCACACCCAAAACAGGTATAGGAATTATTTTTTACTGTGAACTGGGTTAGGTGCGGCTGGGATACAATAATCCCTAAGTCACCTATCTTGACCCAATTCAACTTTATCTAAGAACAACTTAACTTAACCTATGTTAACTCAATCTAATTAAACCTGCGTATTAAAATGATACAATTTTACAAACTCAACCGAACGCACGTTAGTATGACAGATCTTTAACGAGTATAATCTAGTGAAATACTACAGCTGTTATACGTTTTTCCAGTGTCAAAGAAGATTCCTATCCATTGCTTAAAACTGGATTTGAATTAATAGATCAATATGGGCCGAAAGCGGACTTGAAATTAATAAAAACACGGCACGGACAAGGAAAATGAAAATGAGAGAGAAATAGACTGCGTGGCGAAAGAGATATGGATAGTGAGGAAAACCACAATCGTGCTACCCGTGGTCAGATTTAGAATTAACGGCGAAAACACTCAAAACAAACAAAAGCCACAAATAAACAGCGAAATGATGTGAAAAAAACATGTATTTAAGAACGGTAAACATTTCAGGAGGGTGTACAGTATGCAAGTCTCGACGTCAAGGTTTCGTACAAAATATGACTCGAATAGTGTCTTTTAAAATAACGCTGACTGCTCGTGCATTGCTCATGCTTTGAACCGAGTGCGCGAAACGCAGTCAAAACGTCGCCAGAAAATGTGCGGCTAAAAGGGTTTGTTATACTCTATAATATACCGAAAGTTCCGAAACAAAGAATGTGTAGCTTTCCTAAACCGACAGAATTTATTTTCCGTTAAAAGTACTCAAATCTTTTATCAAACCGATTTAGGCGATTCATGATATGCACTCAACTGTCATTTTAAACTCAAAAGATTTAAGCCCAAATAGCATAAGTATTTTGAGAACATTGTCTTAACAAGTCAAATATTTTTTGATATAAGAAAAAAGCAGAAGTATTATTAAAATAATTTTGATAAGAATTCAGAAATGGCATCATTTTCATTCTGAAAAGTCGTTTTGGAAGAGTTGAGTCCGTTTTTGCTCAAGTGAAAAGTGATTTGCCGCTGCGAGCTTTTATTGGATATGGATTTAAAATACAACGAGAATTAACGTCATGGCCTGTTACAGCTAAAACTCTTTCCATCCATAATTTCGCAGCAAAAACAAACGAGTAAATCACAGTATAAAATGTTTTCAAACGTTCAAAAAATAAACAACCTGTGTAGACGTTTTAAAAAGTCGGTTTCACGACATAATTTCGTACTTCACGACAAAAAAGTAAATTAAATAAAAAAAATGGCGGATTTGATTCGAGGAGCAAAATCCATTCCGATCAGTTTAGTACCTTCAAAATGTCAAGTTTGATTAATTGGCCTGCCGATCCTCCATACCGTTTGAACGTAACGCTGCGCATGAATTTCTCATATATTAATTATCGAAGGATACTAGAAGGCCGTGCCCAATGACAAAACCGTCTTCTGAAAATCAAGGAGATAGCTGTGAATGAAGACGAGCTTTGAAGAGCACACTTGACAAACAGACAAAACTCCCGTTCTTGTCTGCGACGTAGACTGCCTATTTAATTACAAACATTCTTTCTTCTTTTCTTCTTTGCCGTTCGACTTGATTTCAGCGAGAGGCGTGTCTGCGTAAGGTGAGACACATCCAACGAATTAAACCACTTTATAGCCAAGCACACATCTTTACTTTCAAAACTCAGTTCCCTATTACGCTTTCCACATCAATGTTCCTTTGGTAGTTGCTAAGTTAGAGATTGCTGCGAAACTGAATAGTGCTCGCTGTCTCAGCTCACTCGCGTTTGCTGCTACTGCAATATTTTTTTGGGGAAGCGGAGCTTTTCATTATTTTAAATCTACGTTGGTAGTTTTATGAGAGTACAATCTGTATGTCAGCTGTTCCAAGATATAATAATACATAACCACGTCAAACGATAAGGTTTGATACCTTTCCGTTGATGACTAGAATCGGCTTGATAATTGGCCGTAATTCGCTATTACCTTTCAAGAAAAAATTACCTCACAATTTTTTTTCTTTTTCTTTGTTTTTAGTTGTTTGAAGTGAGAAATTGTCTGCTGATCCAATAAGTCTTTCCTCGAACTTCGCAGTTAATACTAGACCTAGTAACTTTCAACTTTATTTAGATATTAAAGGTAAAATAAAGGTATGACAACTTTGCCTGCCTGAAGTAGCAATCCTAAAAACTATTCCCTAAAAATTCTGACAAGTGCAAAAATTTTTCCTTAATTTTGCAACCTCTTGAACGCGACTGAATTGGTTACAATTCAAAGAAAACGCGTTACTAAAAAGTCGGTTCATGGTGACTACCTACAATAGAAAGGAATATGCGAGTTTCCTTATCTGCAAGAAAATTGTATTCGATGAAATCTAGCTAGGAAAAGATAATTCGAATAAGAATGGCAAGGCAAAACGCTGAAGGTCTTGAACAAGGCTGGGACAGTTTGTACGTTGGGGTCGGTGGTCCGAATCCCGGCGCGGCGTCGAGAACCGAGAGTCAGATAAGCAAAGGGCTCTGTCATCATAGAGTAATTTACTCGCGAGAAATACCCGTTTCGCCAATCACAAGGTAATTTATGCTGCGACGCGCGTTCTAACACTAGGCCTACATGCCGCACTATCAAGATTTATCAGTTACCAACTATCCGGAAAATACATCCGCCGATCGTTTCAACCTTAAAATACGATTTTCTTCGGATAATAAGACATTGCTTTAAAGTTCAAATAGTGGGCATGGTGAGCATTCTTAAATGAACTCTCTAATGGCCGTAAAATTTCGGTTTATTAACACCGATAAGAATGCTCTGCCAAGACTTGAAGAGATTTAAAAAAAAATACTTTTTGCTTTTTCGAGACATATATTTTTGTTAGCCAGTTTAGATATTAAATTTAATTTTACGACATTTTAAAGGTAGTTCTAGAAGAAATTTGTTTTGATAAAAGAAGAAAAGTTGTTTTTTCCCAAAATAAAGCAAGCGATTTTCGACGTTGAGCGAATTTTGTGGTTCGGTATCAGCACACACGTATGACTGTTTATATTTGATTGCTCGTAAAATGGCTGATCATGAAATGTATGCGTAAGTTGAACATTACTTATCAGAAAAATATTTTATCACTTTTATCGACCGAGATATTTGAATGTACATCGAGATACTTTGCCCTTTTCCAGAAACGGGCTGCAAGGAAGCTCAACCCTCCCAACATTTTATTTTTCAAAGATTCCCCAAATAAAAAATAATAATACTAAAAGGCATCTGCAACATACGATATTTCAGCTTCCTTTCAACGAGTTAAGATCTTTGGATGCTTTAATGTTCGATATTCACCCTACTAATCTGATAAGTAGAGCACCTAATCCGGTGCATGACATGCTGAGAGGCGAGGTACTTTAGTTATGACTAATAAATAATTAAATTTATAAATTTACTTGTTTAGAGCGGGTCACGTTACGTTAGGGTAAATGTGGGTTAGGTTAAGGCTTGGTTAGGTATCGTAGATTAGAGTGGGTTCAGCAAGCTTATTTAACCTCAATTTAGATTTCGTTGGGAATAAGTTAGAAGATGGCACATTTTGCCAGTAACGTAAATATCATCAACCGCTTCTTCAAGAGCAAAGATTTCGAAACTCACCTCTCTGAGGTGTCTGATTCTCCAATGCAACAGCATCTTAAATACTCCTGCAACCACATCTGAATTCACAACGAGTAAATCTCATCACCTCAAACAGCACTCCGCGATCTCCCGCATTCGCACTGAAATTCGACCGATACCGGTCCGAACTATCATAAATAAATACCCATCAACGACTTAATTCGAACGCGGACTTGGGCCGACTAAGGAGCATCTTTAACGCAACTGGTAGCTCGTTTAAAGGACACTCGATGACGTCATAGTAAACAAGGATCGTATTCGGATAGTTTCGGTGTCTTTCCGTTCCGGTCGCAGATAATCTTCTTTCTTCGCGAACAAGTGACGAACTGCGCTCGGTTCACGGCGTGCTCGCCCGCGGCTCGCGAACATGTGTACTGACCATAGGCTCTACGGTCCCATTGGCATGGGACACCGCTGGGACGCCGCTGGGACAGTCGGGACAGCGGGGGGTGGGCTGGGTGCCGCACCGTGCTGAGGTGGGGTTACATCAAGGGTTAAGATGCCGCAACTAGACGAAGGTATTGTATTGCAAATTAGAGAGGCTCGTGGTATTACGTAAATTTATTGAGCTTGTGTTACAGTTCACGCATTTATTGGGCCCCAAAAAAATGTTTGCTAACTTGAACGTCTTCCTAACCCTGCAATATTTCGCTAAAATATGACACAGATTTTTCAAGGTTAGTATTTTTATACTTTTTTTAAGTAGTACCCTAAAATATTTACCCGTTTTGTTTTTCAAAATCAAAATTTTAAACAAATAAAAACTGTTTCGCAAAAAAATAATTTAAAAAAATAAAAAAATGGATTTTTTTTAAATAAAAAGTTTAGAAGTTTAGTAATTTATCTTATTTGAGATTCGAGGCAAGCGCGGCATTTGTATTTCCACAAAGAAGAAAAGAAATCTTCTGATCAGAAAGAAAAACATTCGAATATATGTTGGATTGGATACAGAGTTAACTCTCGATATAACGAACTCCGATAGAAAGCCTACGTAATTCTCGATAGCACGTACAATAATAATTTTCCTGTGATCCCAGCGATATCCCATAAGAAATAATGCATGAGAAGTTTTGATAGTACGTGATTCTCCATAGTAAAATAATTTCCTTCCGATCCAGGCAATGTCCCGTAAAAACAAAATGCCATAAGAAGTTTTGATAGAACGTAATTCTCGATGTTCACATTACTCACCATCGAAACTCGAATGTGGTTTGTTAATAAAAATGTAACTACTTTGCGGTCGGTTTTGCATATGAGGTAAACACGCGAGGACATGTAGAAGACATTTTTAACAGAACGCCAAGAATGACAAAAACCTTATAGCAGCCAGCAAAAATAATATTTACCGACTATAACTAGTCATACGTATCGTGGGCTTAGCCACAAAAGAAAATGTGCTTGTAATTTGGCCTTTAATCAAGGGAATATTTTCCGATGGCGCCTTGCCAACTAGGTTCATAAAATAATAGTGAATATTAGGCAACCTAGACAATTTATTGGTCGGAGGCCAACGTGGACTGGGATCCTTGCAGTGGATATAAGTGAACGGAAAGAGACGCGGAATGCGAAAAAAAAGACCCCTTTAATCGCTTTATCGCTTTAGATAGTCGTCCAATATGACCTACAACATTACATTTAGAATCTCCAACTTCCCTTTTACCTATTTCCATAATTACTTCCTCCTGGAGTGATTGAAAATGTTCAGTTTAAAAATACCTGCGAAACGGAGTTTGTTGAAAGAGGTCAGCTAAGGTTATGTTTACACTTATTGAGTTTGAATTGGTTAAATACTGTAGATTGGTTAGGTTGATCAGGTGAAAGTAGGCTAGTGATTTGAGGTTGGTTCAAGGTAGATCACGCAAAGATGAAGGTAAGGTTAAAGGTAGGTTAGGCTATTAAGTGAAGGTGAATTAGGTGAAAATGCATGTTCATATTTTGCCTCCATTGAGATGAAAGCATAATGCATGAGAGGAAAACTGCGACAAGACTTACTTTAATTTCTCCAAAACATGACCAAATTTCATACGATTTGCAGCCAAGTCACAATTTTTTTAAAGAAAACACAACTCCTCCGTCCTCAAGAATTTATTCAGTGCTCCGCCCATACAAAATATTCCGAACTCTGAATAAATTTCGAGATCGCCTCCAGTGCTGTGCTACAGGTTCACAATGCAACACTGGAAGTCGAATGTCGATTTCATATCGATATTTCACAACCGATATTCGGGAATCGATAGTCTTGTTTCACTAGCGCAAGTACTACAATACTTTCATACGTTGCGCTAGCGAACATACCGCTCCTTAGTCTCAGGATAATATCTCTAAGGAGGTGCGTTCGGTGATTCTGATTCTCGTTCAGCAAATCGTACGAGGGCACAGCATGGCCCTCTGGTTTCTTTTGAAGGAAGGTGATTGTGAGACCATCTCTGATAAACACTTTTCAAATCAAACAGCATAAAACAGACCACAATATTACATTGCCGAAAATCATTTTGAACAAATGATCGATTACCAGAGGTTAAACATTGTTTTTACTGACGATTTATGCCCTATTCCTTCTAACCTAACCTACCTATACCTTTACATACCTTAACGTACCATCACTACCTAACCTCTTAATCTATCATAACCCGTAGTAAAGTAATAACAAAAAAAAGGGGAAATTCCGTCCAGTAGTGTATTTTACATATTTTTTTGAGGGGGGATATATTGGCTCCTCTCATTATTTAATATGCATCTTTAAAATACTCATCCCCAAAAAAAAAACGTTCTTTTTTCGGGACATTGGTAAAATTTAAAACCCAATACATTATAATGTATTGTTAATCGCAACTGGAATGATGAATAGTCAGTACTTTTGCTAAAAATTAACAATTTTCTCGACCTTTTTGTTTTGTGGCATGAGAAACTTCTAATTAATTGTCACAGGTGTGCAAGTGCAAAACGTCGACAAAAGTGTTTATCTCCGCGAGAAACTGTCATAACCTAAACGGCATTTCTGCGGACCATCAATTGTTTTAATTTAATATTTGCTGACAGAAGGTACCTACTTAGTACCTCAAACATTAATAACAGAGGTCCCCTGGTTATAAGCACTGAACAATGCAGAAACCTTGAAATAATCGCATTCAGACTGCTGATGAATCTACGCTGAAAATTATTAAAGCCCCACTTATATTTTAGAGAGAGAAGCTCGATCTATGCCTGCCAATCAGCGAACTTACTTTTCACAAAACGCGCTCACTTTGTCAGTGTTAAATAATAGCGAACAGGTTTGTTAAGACGAATAGGCAAATGAAGACATAACAAGAAATGTATGTCACCATGAGGCAACGTCATAATTACGTGAATGACAGCTGAAAGGCGGTTATTGGACATGTGTCATGTGCCGCCGGCTCCAGCTGCACTCAACTGAGCTGCACAACTGCAAATTACTTACTCCAAATGGCAACACCAACAATTTGCACATCTACATTTGCTAAAAATTTCTAATTTCAACATAGGAAAAGGGACTGTTGCCTCAACCAAACGTTTTGTTAATGTAGCCTCAGCAAACCAGAATTGTTGTGGTGACAATTCCGATTGTTACAACGATACGAATTGTTGCAACAATGACAGTTGTCGCCGTGACAGTTGAATTTTCAGCGCAACAATTTTGGTTAGCTGAGGCTGTATTAACAGAATATTTTGTTGAGGTGGCAAAATCATTTCTCAGTGAATTTCCGCACAGAATAAAATCCCCTTGAAACTTTCTGACATAACGACATTGAATTTGATGGAAAAAGACCGGTTTGATTCCAACAAGCACATTTTTAACTTTCAACAAAAATGATTTTCTCGTTAGAATTGAAGCTACAAAAAATTGTTTCATAATTCTTCCAAAACCCGTTTGTTCCTGCATTATTATTTTTTTTTTTTCGTTACTGAAATTTCAAAAGTTTTCCTAGAGACAACATTAATTTCTCCTAAATTTGCTCAGGTCGCTTCTTGAAACGGTACCGATGAGTTTTGTCAATTCTGTACAGAAAATACTATTAATACTCCGTTTGTACAGAGATAACTAAAAATGATCCTTCATTGCCGATTAAATAGCAACAATATGTTGATCTTGACCAAATTCGTATTAAAACGAAGGCAAGTTTATTAAAAGCCTGTTTCAGCTCGTCGGCTTAGATTCCGTATGAAGTTACCGGTACTCATCTGGTATATAAAAACGCAGATTAATCATTCATATTCACACTCGTCACGAGTCATGTCTCTTGGTTGACCCCATCGGACAAAGTTCACGATGGTTGATCTTATCCACAATCGCACTGAAATAAATTCGCTTTTTGAAACCGACTTCATACAGGGTTCGCTTTCTTATAAACAATTTTCGCGCGTTCGAATTTTCGATTGCTTTCGGTACTTTCACATTTCAATCATCTCCAGGTGCTTTGAGATCCTTGGCTGTTTTAGTTTCCAGGAACTCGATTTCGCAAACTCGCTTATTCGGGAAAGTCCAATATAGGTCTGGTAAACATAACCTGAGCGAGTGCTCAATTGGCATTGAATTTCAAAAGAATATTCAATCAATCGGACGCAAAACTTTTGTTCGCAAACGGTTTGGCATTCCAATGGGTGCTCTTTATCATGCCTCGGCATTGGGGGTGTTTGTCAAGTATTACAACCCTTTGTGTCTCTTCTCGACGTCCATTAACCAAATTGCGCTCAGTCATTCACGTTCACGGAAAAAAATGGTTTTGTTACAGCAACAAAATTAGGGCCACCAATAAAATTTTTGCTGCTGCAACCAAAAATTTTGCCGCAGCAACCGAACGTTTCGTTGATAGAACCAAACATTTTGTTGTTGTAACAAAATATTTTTGTTATCCCTATTTTAACAAATGATTTTGTTGGTATAACAAAACCTTTTTTTCCGTGAATTTGAAAACGTGGCTTTTTTTCATTCGCAAATATTTATTGGCTTAGATTTTTGTCTAACGGTATTTGTAACTGAATGAATTTTTGTTTTAGGCTAGGCCGAGGTAATAAGTTTTCTTTAAATAAACAAACCGACACAATTTTTGCAATTTCGTCAATATCTGCCGACAAACGAGGAAGGACTAATTAGGACAAGTAAGGTGACACAAAATGACAGCACGGCACAATTTAGAGGGTCCTAAACGTAGAGCTAAAATTCAGTCACGTTTGGCTTGACAACAAAACATAAGAACAATAGACAGCCTTAGCTATTCTCTTAAGACTGTTCTAATTTCATGTTGAGCTTGTCTTACTGCTTTGCTTTTAAGAATGCAGATTGATCTGCACGAAAAGGATTGAGATTACGATAACTTCTCTTTGATCTGAACCGCTGAAAAAAGTCCGTTTTCTTGTTAAGATTTTGGTCAGGAAGCAAGCTTACATCTCGCATTATAATAAGTTTTCAGTCGACCCAAAAAGCTGCAAGTGAATTTTTATTCGGAGTTATGATTATTTCAAATTAATGCTGCAAGGCGTGTCCTTTTGGTGGCGCATAATCATAAACGTCCCACGGCCAAACTTCACTTCATAAGCGATCCTCAACTGTCAACACGAATCGTTAACACTTTTGAACAACGTCACAGAAGAGTTATGCTAAGCAAATAGCACTTGTTTTGAGGTACAACTTCCTGTTTTAAAAACATTTCTGTTTTCCATGAGATGTTCCTTTCTTTTACTTAAAGCACCTTTTTTAAGTAACATCGAAAACATTTTTGTGGACATTACTAGCCAATACTTCTTTTACCGAGCCACAAGATTTCTAGCGAAAAAGATGTGCTTACGAAGTTTTCCATCAAGAAAGTTCTTAGGTTAGGACGTTCTCCGATATGAAAATTTTCTTAAGAATGTATCAAATACAGCACACTCACAATTTGAATCAGTGAGTATCTCTGAGATTTAGTGAGAATTCATTGAATCTCAAGAGAGTTTCGCTGATTCGAATTTACAGTGCAGTTCTAATATAATAGGCAAGTCCTCCAACGCGCAAGTTATCGCAGGAAGGTATATTTTCTCAAGGAGGTAACCCAACCGAACATTTTTCCGGCATGGAAGTTCTTCGACAAGGAAGTTCTCTAACAAGGAAATCCTTCAAAACAAAAGTTCCTCAAAAAGAGTTTTTTCAAAAAAAAAGAGGAAGTTCCCAATTTTGAATCTTTTTTAGCAAGGAATTTCGCCGATTATAAAGGTTTCAAACATCTACTTTTCATCGCACGAAACGAAATGAGTCTACTTCGTGCAAAGAACGTCTCCAGTATTCGAAGAACCTCCCCTTCCCGACAATCTAAATTATTGATGGCATCTCTCCGTCGGCACCTTTCTTTGATCTTCCAAAGTTGATCTCCGAAACGAAGTCATTCCGCACAAGCTCCTTTGCCTTTACAAAGTGTTTGCAAACAGGCAGTTGCATTCATGCCATTTCGAGATTGTCCAAAATAGTTAGACGTACACACATGATTCTTTCCATTCTGCTACGACGTAATAACATCAAACAGTGCGCAAAGAATATTGCACAGTATCGTATGGCGACCAATTAAAGCAGCACTTTATGAGTTAGAATTGCAAAACAGACATCGACTAATATATGTCACTTTGCGTAGATTTTTCGCGCACTGACAGCTGTAACTATGATTCTGGACACTAATGGCTTTTACACTAGTGAAAATAATTGCAATACAAAAGCTCATTAAAAATTTAAGGTTTAGAAACCGTATGATAACCAGTGGAGCCAGTCTAGAAGATTGATATTTCCTGCAAGTCATCTGTTTGAACGTTCAGTGACGGCCTCTAGGTGGGCTAAGAGAAGTTAAATGGGATCCAAAGTGATATTGATTGTTTATGACATGCAACCAAAGCGGTCCGCTTGTTATACGCTGAGCACACTTCCTTCAGTAACTTTCATCACGTTATTCAGTGAACGTGGAGAGGGTATCTCAAGGCTCAGAGGGACGCCGAGACGTTGAGGACATGTTCTTAAATTGGGACAGGTCCTAAAAGGGAAACTGTCATCTTTAATTAAATGTACAAAGAATTATATACCAGTATGCTACTCAGAAATCATGAAGAAATGTATCATAAATCAAATCCAAAACATCGATTTTTTCACGATGACAATGCTTTCCCTATCGGGAAAGTAAAAAAGAACGCATCATAATCGCACTATGGACATCGAATGGTGTCTAAATTAAAATGCGGTAAAATTAGAGTGTGTTTAAATTTACTTCCATAAAAAATTTGATCCTGTCAAAATTTTCATAGAAGTCAAAATTAAGTAGTGTCACCCTAAGATCGTGACTCATACTGCGTTTGACCCACTACCACCCAGCGATGCCGTTCGGAAACTGAACAAAAATATTTTAGAGGATCTTATCAGTTCACAGTATTGTCAAAATTTAAAGAATAGCACCCCTCTGGAAACCTGAAATGTAATAATTTAGGCATTTTTCAAAGCTTTAAATTTCGTACTTTAATGCAGAAAGTCCTTCAAATTTCTCTTCAGCTAAATTTCACTCCAAATACTTTGAGCTGTTATGGGTAAACATATCGCATTCTAGTGATAAAAGAAAAGTTCGTCCCCCCCCCCAAAAAAAAAACGCTGCAAGGAAAACATTTAAGATTCTACAAGAAAGTATTTTTGCTGACCCCAGAACACATTTTGTAAGTCAAATTCGAAGTTACCGAGTTGTGCAATATTTCGCGATATTACTAATAAACTATATCCCTAAAAGAAGCATAATACGACATTTTTTGAATCAGTGCACGGGAGATGCATGACTTTTCTAAAACAGATTTTTTTTAAACAGAAATGAAATACAAGAGGGGGCGTTATGCTTTGAGGTCTTTCGAGGTTGAGGGGCTTGGACAGAGCGACACGTCATTTCATGACGCTCCCCGAGCAACGCGACGCTCTAATAAGAAGAGTGGTCTTGTACGGTTTCTTCGAAGACTTGGCTCTGAAATGGCTTTGACCCTAGATATTTGGACATTCAACGTGGAGCAGCACTCACTCGTGGACAAGATCCATACATCAAGTGTGTTTGGACCGCGAAACGCGATCGAATCCATTCGGAAGGATAGATCGTTCACCCTCCTCTAGGTCAAACTGTCAAATGTGCTCGCCAACTCGCAACTTCTGCTAGAGAAATGAAAGTTACGCTGTAAGAAGTACTTCTCGTTTTCCAGCTTCAGGCGAAATAATTGTCACAGGCCAAATTATCACACAAACCCTTTAAACAGTATGAGCAAGTTTTCGGTTGACTTATGTTTACTGTTAATCTACCGTCCTCAAAATAGTTTACTTAATAATTAATGAGATATTTATAATATTAAGATAATTTATGCAACGTATACTTGATTTACTTAATAATTTATGAGATATTTTTAATATTAAGATAATTTATGCAACGTATACTTGATTGACTGAAAAACCTTAAAATTCGCAGAAATTCTATACTGCGAACAAAGCTAAAATTCAGTACCTCGAAGTGAAAATTCACACGCTTGCGCCCAAAATGTATTAGGTTGGTTTCCATGCGTTGAAGCCTCTACAGGCGTGCGAATAGAGCTGACCTTTTTTGATGCACACAAGGGGAAAAAAAATCATACGTTTAAGCCAAAAATGTGTATGTGACGGCAACAATTTTTCCACTCTAAAAGATCGTTCTGCCAAATTAATTGCAATTCTTGGTGTTTGACTTTTTGGGAATTATTGTGGACACACGTCACAGAATGATAAATACTACATAACGAGAACCGGACAAAACGACACAACTGTCATCGCCCCAACTCGTATTCTCTTCGGAGTATAAAAAATTTAGCGTGCGGAGATCGCGCCGAATTTTTCATACTCGCTGAGGCAGTTTCGTTACCGGAACAGGAGAAGAGATCTATTTTAAAACCTAATCAGAACATTATGACACGCGTTCCTGGCATCGGGAGCTTGTCTTAAATGACCTTTAAATCCAAAAAAAAGAGAAAAAAATAAGATCAAAACTGCTCGATTTATGGATACAAACATTCCTTTTTTGAAGGCCAACCACTTATTTCCATAAGTATGCCAATATAATTTGTAAAGGTCGGAATCCCATCAAATAGAGAAATTTTAGGTTATGCGTATCGCTTCAAATCTGGTTTGGAAAAAAAAAAGTACTTCAGGGTATGATTTACGGCGTTAACTTCCCGGCGCTTGGATTCTACTTTATTTTTTCTAAAAAAAAAGAAAGGAATATTAAATACCAAACACTAAAGAAAAAAAGGAGAACAAAACAAGAACAAAAAACAATATAAAATTAATATAAAGCTCTGCTGCATTCCTGAAAATGCAAATCTTCTAAGTAAGAAAGTTTGCTGATAATGCAATGCACGGTGCAGTTTATTAGTGCAGTGGGTCTGATAATAATCAGGGCCCTTCTGCGAGCCGCTTTATGGAATCTGCTGGTGGTAAAGCAAGCTGTAAAAACATGCTGCGATTGCTCTGGTGGTAGGCAACACGCAAATCTCGCCAAAGTAGACGCTCAGTTTGTAAAACTCGAGTTGCTCCGTTAATCGTACTTCTATGTCGACCCATTTTTCTCCGCTCCGACTTGGAACTTCTTTACACAATCTCACATTGTTAGCCTTCGATGCTAACCTAATTTTTCCAAACCTAACCTAAATTAATCTTAGGTAACTTACACGTGAGCCAACTCACCTGATCTTTCTACTCAACACGCTCGAATCTAACCAGACCTTGCACTGTAAAAAGAGAATCTTGAATTCAGATGCAAAAAAAGCCAGAGACTGGTCTGAAAAGAATTTCAGTACAATTATTCACTGAATTTCAGACATCGTTTTTGTATAAAGTGTTTATTTTAAGAACGATATAACTAAAACTCAGTAAATACTCGGGAAAAAAGGTTTTGTTATACTAACAAAATCATTTGTTAAAATAGGGATAACAAAACCATTTTGTTACAACAACAAAATGTCTAGTTCAGTCAACAAAACGTTTAGTTGCTGCAGCAAAATGTTTGGTTGCAGCAAAAAAATTTTATTTGTTGTCCCTAAATTTGCTGCTGTAACAAAACCATTTTTTTCGTGTAATTGGACTGAAATTCAAACCAGATCAGTGGTTTGACATGTTGCATCTGAATTCAAGGTTCTCTTTTTTCAGTGTCTCACTTAACCTAACCCCATTTAACCTTACTTGACCTGCGGTGTTTAACATTACATAATCAAGTATCAACTCTCGTTTATCGTCGCTCATATGGACGCTGTCCACGGAAAAAAATGGTTTTTTTACGGCAACAAAGGGAAAACAAATAAAATTTTTGTTGCTGCAACCAAAAGTTTTGCCACAGCAACCGAACGTTTTGTTGACAGACCCAAACATTTTGTCGTTGTAACAAAATATTTTTGTTGTCCCTATTTTAACAAATGATTTTGTTGGTATAACAAAACCTTTTTTTCGGTATCCTGACTTCTGATTTCGACTGTATCGTCGTGAATCCGACCTCAGTTCTACAAGAAGACTCAAAAGCCAGCGCGGCTCAAATGATTAGACAAGTTATTCTCCTTCAGGTTTCTTTAATTTTATGCAATGTTCGCCTTGGGTACCACTGTAAATACCTGTACTTCAGACTTAATTTAAACACTGATAAATTCGATTCCCTGAAACTTCTGAACTTTTATTCCCCGAGTTTCGCGCCTTTCCCATTCCTAAAATGCGTCCATGCTGCGTGTTTAATTACTTTCTGATTAACCATTTTCCATCTGAGCGAGTTTCAAAACGTGTCATGTGCAAGGTTCTCTTCCATTCCAATATACGAAGAATAATGAGAATGGAAAAAAATGGAAAAAAAAGGAAAAAAAAGAAAATATCAGCGGCAAAGCGATTGTGGATTATGGTCTTTACTGATAAGTCACTATCAAAAACAAACAAAATTAGCCACCAAAAAGGAATTTGCATCGAGTGTTAAAATAAAAGTCGTATACGTAAAAACAAAGTACATTTAAATAAAAACGACGGAGGTAGAAGAAAAATAAGGCATATGGGGTAAACCCGGCACAAAACAAACAAAAAAAAGAATGCACGAAGATAAAAGTGTAATACTAAATTAACTACTACTATTACTGCATAGGACAGAACAACGCAGTAACTGCTGTCAGAGCTTCTTATTTTGACTACTTTTCATAGAGACAGAGAGCTTTGAAAAATGATAAATCGCTATAGAGAAAAATTGATACGTTTATATTATAGGATGACTACAAGCAAGAAATAGAGAAGACAGCATGCATTATAGTCATATACACAAGCACGTGCATTTAATTCCGACAAAAGAAAATGTTATCATTGCACTAAAATGAAATCGAAACACATTTAACATTCCCCAAAAATACAATCGATGCAAAAACATTCAAGAAGAGAGATAAGAAAAATCGAAAATCCTTCTTCGTAGTGAAGCGAGGTTCAGAACGGGTGTTCACTGAGAATTCCGAGCGGGTACTGACTGATCGTATAAACAAACGAAACGGCGGAAAGAGGCTTGAAGGGCAACGGAGGGAGGGGAGGGGGGGAGGGGGGGTCCTCTGCGCATGCCTGCACCTTAGATAGGTTAGGGTTCGGCGTATAGTACAGGCCTGGACTTCACAAAGTGGGTAAACCTTCCCCAAGATGACAGCTATTATGTACACGCGGAGGCTCTGCTATTGCAGCTCGCTTCACGCGTACAATGCGGTACGATCTGGAAATTACGTTGCCGGCACGGATATCTGTTAATTAAGGGAGCAGGTGAACCGATACTATAGGGATGTGTTCTCAGAAAGTATCGGACGTTCCGACAAAAGAGCAATTTAGTAATTCATCTCACTAAGTCTATGGCCTTATAACCCTAATGAAAAATACTAACCTCACAGTAAAAACAAACCCCTTTTTTTAGGTATAGCTCCGCACCATGTTTTAGGTATGGAGGCGAAACAGGAG
>Ga0058701_10001668_pt1 | contig 16069 bp, 18 predicted proteins | sample AgamicOrMae_FD_97039 | JGI IMG/M metagenome (GOLD analysis project Ga0058701, IMG submission 97039) | Agave microbial communities from Guanajuato, Mexico - Or.Ma.e | ecosystem: Host-associated > Plants > Phyllosphere > Phylloplane/Leaf | place: Guanajuato, Mexico | collected 2012-06-04
AAAGATAACCAAATTTTCAAAAAGGAGGTGTAGCTTTAAATTTCACTAGAGATATAGGAAAATATTTCTTACTCGTCTTCCCCTTTCCCTTTTCATGCCTTCGCTCTTCCTAAGAGTTTCCATGAGATATAGGTAGTTATATGATCTTGGTTATCATTGTTAAAAGAAAAAAAAAAACAAATTAGACTAACATCCATAGTCCAAGTGTACATATGATGGGTTTGAGATTACTATTGAATCATACTTTACAAGCATATGATCTAAGATTTTTTAAAGGGTGAATACACCATCAAATATATTAGGCAATCCTTCTCTCAAGAGATATGTCCATAATGTCATCAGCTAAGACACCTATAAACTCATTAGAAAGTGAACAAGAGTAGCCAAAGTTAGTATACATAGGAGGAAGATGACCGACTTTAGTTGACTATATTAAGCTGTTATATTGCCTTCTCGGTAGATGTGCTTGAATTGAACCCTAGTTGCCTATCGTAAAAGAAGCTGGATGTCTTGAGCTAAAGTGTGAAGTTGTCATGGCACACTGATTTCACACTGCACTGCTTGAATGATGATTTTGTTATCTCCTTCAATAATGATATTTTTAAACCATATTGGATGGCTTTGTAGATCCCCTGTCTCATGTCTATAGGCTTTGCAACTAAAATGGACATATCTCCCAAGTTGGATGCAGATACTGATAGAACTCTACCCATATAATCCCGAATAATGAATCCGTTGCTGCTCCTTAAGTAGTTTTGGACTAATCAAAATTTATTTTGATGAACTCAAGAGGTGGAGAATGCCACTTGATATGATGGGCGAAAGAGATGGTGGATGAATGAGTTATAGTATGGTAGAAATTTTCATGATGGAGGCTAAATTTTACCTCTTTTTGCAGAAAGAATTATTCAGAATGGCAGGTGGGTGTCATTGTTGAAAATAACTTCATTCCTTCCTTTCTAGATGCTCCAAATCAATGTAGCAATTTTAGCTATATCTTTACCTTATGCTTGATGGAGATTATGTAGCCCTTCTCTAATCTTCCTATTAGGAGTTGGGAAATATCACTGATTGATACAGTGGCCGTAGCGGATCAATATTCATCCCTATTTTGAGAAGGATGCCTCTTGACGATAGTGCATTATGGCACAATTGCCAAAGAAAAATCTTAAGTTTAGGTAGCAATTCTAATGTGGGCTTCTTAACTAACAAATTTCGTGGTGAAATCCCTAAACTTGATAACCCTTAATAGAAGGAATTTGAATAGTTAATGAAATTGGAACAATATAAATTTTGGCAACAATGTGTAATGGTAGATCTTTAAAAGTTTAGCAACATCCCAAGTTTTCTTTTGTTTAATGAAATGCTTAACTTTGAGTTGAACACCCTGAATATTATCAGGGGAACTTAGCATATGATAAATGCTTTCAATAGCACACTGGTTACCAAACTAGAACTGAACCTTCTTACCATTTTTAATTTTCCATACTAAATCAGATCGGAAGAAGTCCCTATTACTGAGCATGCCTAAGAGTCCGTCCTTTTTCTTCTATAATTAAAAACTTCTCTAGACTTCCATAATTAGCTTGAATAATTTTAACCCACTAGTTCTTAGGTTTCTTAACATACTTCTAAAGGAGTTTAGTGATAAAATTCTTGTTAATCAGCAGTTCTCCTTAGTCTAAACCACCTATGTTTTTAAGGGTGCAGACAGTATACCACGCAATTAATGGTAATTGCCTTTCAGTATTTGAGTTTTTCCAAAAGAAATCATACTTTAGTATTGCCTGTCCTGCTTTAGATAGTGTGGATCTAGGAAGCTACTTTCTTCACTGCTTTGTCCACTAAATTGATAAACAAGCCCTTTTTAAACCTTCCTTGAAATAGAACTGTATAACGGTCAGCTTTGTAGAAAAGCTGACTATCATCACTGAAACATAAGGCAGACAATTTTACAGTTTGGCGGGGATCTTAATGCTAATTCTATTTTTTGGGTAGACTAGCTTATTGTTATACTCGAGATGATAGGACTTCCATACAAACAATGAACAAATATGGAGACAGAGGTCACGTTGATGAGGCCCCTAGACAGCTTAATAAACCCATAGGATTGATTATTAATAATGAGAGAGTTTGAGACTAGAGTCACAAATTCTTTAATCCAAGCAATCCATTGCTCATGGAACCCAAGTTCACAAAGAGTTTGCCATTGAAAGGTCCATTTAAAATGATCATAAGCTTTCTCCATGTCCAGTTTAATAGCCAAATACGATTTCTTATTTCTCCTGTGCTTAAATTTATTCATAACTTCATGAGCAAGCGAAAAATTGTCATAAATAGTGCATTGTGGAATGAAGGCATTTTGGAGTGGATTAACAATTCTCTAAAGGATCAACCGCACACGATTAAGAAGAATGAAATTATCTTATAAATGGTGTTGCATAAGCTAATTAGCCTGTATACACTGATCGTTTCAGGGATTGCTAGCTTTTGAAACAAAAGTAATAACCATGTGGTTGACACTTTTACAGAGAAGGGGTTGAACGAGTTTTCAATTTCGTTGCAAAAAAGAAGCACCAAACCCATCCGACCCTAGATCCTTGTATGTGGTCCATTTGAAATACGGCTTCTTTAATTTCATCTTTAGTGACTAGCTTAAGGAGGAGATTGTTATTCTCCTCCGTCAGTACCTTATTCAAGGCAAGCTCTTAGTTGACATAACTATGGGATGTTGCCTAAGATAATTAGGAAGTATAACGCTAAATAAATTTCTATTAAATGATTTTAGGACCTTGAAGCCAAACTCCTGACTCATCCGCAAGACGCATAATATTTTGATTTTTCTTTTTAGCAGTAGCCCTTTGGTGGAAAAACTTTGAATTCTAATAGTCCTAGATTCATCTGTTGTTTCCTGGGGTAATTTCCCTAATATCATTGATTGATTTTTCTCTCAGTTTTTATAATCTGGCATACTATGAATTGAATTGAGGGTTATTAGGATTTTTCAAAAGTTGATCCTTAACATGGACTAACTTATGTATTGAGATTAATTTTAGACTTGAAGCTGACAAAGTGCTTGGTGATTCACACTTTTAAATCTTTTTTAATGACTATAGGCTTTTTGCCTGAGCTAAACATAGAGGCTCCAAGTAGGAATTGTTTTCAATTAGTAGTAATTATTTGTGTTGCTTCCTTGTTATACAGTCAATTGTTTTGATATTGAAAATGGAGGTCTCCTTTATTATTCAACTTAGCATTAGTATTTGAAAAAAAAAAAGATGTAATATTTATGGGCTTTTTGTTTTGGGCTTTTCATCCATGGAGTTAAGCTATATATGATTGATATATAAGGAATAGATTTCTACCATAATATATTTTATTTATTTGTGGGATTGAACTTGACTTCTTATTTAGGAGAAAAAAGTGTCACATCACTTGAAATAATTGGCTTTGGTTGTTAACCTCAATCAAGAGATGAACAATGACATCAAAAAAGAAAAAGAAGAAGGGGAAGAATGCATGTGTTTTGCAAGCAAAATATTTACAGGATTTGCAACCAACAAACTGCATGCCAAACGTAGGCCTCGTATTCTACCCTTCGGTTAACATCCTATGTTCCATGTGGCATGGAATGCTTGTGCACCTCTTGCATGGTCTAACATTCTTTTCATTTTTTGGGGGGATTATTCGGCCTAGACTTAGTGTCTTGCAACTCATTATTGAAGAAGGCCCGATTGTAGTATCAATAAAAATTATTGTACTATTACCTGATATTTTAAAATTAATTTTGCTACCATAAATTCATCATTTAATTTTTTTGAAAATAGGAAACAATCACTACAACTTATAAACGTAAATAACAATACAAAATAAATAAATAAATGTAAGTTAATATGTTCACTGGTAAACTCTATAGAAAATATTTTACTTGATGATCTAAGTTGGTGATCCGTGGGATGATGATCTAAGGGAAGAAGATTAGAAAATATTGAATTCTACGATGATATGGAGATGTTTCCATTTGTGATCCAAAAACCATATCACTAGTTGAGGATGCTCTTAGTAAGTAAAGCTATATAAGGGGGTGTAAAAACAGAAGATGCATTTCCTTTATTTTCATAAAAATATTTGTATTTTCTAGGAAACAAAGTCTCTAAACATGACTTTTCTTTTAGACCGAATCATGCTTATTTTAAAGGCAAAGATACATATAGGGTGGTTTTTAAGTTTTCCCTTCTTCACGGGATCCATTATTCTGATTTTTATGTAATAATCTCACAGCTAATAAAAAAGCTGTCTATATACAAATGCAATTATAGTACCAAAAACTTGGTACTTCCTCTATTCCACTAAGCTTGTCAAAAGTTTTCTTTACAAACGTCTGGCGAATATTATCAAAATTTGTTTATTGAGTAAAGAAACTGACTTTTCATTTAATACATTAGAGTAATAAATAATATTTTTTATTTTTAAATATTTTAAAATATGATAACTTTGATAAGACAGAGGGAGTATAAAGTTAAATAAATATTAATATATAATTAGGTAAACTGTAATACATATTGCAAATTATATGTATATCTATAGGAATACACCAACATTATACAACATAAAAGTGATAAAACACATCAACAATACTTACAAGTCTTGTGCTTACGGACTGCATCGTGCTACCCATCACGCACTTTCCGTGCTCACTAGGTATAACATGGGAAAATTACGAGTATTCCCCCTTTAAGTTGGCCTTAAGTAAGTGGTGCAAAAGCTAACAAAAAGGTGTTGATTCTGGAGGGAAACTGAAAACGCTGGAAAAACAAAAGGCAGCGAAATTAACAAAAGCCCTGTCGTTAATTTCAATCTCGGTACGTAGGGGGAATTTGTGCACAAGGTAAGTGAAAAAGTGAGGGAGTAACTGGAAGTGAAAGGGAGGGCTGGGAAGAGAGAGAGAGGGAGAGCGGCACCGAAGCATTTAGAGAGAGAGTGGGGCGGAATAGAGAGAGCATGTGGGCTGCAAGAGGACAAAGAAGGAACAGTGCGTGTGGAAGTTACGAGGAGGAAGAGAAGCCCGCTACGGTGTCAACAAGAGTGAAGGCCCTCCATTACAATTTGCATCAAGGTAAATACTTGAAATGTTGTGAAATGTGGGGAATTTTTATCCAAGTTAGGCGGGCAAGGGTTTAGGTAGACTAACTGATGTTTTTGACGTATGTGAGATGGGTGAGTGGGGGGTTAAAATGAAGGTAATATGATGGAGAGTGTGTGGTTAACCATGAATTGGATATATGTATGCCTAGGTTTACCATGTGTTCGATGATGGTAAGCCATTTCAGTATTTATGTATGTAACTTAAGATTGATAAATTTGATATATGTTTACCAAGAATTGGATATATATGTACCATGTTTTCGATGATGGGAAGTTGTTTACCTTTAGTTTATATATTTTTAACTTGGCATGTGGAGTTGGTCAGAATGAATTGGGAATGTGTGTACCAAGGCATGGGTAACTGTTTACCGTGAAGTGAGCGTGTTTACCATGCTTAGTGTATGTATTTACCACAAAGTTATTAGCAATTTGTGAACAATTGCTCAAATTGGTATGTATAAATGTATAGCATGGAATCCTTCTGAATGGGTGTCCGTTTACCATGAGTTGGTTAACTGGTTACCATGTCCATGGACATGGTAATGGTTAGGTGTTTACCATTTTCATGGACATGTTTACCATGGTATGTGCACCATGGAATAATTGGTTGTTTACCATGGGTTGTGTAACTAGTTATGGGTAGACCATGCCCTATTGACATGATTAGGTGTTAACCGTACGTTGGGTCATTGTTTACCATGAGTTGAATACTTGTATACTATGATTTGCTTAGGTGGTTGCAAAGATATGTGCACGTGTTTACCATGAATTGTTGACATGTTTATGATGCTGTGTGGACATGCTGAACTTGAATTTGGTAGCTGTTAAGCATTATATGCTGGCATGTGTACCATGGTTAGCTGTCTACTATGAGTTCAGGGAATGTGACAGATGAGATCGTGACATATTTACCATGAGATGCATAAGTATTTACCATGAACCACTTTCATGGTTAACAAACTATTTTGGATAATAGATGTGGTTGTGTGTTACAGGTTAGGCGATGATGAAGAGGAAGTTAAGGAGGAAGAGAAAGGCAGTGCGGGATGAAATGGAAGGGGAGGGCAGCAGCGGTAGCACGCTAGGGCTGGATAAGGAGACCAGTAGCAGGAGAGCGAGTTATGGGGATCGGCTCAGGGGGGAGGAGCGGTCTAAGAGGAGGGGAGATCATGCTCGTCGACAGAGGGCAGGACGGGAGCAGGGAGGTAAGGGGAAAGGTATTACGCTGGAGATGAGAATGGGTGAGTATTCAGTACGACACAGATACGCGTTTGAATCGATATGTACGTTGATTGAAGAGTTGAGTGAGGTACAAAACAAAGTCGTACGGGGGATAATGTGGGGCCTGGTATTGAATTACAAGTGGTTTGTGATGGATCGGCGTATGGTCAAAGCCCTAATACATGTGTGGAACCCAGATACGAAAGCGTTCAGGATTGGGCGTAGAGAGGTATAATTTTCATACTTCGACATTGCTTTGTTGACCGATTTGCCTACTGTGGGGAGGCCAGTTGTGTTCAAGAAGGGCGAGGGTACCAGAGAGGTGGAGCAACTGCTGATGGTTGTAAGGGAGGACAAGTTAGAGAGGGAGAGGCAGAAGCGGCGAGGGGTTCAGACGGACAGCCGCATATACAGGAATTATTTGTGCGTCATGATTTACTTGTGTCGGCAGTACAACTCATTTGAGAGTATTTCTATTTTTCGGAAGTTGTTTTCTTTGTTGGTTATGAGTGGGCTATTCTTCTCACATAGTGCAGGGGGTTGGCATGGGAGTTGACCGACTTGGTAGATGATGTCGATCGATTGACGAAGTACAACTGGGCAGGTGAGTATGCCAATTCCTAGTTGATGCGCTGGATGAGACAAAGGAAAAGATGTGCACGACTAAGAACTTGCAAATCAATGGATTTGCAATGGCCCTTCAGGTATGGACTATTAATTTCTATGAAATGAAGTATAACTCCTAAGTTGAGATGTCATGTGAGTACATGTTTGTGGAATGCTTAAAATATGATAGGGGTGGTTCTACGAGCACACCACCAAATTTGACCAGTGCAACAAGTAGATCGTGCCTAGAATTTGCAGCTGGGGTAACTTCTACCAAGGGAAGAAGTATGACGCAAGACTTCTTCTAGCAAGGATGAAGGACAAGGAGGTTTGTGCTTTTAGCATTTTTATTTGTGACTTGACGTGAGTCGCCTCAAGGTCATATGAGTTGGTATGTGTTGATACAAATAGTGCCAGTGCTGGATGTGACACTAACTGAGAGGCAACTACCTATGGTGTAGATATTCCTCTAGACAGATGAGTACCAAACGTATGTTGAGGATGCAGAGGTATGTATGGCTACCGTAACACAAAATGTTGTAAATGTTTTGGCCATTATTGGGTGCATTTGCAGTCACCTTTTATGACAATTGTTGTTGTTGGTATGGGTCTTAACAGGAAGCACTCTCAGTTGAAGAATGCCTTAGGAGGGTGAGGGATGGGTTGCGCCTAGAGAGAGAAGCCCATGCCAGGACGCGACAGCAATTTGAGGAGTTCAAGCGTCTCGTGGCCAGGCCGTTAGGGGTGGATGACATAGTTAGGACAAACACGGATCGGTTATCGCCAACTGTCCCATCTACGGGGACCGTTCTGGTGGAGACCACTGACACTAATACGCCAGAGCAATCGGTGGCAAGGGAAGGAGACGCGACTGTAGGTGATGAGCCTATCGTGGTCGAGAGTGCCTCACCAATTGCCAGGGGGGTCAGGAATGACCCTCGCACGGATCAGCCATCCATATTGCAAACCTTCCCCTATGTGAGCCCCGTGACGAAGGTATACAGGAGGAGGAGCTGCCACCATCGTAGATGGAAGAGGAACAACAAGGAGTTGTGTGCTTCCCAGGTGGAGAACACATCACTAGGGGGCATTAGTGTAGCCGCAGTTGAAGAAGGCGTACATGCCATGCATAGCGAGGTGAGATATAAATGCGAAGTTGGTATAGGTTTAATTTTTATTGCGCTTCTTCTTGAGCATGTTGCCTGATGGAAGAGCTTTTTATAGGGTGTGTAAGTGAGATTTATAATAATCTCTTCTTGGTGCACGTTTGACTTCGCAGGAGGGCGGTCTTACACGCACATTGCCTTGCCGAACAGGTGATGTTCCTCAATCGCACAGTTCTACTGAAGGTTATACTATTCCTAAGACGCCCCCTCGCTCCGCTGACGTAGTCAGTGCTGGCACAGAGGTACGCTGATGTCATAGGCGTGAACCTCTTTTTTTGGGATGTAGTACCACCTAACGCTGATCATATTGTGTTGCTTTGCATATGATTAGGGTCCACACAGCAGGCCCGTTCTCGTTCCACCAACTGGCCCTGCAGGTCCACCTAATGCCAGTGTCGACACCCTAGACTGCAATCATGACCCGAACAGTGCCATCTGACTAGTGTGATCTTCACACGGTAAATTAAACCCTGTTTACCACACAGTAGGTAGGTCATGTTTATCATGGTAGACATGGGTTATGCTTGTGGTAAACGTGGAGTAGTTTACCAACGTAAGCCTGACTGTCCGTTGCATTTGGTTTGTAGGAACCACAACTACACCTGGTGGGGCATGAAACTGGTTGTTAGTGAGAACCCTATCCCCATATTTGTGGTCCAACTAGGAGCGGTACTTCCTACAACCATTCCGCGTAATCCAGAATAAGTAAGTTATATGACCGGCCTTCCACTTAGGGTGGGTTGGAAAGTAATGTGTATTGTGCGACTTTGAAGCCATGTCTCTAACTGCAACACTTGTCGATGGTTGTCATTCATAGGAATTTAGGCGGTACTCGATATGTCTTCCACGACCCGATGAGGAACAGATGGTGCGTGATGTTAGGGATCGTTGCAAAAAACATAGGACCTCGTAGGGGTGGTAAGTGTATATATTATCAGTATGTCCTCATTGTACACTGTTCATGTTTACCTAAACAGGACACATTTGATGCGTGCATACTTCCTCTATAGGGTGGGTTAAATAGACACTCTCCAGGGCCCACAAATCTGTGCTGTGGAAGTGATAGGTTGCTCAAGGTGGTACTGGAGAATGGTGCAGGGGACCGGAGCAGTGACTATTGCATTAATAGGTTTGCCATTGATCATTACGGTAAACTCCTGTAGAACCGTCAGCAGTTGTACCCTGATTAGTGTAGGGAGACCATTTTTGTGAAGACACCTTAGCTGGTAAGTGCTGAGGTTGGGAATCACTTAGTTCACTGAAAAAAACTTGTCCCTCATCCTTTACCTGTCTGGTGTAGTTTTTGTAGTTATTATGCATAACAAGTATTTTTTGTTAAGACAGACGTGCGCTAAATTGGCCATGATGGGCTACATGGTCCCTGCAGCGTTACCAACCAACATGATAGACCGTGTGTAGCAGGTATGTGACATTAAATTGGTGTGCTGTTTCGCTTGATGGTACATACTATCTCAATCACGGGTGTAACGTGCGAGTGCAATTATTGTGGGTTCTACTCTCATTGATCAATGAACATGCGAAGCATTGGCTCCTATTACAAGTGGATTTATGCCAACAATGTTTCTGTGTATGACTCCTTCTCAGCCCCCCAGGGGAGGGATAAAGAAGTGCGGAAACTACTTATGCAATATGCAGTTGAGTTCCTTCTGTCTTTACTGTCCCATCCAGTATGCCCCTTTAGATCCCCCCTCTAGGATTACCGCTATTGCGCTTGCATTACTCGAAACTGACATGTACGCTAAATCATACCCCTTCAGCTTGATTTACCACAGTAAACGTTATGCGATTTTATGGTATACCATGAATCATGCCGCATTTAGAGGTGAACATTTGCAGAGATGTATAAAGGAACATAAATTAAACGAAAATCACATACGCCTATGCACATGTAACCACACTTTCGTCACACGTTTTGATAGGTTAAGTCTGCTGTCAACCTAACATTTGACATTCATTAGGGCTCCCAACCTTGACTACAAATTTGTCATTGATCTTTACAATGTGGAATCTCCAACACAAAACACTGTCTACCACATTTGCCACTTCGGTTTACCATGGTAAATACATGTACATATCCGGGTACACAGGATGTTACAAACATGAATGTTTCTATATACAAAGTCCGCATACATTGACAACATTTGAAATTACATGACGACAGGATTGACGTGTACATTGTCGTATCTCCCCTAAACACAGTCTACCACAATTTGATGGTGGTTTATCGTGGTCAACACAGCTTCTTTTTTTTGGGTAAGCAGGATATGGAGTACATTCATGGTTACCAACACATAGCCATCATACATGAGGGCGGTTAAGGTTCATAATAAGGGGGTTAATGCCATATACAAATAGGAATGTCTCCTGAATGTCAACAACTTTACCATGGAGCACTCTTGGTTTACCATTACACATGCAAGTACTGTGGATGACAGTACAGCCACACAAATATGAGCCTGCGAAAGTAGAGGGAGGAATAAGAAGAGAAACCACAATCATCGAAACAGAAAAGGGCATTATCACCATAATGAATGTAACACTACATCTGGGAAATTACCTGTTCCTTTTATGACGACGCACCACCAGGCACCCACGAACCCTCCAACAGATCCTCCACTGCCACGACATCCCCTTCATAAATTGAGTTGAGATTAGCACGAGGATTACGACATGTCCTTATTGTATGGCCCACTTAACAATATTTGGAATGCCTACACGATGTGGTACCTTGGGTATGGAACTCCCGGTGCTTTAATACATTGTCGTATCTCCAATAAACACACACTCTACCACAATTTGATGGTGGTTTACCATGGTCAACATAGTTTCATTTTTGGGTAAACAGGATAGGGAGTACAGTCATGGTTACCAACGCATAGCCATCATACATGAGGGCGGTCAAGGTTCACAATAAGGGGGTCAATGCCACATACAAATAGGAATGTCTCTTAAATGCCAACAACTTTACCATGGAGCACTCTTGGTTTACCATTACACATGCAAGTACTATGGATGACAGTATAGCCGCATATATATGAGCCTGCGAAAGCAAAGGGAGGAACAAGAAGGGAAACCACAATCATCGAAACGGAAAAGGGCGTCATCACTATAATGAATGTAACACTACATCAGGGAAATTACCTTTTCTTTTTAGGACGACGCGCCACCCGGCACCCACGAACCCTCCAACAGATCCTCCACTACCACGACATCCCCTTCATAATTTGAGTTGAGATCAGCATGAGGATTACGACATGTCCTTGTTGTATGCCCCACTTAACAATATTTAGAATACCTACACGATGTGGTACCTTGGGTATGGAACTACCGGTGCTTTAATGGAGGTCGTCCATATTGTTGTCCATTACACGGGGTAAAATGCAACGACTATAATCGTCATCTAGCTCATTGCCTCCCACAACACAACCAGTGCTATCATCAATTGTTGCCATGTCGTGCTTCTCCATTAGGTGTACAACCTAGCTGTATATGCGACACTGTGTTTTCGCCTTATACATGGGATCCACAAAGTCATAAACCCATAGATTACCCTTCGTAATTACAGCCAATGTATGACAACAAGGAAGGCTGGTCATTTGCCATTTCCGGCATGTGCAGGTGTGGCTACCTAGTTTCACCACTAACTTTCGACTGTTTGTCAGCATGACACTGTACTCCCCCAACATCATGCTGTATAACTCAATGGCAGTCACACATCCCATCTTCTTATACACGTCTGCAATCTTCTACTTAATGCGCTCACCCACACCATTAAACCACTTGTCAATGCCCTCCTTGTGCTTCCTAAATTTCTTTCCAAGCTTCTCAAGGTGACCACTTACAACCCATGACATGGGTATCGATCGGAGGTGGCATGTCCAATTGTTCTAACTTTCAATGACATTGTTGTTCAATCTTCCACACCGCTTCTTACTGGACTTTGCCTCAGCCCACTGCTCAGGCTCATTGTCATGTACCCACTGCAGAAGCTCGGGCTTATAAGCCCTCAACTCTTGCAGCGCAGCATTATATGCCCCAAGAGTCAGGGTATACGCAACTCTGTACAACATTTCCTTCACAAGCTGCTTTGGTAGCTTCCTTTCTGATACCATGCTTACCCGCCACCTGTAGGAAATTCTCCGCAAGATGACGTAGACAATATGCATGGTTATCTTTCCCCAACACTAGAAAACAACCTTTAAAAGTGCTTGCCCCCAGTCAGACAGAATTATGGGCTTCAAACCCCCTAAGCAATTTGCAACGTTTTGTTAGAACCACACCCAATCTTCGACGTTCTTAGATGACATAATTGCGTACCTAAAATTGAAGGGGTTGTCCGCATCAAGCGCACATGCTGCCAACATAGTCCCCTTGTATGGTCCACTAAGATAACAACCGTCAACAAACAACATAATGCGGCACCCTAATTTAAACGCATTTATGTTAGCAACGTACACCACAAACATCCTCTGAAACTAGGATTCTTGTAGCTGACAAAACGCCACAGATTCAGGGTTTTCTCTGACCATAGTGGCACACATCCACGATGGTAACTTGTAGTAATCCTCTGGCCGACCAATGACCATCATCCTCACAAACTCCCTCGCCCTCCACGACTGCATGTATGTCAATCGAATCCTCAACTCCAACTCCAACTTCTGCATGATGTCTTTCGGAGATTAGTTCAAGCACAATTGAACCTTCTCCTCAATCAAGTGTGTAAGTTGTTCTGCTCTTATGCGTCGTCTACCCTATACACCCATTTGACACATCTCTCCAACACTATGTTTATGATGGCCATTGTAATCTTTCAAGTACATGACATTTGTGTTCTTCCCCCCTCTTACACACATATAGAAAGGGCACTCGGTTGCTTGGCATTTGACAACAATGCGTTGCTTGCAGTTCCTCTCAAACCGATAATTGAAGTGGTTCACAATTGCAAACTGGAAAATCATTTGCCGAAAACCATCAACCGATTGGAAGATTTGTCCCTCACCTTGAATTACGTTCTTCCATATGCTCAACTTTCTACAGTAACTCTGCGCATGCACACTAGATCTTAGACACACATTCCCATTTGGGTTGACCTCCCCATCATCTGATATAATCGATATGTCATCATCTTCTACCACCTCACTGGTGTCCCCTCCTACCGTCACCGTCGACACAGGCCGTTTACTTCCACCTCCACTGACATCACTATCCCTCAACTTGTAATTTCACCAATGACATGCATCAATTACTAGCTCTACAATTATTACAACATTACCACATTTCACAATATAGACCTCCTTAGTTCACTTACTGTTTCCTTGACCCATGTGCCACTCACTTTTATCTCTTCTGTAGCACCACCATCATCCCGTCTACCACTTCTTCCAACTCGTGTACCTTCACTAGTAGCCTCAGTCTCCCCCGCTCTGGTGCCAATAGCATTGCTTATACCACGCACTAGACTATCCTTCCCGGTCACTTACACATACATTCCTCTTGAACATCATCCTCACATTCGTGTCCCCGTCCAATGGCATTGTTCTATCATACTTTAAACTATACCACAGCTTCTCAACTACAACACTATCCCTTACTATTTTCTACCCCAAACCCTTCAACTCCTCCAGCCTCCATTCCCTCCCTCACCAGCACACACTTCCTTAATCCACCATTGTATCTTATCTTTCCTTCGCCACCATCCCCCACAACCCCCTATAGTACGTTATTATTAATGTTATTCTGATAATTTTACTGTCTTTTGTTTTTTTCACCCTTTTCACTTTCCCTAAAAACAACACCTTTTTGTTGCAAACAGAACCACTTAGTTGAGGGTATATTTAGGGGAGACTCCCGTAATTTTCCCATATAATATTGATACACAACTAACCACAACATTGATGCTTATTATTATTAATACACCATGTATTTGCTTAGATATATGTTAGCGATCATGGATGAAAACATCTTTATGGATGAAAAGATATGTTATCATTATTATTAGGCACACTTATACCACCATAATAAGAAAAGATAAGTTATACGTTATTATTGGGCACACTTATAACACCATGCTTCTCACTCTGATCTAACTAATGCTTCACTTCTCCTCCAAAAGAATATATTTTCTCTCAACACACTCTCCACTGTCTTGGGGTTTTAACAAGTTACATCCTAGTACCCTACCTTGTCAATTCTCTCAAGCCTCCTCCTTGGATCAAAGGAGGATACCCCTGCCACACTAATTAAGGATATCCAACAAAATGGCTTCTTTTTTTTGAAAGTAAAAAACTATATCAAATTGATAAAAATTTAATACAAATGATTCACTGTTTTATTACTATTATTGATTTTGATAATAAAAATATTTCTTCTTATCAATTGATTTTACTTATATGAGAATTGCGTTGCTCAATAAGCTATTCCTTAGGAATCTTCTACAATAACTCTATTTCAAATGAACTTGTAGGAACAAAAAATTTCTTAATAATACGCATAATCTAGGAATAAAAGTATTCCATACATAATAAAATCCTCCCAAGATAAAGTAAAAGATTCTAGATTATTCCATGGAATATGGGACAAAATTTTAAATCGATAAATAAAATGGTCAATCGTAAGAATACAAATAAGTTTTTGATACTATATATTCTACCTAAATTTAAGATGTTGCTTCAGTGGCTACATTACAACACTCTCGCGCATCTTGTGTAATACCCATTGAAAGAGGTATGAATATTGATCCAGTTTGTCAAGTTTGCTTAGCGAATATTGAACCCAATGACTATATATTTATGAAATGTGCTAGAGTAAGGTTTGGGATTTAGCCATATCGCATGAATAGCTAAATAAGAAATATTTCCACTCTTAGGGTGAAGTCAATGTAAAAATTAAACTCGCTGCATAACCAAAAAGATAGAGGCTTTCCAAAGCAATTATTACGTCGTCATTTGTGGATCTAAACCACCACAAGTTGCGATAGTAGGTTACATCGTCAGAGACAACAAATGACAACTTTTGCAGGCTAAAGTACATAATCTAAGAAAAACTTCTATTTTGGCAGCTGAAGAAACAGCAATGTAAAATGGCATTTGGAAAGCGATACAAGCATATTACAAGCAATTTGCCATGGAAGGAGATGACAAAGTCCTTATTGGAGTGGTTTGCAAGGAAGATAATAATCCATGGCAAATTCAAATTCTTGTCCAAGGAATTATGCATTCACACACTTGTGTTGGCAAAATATGAATTCAACTTTTCTGCAAAGAAGGCAATATAGCACTTGATTGGATGGCCAAATTGGATCACTATCTTCCTTTGCATTAAAGTGTATTCTTCGAATCTCCCCCCCTCCCAAATAAAATTCTTTAACATCTAGATATTCCGTTTAGTGTCCTGGTGTTTTTGAAAAATTCATTTGATGCATAATATAGAAATAAAGACATGTTCTATAATTCAAATCACTAGAACTTAAATTTATTTTCACAATTTGTACAAAATACATTTTAAAAAAAAGGAGGATTATCATATCCCTTAATATTTTAGCTAATAGTGATAAAGTAGACCCATTGAGAGAAAGACTATTTCACATTTTGATCTTGTACTGACCCTCATTCAAGAAAGAAAAAAAATAGTGATACAAGCATACTATATGTCACCAACGTGGTGGATTTCAATTATTGTGAAGTTCTATCACAATAAATTAATATAAAAATACATATAAGAAAATATAACTACATATAAGAAAATACATATAAAAAAATAACTATATATAAAAAAATTACTATAAGATAGCGTGAAAAATAAAAATAGAACTTCTTTGTTATAGGATAATCTAACTTTTTTTTTTTACTGAAAAGTGACTGACTCCTAAAAATTTTTTGGATAATAATTTCAGGTTATGTTATATTTATATT
>Ga0058701_10001669_pt1 | contig 16068 bp, 8 predicted proteins | sample AgamicOrMae_FD_97039 | JGI IMG/M metagenome (GOLD analysis project Ga0058701, IMG submission 97039) | Agave microbial communities from Guanajuato, Mexico - Or.Ma.e | ecosystem: Host-associated > Plants > Phyllosphere > Phylloplane/Leaf | place: Guanajuato, Mexico | collected 2012-06-04
TAATATTAATTTATTTTTGGCTTGAAATAGCGTTTAATAAATAGTGGCATTGTCTGGATAGTACTTGGGGAAACCAAGATTGCTCTTTCAAAAGCCAACTTTCTCCGAACTCAACTAGAAGATCCCATTTCTTCATTTATCAGAAATCTAGAAATCTGCTAAAATCGTCTGCTACTGGCATTTTTAATCTTAAACTTCTTAGTTAAGCTTAGTTGTTTTATTTGATTTAGTTTTTTAATTAGATCCCGGAAATAATCGGAAATACCCTTAGGAAGGCTTAAAAAAACATTTCTCCGAAATCATTTAATAGAATGTCAGCTAAATCTATAAAATATTGAAATCTGTATTTATTTTATAGTTTCACTTTGTGAAACCGCGTTATTTGAGGAATAATGTAGTTCTGCGTGGATCTGCTAATTAAATCTTGGTTGCAAATAGTTATCGGAACATGATTGTCCCGTCGGCGTGAAAACTTTCATATCTCGCGCAGAAAAAGAAGCATTTCGCGACTTTAGTAGGTTAGTCGACACCCTTTTTGCATTCTATTTCCGAAAGGTAACAACAGCAAATAAAGTCCAGTTACCCTAACTGTATTTGTGCCAACTGGAGCCTAAGAATGACAATAGTCACCTTTAGCGTGACGGACAAGAAAACCCGTTAAAATCTTATTCAGGCCGAGAAGATTGTCCAAAAAGCGACGCACAGTGAAAGGGACGCCCACTACTCTTTCCGAATTCATTCTCCCTTCCTAAAATTTTGGCCACTTCATCAATTACATTTAAGAAAAAAATGAAGAAATTAAAATACAAAAGTTGTCAATAAAATGCTTTTTTTGGCTTATTTTGCAAATCATAAAATCAATGGGCGTAATATAAAAATATTGACTGCCGTTTTGATTTCAAAAAAATAGAAAAAAGCACACCTAATTTTTTTTAATTTTTTTCTTTTTTTTCCTGATGCAACACGACATAAAATTGCAGTTTTTGGTTCAATCGTCCTAAAACTGCTTGGCGCTCTCTTTTTACCGCATTCTTGCCATTCGCTTTTTTTTTGGCCGATTTGCAGTTTGGGAGTTGAGAAATGAATGATTAACTTAGAAGAACATTTTCCACCCTCCCAAACGCAAATCGAGAGGGGGGGGAAATTGTTCCGCTAAACTATTTTACTTTTTTAGAAGATCGATTCATAAAAATGTCACTGAAAAAAAAAACACTTTCCTCGAAAATTCTGTTACTTCACTACTTGCTCACTGCTTCTGTGGGCACTCCGGCGTTTTAACGGGCAGCCACTGGGTCAGTGACGCCGCGGCCGCAGCGGTCACTTCCGGTCCGATGCGGTCAGCAACGGGACCGCTGAAGTGGGTCAGCTTTTGACCCGAGCAGACCGGACGCGGTCAGCGGACTGCCCGGCGCCGGGCCGGCGCACCACCGCCGCCGAGCGGACGTCCCTGACCGCCGAATCCGTAGAAAGGACCTTGGTACTTGCTGGCAGGCATCTCACTCGCTCCTGAGGTGGACCGTTTCTCGGGGGGGAAGGAGGGGGGAAGGAGGGGGGGAACAGATCAGCTGATCACTCAACGATCTAGATGAGCAGTGTGGAGCGCGGATGTTACGGAAGTTTTATTCTACTCGTTACGCGCACATGCGCATTGACTACGTTGCTAATAGCCCTACGACTTGTTGACTACAACAAAAAAGTGTCGTATTGCATTTTTAAATCTTTTAACACGAAATCTTTGGGCAGATATTTTTTTAAAAAGTTAGTCGTGGGTTTCTAGTTTAACTTTTTTAAATCGAATTTTGAAGTTGTTTTTTTTTTGTTTTTTTTTGTTTTTAATTCCTCACTCTTAAAAACATATGTGAATTATGGAAACTCTAAATAATTAAATTTAAAGTCAAATTTCTTTGAAAAACAAGACCACTTTTTTGAGGAAGTGCAATGTTTTTGCAAATAATCCGCATTTTTCTTATTTGTCGTTGAAGTATTGCTTATAAATAGAAGCACACCTTTTGGAGAGAGCGAATTGAGACGTCGTTCATTTCACCTGTCTGGAACTATTGTAAATAGTCTATTCTTAAATTATTACACTGCAATAAAAAGTCGTTATTTCGCAACATGACTTAAATTCGCCTCTAAGATTCTTAAGAGTCCTTTAAGAAGTGATTTAAATTGAGCCTCCTTGAAAGGGGATAGTTCGAAAATCGGGCGCTTCCTGCGTCTTACCAGCGAAAAACATGGCAAAATTTTGGCTAAGTTCAGTAAGACTCTTGACGCACCTCAAAATAAGACAAAGCGTTTTTGACCATTCAAGCGTCTTATTTTAATGCGATTTTTATGTCTTTTTCGCAGTGAATCTAAAAGAATTTGTAATAAATGTCTGATGTGAGTGAGAAACTCTTTTTTTCTGGTTGAGCAGATGAAACTAATATCCCCCTTTCATCGCAAGGAAGTGTTCTTGACTCACAGCAATATTCTCTTAATGACAAAAATTTTTACTGAAAACGCGTGCATTAACTTACGCCGCGAGTGTAAATTCCATTAAAATACTTTCTCGCAAAATCCTAAGGCAAAATTCTAGATACTTATTCTTTACAATGTCTTTTCAAAGTGCTTATTCGCCTGTCAGCCTGAATGCGTGCATCTCAGCAAACATCGCTTCAGTCATGGTGCTAGCTCGTCTCGCCACGATTTAAGTGGTATTGGGTTCAAATCTCGATTCACATCTTTCCTTTCCTGCTCATTGACCGACTGGATATGAATGAGAAGGTTTAAACTTTTCCCGGGCATATAAAGTCGATTCTCGTGCGCACGAGTGCTTTTCTAAATTTAAATAACCAGACGTCCCACTCCAACTTCAAGCGTTTGTTACATTATGAATATGAACCATATGCAACCGCGTATAAACTGATCAAGATTCCTCTGCGTCGCTCCGTTGTTGCTATGCTACTTATTTCTGGGAAGGCGTCAGGCAAGGCTAGGTTGGGTGCATTGTGCTTCGATCCGCTTGGATAGGTGACGAAAAATGGGAACACCGGAGTCCAATAACTCATTGTGATGAAAATTGTACCTTCTCTTTTTTTTCCTGAGTTTCAAGCGTGCGAAATTAGGGCAAGGGCGCATCTCCTTTTTGATTTTTTGAGCCCGCGGTATGAAATTGGTCGTTAACTCACTACCGCCCAGCGATGCTTTTCGGACACAGAAAAATTTATTTTAGCGGATCTTTTCAATTCAGTATTGTCACAATTTAAAAAATATCACGACTCTGGAAACCTTAAATTTCATAATTTAGGTATTTTCCAAAGCTAAAAATTGCGTATTTTGGTGTAAAAAATCCTTTTAATTTCTCTAAAGTTAAATTTCACTCCAAATACTTCGGGCTGTTATGGGTGAAGGCGGCGCTTTTGGAGGAGGAAAGACAGAGGTATAGTGCGCTCGTTGTCAGTAGCGGCGTGCTCAGCAGCGGCGCGGGCGCCAGATGAAAGAGAAAGTCGGAAAAGAGATAAAGAGAGATAATTTATCTATAAGGAAAGAGATAAAACATAAGATGGGCGCGCGCGCGGAAACCCCCAGTGAGCGCCAGCACCACTTTGCAGGGCTGGCTGGCATCCAGTTCCAACCGGTGAACATCAACAGCGGGGCGAAGTCCGAGCTGATTTTTTTTAGGACGACAAAACAATTATGTGACAATACGAATCGCAGGAGAAACAGTGTGGCCAGATTTCGCAAACATGCCACATTAAATCGCCTTTAACCCATAACAGCCCAAAGTATTTGGAGTAAAATTTCGCTTAAGAGAAACTCGAAGGATTTTTCCCATTAAATTACACAATTTTTAGCTTTGGGAAGTGCCTAAATTATTATATTTCAGGTTTCCAGAGGGGTGATATTTTTTTTAAAAGTGGCAATACTGAACGATAAAGATCCCTTAAAATAAATTTTTCTGTTTCCGAACGGCAACGCTGGGCGGTAGTGGGTTAACTCGAGATCCATTTCAGATAACGTAGCATGTTTGATATGTTTTGGATCATCAACCTGAGTTAATCTAACCGTGGGACCATCGCTGGTCAGATAGCCAACCGTGTTTTAAAATAGCGAGACAACGAACTCTGGCAACATTGGAGGACAAGGGAATTCAGTGACTAAGGCGGTGCCTAGCGGAACCGAACTGTCCTCGTCTGTCATCAAACTTTCGCACTTTCGAGTTACTCAGGAATTGGCATTCTGTACGCAAAAAAGGTCACTGCACTCGCCACTCATGTTGGGTTACGTTGAGCGCTGTGGAAGTGACTACCTTAGACTGGATATTTTTGGATAGGAATATTAATGATGAGGATTGATAAAATTTCGCGATTTTCATGGACTGAAAAAAACTCGAATTCGAGAAGTTTTTCTCGTCCTCCGTAAATAATCGATCTATGTACGATTTTATAAACCCTTACATCGACTTGATTAAACCTAACTCTCTATTGCATCCTAATTTAATCCTAGTTTTACTCTAACCTTACTAGACGTATCGCTGATCTAGCCTTATTCAACTAATCTCAATCTTTCCTGACTTAACCGACCTAACCTTAAGTAACCCTAGCTGTATGAACTGTCAATGGAGCGTTTTTCAATTGAATCACGTTTAAGATAACTTGAGCCTTTTTAATTTAACCTATATCACAGATTAACGAAATGATTTATTCCTCTTATATATTTTTTTAATATTTTTTTTGGTAATTTTAATCTTTATGAGTTGGGTTTTCCAGAAAAAAATTGTCGCGTAATTTATTTTTATTTCTAGCTCCAAAATATGGGCACTGAACACACGTAGTGAGCAGGTTTATTTGGTACGTTGAAATGTGACGTTCTTTAAAGTACTCGCGTCCGGCCCGATCCGCGGGACGGGTAAAAAAAGTTGCTTCAAAACTCTTGAAAATTTTTGTATGTGTTAGGAAGGGTCTATACTATCATGCAAGGTCATAAAAATTCACCCTGTTTTGCTCGCGGACGAGTTCTCGATCTCCAAAAACACGCAAAACGCAATTTTTAGGAAAATATGGCTAAAACAAGCTTTTTTAACCTAGTTATTGTCGTTATTTGGTCGGTGACCCCTATATTTTATTTTTTCTATTTGTTTTCCTTCTTAAAAAAAGTTTAGGATTTGTTTTTAAGGAAATTCTGATCACTCAAACATAGCGTAAACCTTAAAAATCACATAAACATAAGCACGAATGTGAGTTTTCTCATGAGAGCAATGTATAATTAAATCCTGATTATTTCAAAACTGAGTTCGGTGACAGTGGGTTTTCTTGTGAAAAATGGATTCGGCGTGTCCTGAAAAGGATGTCACAGAAATTTTAAGCGATTCTGATCACGCGACCAAGGTCGCTCCTACTACCTTAATATTAGGGAAGAGAAGGTCTTTGTCGAATTCCACTTTCATTGACGCGTCATTAGACTTTAGACCTCCCCCCTTTCTTCCTCAATTCCTTTTTGTCTTTCCTCCCCTCCTTTTTTTTCTCTCTCTCTCAAACCTCCTTCCCCTCTTCTCTTTCTCAAACAGTGCAAGAAACTCGTCCACCGTCCGACCATGGAGAAGGACTTATGTCCGACCCACGACCCCTCGCCATCGTCAGAGTTCGGTTCGACTTCCGCTTCTTGCGATCCGAATCGATTGCTACAAATGAGCGTTATAATGCTTACCATGAATATGAAAGAATCGGTCGTTACGAGTCTCAGCCAACGAGACGTCATAAAAGTTCGTTACAAGCATTCTTTTTATTAACATGTGCAAGCATACTTCTTTTTGATAATATATATTTTTTACGATCTGGGCTTATCAGTCAGCTTAATTAATTAAGGTGTCACGAAAAGTTTCCACAACCGTTTATAATAATTCATATGAAGTCACCGGCAGCAAAACTCATCCGTAAATTCATACCATGACATCGCCCTGCGGATCGTATTGGGCCTAACTTTTAGCCTCGGTAATTAATGAATAGAATGACGAAAGTTTGCGCACTGGACGAAAAAAAATGAAAATATCTCATACGCCCAATAATGGAGGTATAACTAACACGTCCGTGCCGAAAGGCTGATTACGACTTCGGAAGAGGCCACGTGTGGATTGCAAACTTATTTATCGGACGGAATATCTTCCTTTGTCGAAATTAAATATATCATGACCCGCTTAACGTTAAAGCATGAGGTCACCACTTTTGGTTGCGAGTGTAGACAGGGATTTTGTCAACGGCAAAGCGCGCGGCATTCTTGTGTGACACTTACGCGGGCTTAAGTAACGAGCGGTTGAATCTGTTTTCTTTATACCCTAATCTCGATTCCTTTTTACGAGATAACCAATAAAAACAGCAACAAGATGGCTTTTTGATGGATACGACATACAGTAGAATTTTGTTACAGCAATTCATAGAAGGCGGCGTAACAAAGGAGTTCCTCGAGCAAGCTGGTGATCCCACACTTTTGTTTCTCCTGTTAAAATAAGTTGTTGTTTTTTCCCCTGATCTGTTGCGAGCTCTTGGTTAGGCAACACACCATACTTCCATGTCAGTGGGGTTGCCTATTTTGTAAAACCTCTTGCACAGATTCCAACGTGTCCTCATTCAAAGGCTCATATAGTTTTTCACGATATTACTTGTGGGTACAGAGCCATTCTATTTTGCACGTTCATTCAATCACCCAAAGAAATTTCCATTTTAAAATAAATGAATATACATAATTCTTGCAAGCCCCTTTCATCCGTTGAAATAGCCGTATTACGGAATTCAATGCCTGAATGTTTTCTCGCCTTTTTCAATTTACTATTCAATCAGCCTTTAAGTCAATGTCAAGCCTCATGTTCTCTTCATTAAAATTTTTCGCGTTGAAACACGTTCCAGCAAAAACTTTTTTGCAGTGGATGTAATAGTGAGTGTACATTTTCCCGAACGTTTTCTGTTACCAAATAATGAACTAAACCTCTATACGAAAGTTAAAGAGTAAATTTTTCTAAAAACCCGTTTTAAAAATAAAGTTTTACTCTTTTGATTTTTTTTTTGCAACTTATAATTTTTTTTTCGATCTGAAAACCAATTTTTAAAAGCTGTTATTAAAGACTATTTTCCGTGCATTTCGAAACCTAACAAAGCTGAATATAGCTACAAAATCATTCATTTTGGACCACAATGTTTTGGCATGAAAAAATTACTGAAGGGAGAGGGTTGTATTACTGTACAGTCTGCCACAAAAGTTATAATCCCTGCTTCCATGTATTTCTTATCTAAGCAAGGGCCATGACTTTTGTAGCCGACTGTACAATAGCTAGCTGCTCCGAGCATCACGTTTTCATACGTTTCAGTGAAAGATTTCTGGCGTGGTGTTTCGGCTCCTTTCGCCATTTCTTTATGCTACTCAGGTCATTCCCCCATACAACCCCTTCCTGCGGTCTGCATTATTCGATATTAATCGAAACCAGTCATAATATCTTTTTGTGTATTCTCGAGGCATAAGGTTAGACTGCGCTTGGAAAGTTGCATCCCCCATATATCGTGCTCTATTTCGGTTCAACCTTTACTTACGAGGACTTTCGACGCACAACCTATGACGTTTCAAGCTAAGTTTTCTGACTTGCTTCGCTTACATTCCGATAGGCTTGTCACCTAGCCTGGCGTACTTCTTGTCAGTGGTTAGTGCCGCCGACAAGTGACTCCAGGCTTTGTAACGATAGGTTTGGTGCCTTGTGCCTCGCTCATCTCAGCAACGAAAGGTTGGAAATGCGTGCTTGAAATATAGATAGGCCGAAGAAGTAGAAATCATGAGCTACTGGCTGCTCTTGCCGGTAATCGTTCCCCAGAAAGGCTCCTTTGGTTTTGATTCGCGATATTAAAAACCTTGTGGATGATACTCTGAACCGTGAGGGTTGCTTTTCTTCCAGCAAGACTCTGTCTTTACATAAAATGTAGTCATCCATAAAAATATTTCGATTGGAACGTTACGGCAAACTTACTGTGAATCCATGATTTGTTCGTTCTTTCATCCTCGCGAATTTTTGTGTAAGGAGAATCACCTTTTGAATAAAGATTAATCGATCAATCAATCTGAATAAAGATGATATTTTAAAGTTTTACCCCAATACGAACATTTAACCAAACTTCAAGTTCCCCGCAGGAAATCATTGATCTGGAAGAAAGCTGAATAAAGGAATAGTATATTGGTCAACTTTCGAACTTCACCGGAGCTATTATTGGAATTTGAAAACCGCCCTCTACCTTAAATGTATGTTTTTTAAAAAATTATTATTATTCCACTAGATATATTTCAAAAATTTGGGCGCCAGAATTTCTATCTGTGGGTTTATTCCTCGAATGGTACAATATTGCCGGATTTCGCGATTGTATATTTAACTGAGGTTAACGCGAGAACTTTAGAGAGCCTCCTCGGGAGAGAGGTGACAAGTTACTCCCGCGGTGTGCACTGATTCGTGGAATGTATGAAACCAGAAACTCTGGTTGGAAGCAAGGGTGACATGACAGTTGACGCCTCTCTTCCTGTGAGGCTCTCTACGAGTACTAGATATAACCTGTCATATGTGTAAATGTTTCGGGGGGCATTCGATAGCGCCAAAAACCACAAGCGCCAACGCCGCAAGCACCAGTCCGTAACCGCCAAACGAGAAAAGTCGCAAACGCCAATGTTCGTATAGGTTAGGTTAGGCTAAGTTAGGTTAGGTTAGGCTAAGTTAGGTTAAGTTAGGTAAGGTTAGTATTGCGGTTAAGACCTTTGGTGTTTGCGATTTTTCTCGTTTGGCGGTTACGGATTGGCGCTTGCGACGTTGGCGCTTGTGGTTTTTGGCGCTTATGACAGCTACCCAATGTTTCGCACCGCTCGCGAACTGAGCATTCCAATAATAGGCTTAATGCCTATGTAATCGACGTAAACTTAACCGCATTTACATTTGCAACTCTGTGATGGAAAGACATGTCGAATTTGGAGCGAGTGTGTAATTTTGTGTTTGGTTTGTTTCAGGCTCCTGTGGATACATCGGTGCGTTCAGTTGGCGGTAGTGATGTTAGCGTGGCGTGTGTTAATGCGACGTTCTCAGGCGGTGCGACGCCTCTGGTTCTTACTCCTAGACACTATACTCCGAGTAGCTCGAATGGTACCGTCTCTGGTTTAGTTTCCTAGTGCCGTTCGTACGTTGCTAACGAAACCAACAAGCAGGTCCAGTCAGTTAAGCTCTGAATCGAGATGAGTGATGGGCGACATCTGGTGGCATTCCGCATCTCTACAGTCGACTAGTATTTTCTTGCCAAGTGTGAAATTCGGATCGGAACAAAAAAAATACCTGCTTGTCACTCATAGATATGCATTCAATTACAAACGAAAAATTGCTAAAAAAAACGCAAAAAAAAGATTACAAACTGTTGTGCGCTTTCAGAAGCAGACGATCGCCCCGGAGAGGTACTTTCTATTCTGCTCAGCCAAGTGTGTATCGTATGTGTTGTTTATGAGAGTTTCCATGTTTGAAATGTACATTAGGAATATAGCGATAGGATTTTTTTATTTATTGTGTAATGAACATGTTTATGCATTCACTTGTTGCAATGGAAGCATGTTGATTCAACAGTAAAAGTATGGTCTATTTATGACCAAACGTATTCAAATATTGTAATAAGTCGCTAGCAGGATTGGTGTACCCTTATTCGCGCTTTGGAAGGCGGATTGGATTGTCCTACAGTTAGAAGGGTGTTTAGGTCACTTTGAGTCAGAGATCGTAAAATAAAAGGGAGAAACGATCCATTTGGTTTGTAGTCAAACGGACCCCGTGTACTGTACGTATAGTCTGGTGCATTTATTTATAAATAAGTTATTTTTAGTGTTCAAGCCTGTCCGAGCTGTAAATATAACCTCAATTGACATGTACGCAGTTTTACTGTTTTGTTAAATAAACAATTTAGTGTAGCAAAACATGATATTGGCGACTCTTTCGAAACATCTTTTACCAGCCACTCTACTCTACAGTCGAGGGCATAAATGGCTTTCTAGTGATTTTTTCAAGGTGTCTACGGATCTGGGAAACCTTGAAAACCTGGAAAAGTCAGGGAAATTCTTATTTCTGAAAAAGTCTGGGAATTTCGTGAAACTGGATCAAGAGTCAGTGAATTTTTCTCGAAGCCACACAAAAATTATTTATTGATGTCTGAGCGAAATCTGAACTGTGATGCTGATCTTATATTGGTCAGGGAATTCCCGACTTTAGTCAGGGAAAAGTCGGATTTGTGTGGCGAGGGCGATCGCGTAGACACCCTGTTTTTTGTCCTTTCGACGTTAGGTTGGCAACACAATTGAAATCGACCGAAACGCGGGATCACCTCCCTATCTAAATACATTAGTAGTACCAACCCGAATTAGAAAAATAATTCACAAGTCAGCCATTTATTCCAACTGTACACTAAATCTGGAAAGTTGCATTTGCTTCCTCGTGAGTAAGAGTTCCACCTTACACCTAGCGGAGGGGCTCGGCGCGAGCCCTCCATTGATATGGCTGGCTATTCATAAACCGATGTAAAAATTAACGAAGTGACTATTCACACGCTGCTCCATTTACAATGTATTAGGTTGGTTTCCGCGCGTTCACGTCACCTCTCAAATGCATTATGTTGTTTTTCGTGCGCTCCCTGCATTGACATAGGCGTGCGATTAAAACTGGCCTAAAATTAATTTAATCATTTGTATGGCTATTGGTTCTTGTATTTCTATTTCGGAAACTAACCAATGAAATCTATTGTCAGTCACCCGCTTTAACTGACTGTTTTGCTGCTGAGAAGAAAGCGGCGAAGGCTTATTGGTTACGAGAGGTTAAGTTCCCTGCGGACAGCTGTACTGTTTTTCCGCTGCGGCATCGAAAGGTTACACGTTAGAGGTAAAACATGCGACCATTTGTATAATTCGTGGAGATGCGATAATCTAAGGACACACCACACATGAGAGAGGAATACGAGTGGTTTCAGACGGAAGATATGTTCTGCAAAATGGGCGCAGCTCTGCACGTGTGAAATCCGGAAGGGCTTCTGACCCCTTGGGCCCCACTCGACGGCCCCGCAATCTTATCACTGGGGAGAGGAAAAAGCTATGGTGTTAATATTATGTCAGTGCTACCAACGTAGTCGAGCTTGTTCATGTGTTTCGCGCTGGCGTGCTAACAGTCAGCGAATCGGGAGCGCATTTGGAAAGGATTTTCCGCGTCGTTGGTAAGACTTTTTGCGCGCTCACCCGCGTGTAAAACAAGCGCGCCTTTCAAAAGTTTTTTTTTTTTTTAAGAATCGATAGTGAAACACTCAAACTTGTGGTAGTCCACCGACTCCGTTTGATTCTTCCAAGGGTTGTTCTTTTGTCCTCAAAACTTCGGATGGTTTAACGAAAGAAAGTCATCACCATGAGACGGATAGAAGGACATGGGTAGGCAACCGGAGGACTTGCGAGTAATGCGTATTGCCTATGCTCGCTTTGTAAGGGGCTCATGATATGAGGTCAGCTGATCATGAGAAGAGGCGTCAGCTTGATCCCAAGGCAAGGTGTGTTCTCAAACTTACTTTCTTTACTCTTTTAAAATTTTATAACGGCATTTGAACTAATATTCGAGGCTGAAATTTAAGAAATTAGCTTACAAGAGCCAATTAGCATTGTATTTTAACCCATGCTGACTGTTTCTACCACGTTGAATAACTTATAGGACAACCTTAATTTTTGGCTCAAAGAAAAGCGACCCTAACTTAATTCTTGAGAAGAAATTAACCAGTATCTACCAGCCACTAAAATAAATTTGACGATTTCGCCCAAACTTTCTATCATTTTGACGAATTACAAAGCCTATAGAAGATTGCATTATTCTGAGAAAATGATCTATACCCCACGCAAGATAGATATGGAAGTGACTATTTACACGCTGCCCCATTTAAAATGTATAAGGTTGGTTTCGGTGCGTTCAAGTCTCCCTTGTATTAACGTCGGCGTGTGAATAGAACAAACCAATAAATAAAGCTAGAAAGTAAAAATAAAATAGTTTATTTACACAATAATTACAACAATAAAATACAGTGAGCATGTAAACAGCAAAATAGTAGCCAATGCAACATTGGTATAACAAATCGAACCGCATAATTAATTAACTTGCACAACCTCTTTCGCTTGACTTGAAAAATGACTTACGTTCAAAGTGAATCCCCCTGACTCGCTTTTGCCGTGTTGAGAGAGCCTTTAAAAGAGCGTCGCTTGACACAATACTCGGTACGATTTGTAAGGACTAATTATCACAGACGAGTTCTCGATGAGTGCAACTGCATGTTGGAACCCAGTCGCCGGAAGGGCAAGTCATAGAGCAGCGAATGCCTTTGACAAGCCGAGTAACAAAGTATTGGTAATATGCGTGGCGCTGTTTGTGGCGAAAAGAAGTAGGCCAATGAGAATGCGAACCGCTGACTTCATCCGCTGCGGCGCGATTAACCGGAAGCACAATAAAATAAACATGATTTGGACCGTTTTGTGCAGGATGTGCATGCGGCGTAAGCGGATACGCGACTGGGCGTCGATCTCAGGGCCCTCCTTCAAAACGAACAGCCGGGTTCCCTCGACGTAACGCTCGATGTAGTCTGCCCAGTGCACTGCCTTGATGTCGAAGTTGAAGGTTTGAAAGTCTTCGGGAGACAGTTCCTTGAGAAGGCTCTGGACGTTCGCGTCGGAGAAGTTCCATTCGTGGGTGGTGAAGAACTCCAGAGACGTCGCAGCCTTGTGCATCCGCCTCTGGATGTTGGTCATGAAGGGCTTCTTCCGCATGAGGCGGAAGCCAGCGTCCACCAGAATGGCGGGGATGTCGTGCTGGACAGTCGAGCACACGCTGTTGACGAGTCTGCTCGACTTGAAGGATCCGCCGGGGTACCACAGGATGCCGCTGTAAGGGCGCTCCACGAGGGACTCGTAGCCGTGCTTCTCCAGGTCCCGCCAGTACATGGGGTTCTGCGCCCCGGAAGTGAACTGATAGATCCGCGGCAGAGGCGGCTTGGAGGAGTTGGCCGTATGCCACGCGACGGCCAGCATCAGGTTGATGCACAGGTCGACCGGGACGATATCGGCCACGAGATCCCGGTAGCACCAGATGGTCCGGAGGATGCCCTTGCCTGCGCCGGCGATGAGCCCCGTGGGCCCGTTGATGTTGTCCACCCACCCTGGCAGAGGCTCCCGCAGCGCCGCCGTCACTATGGAGGGCCGGACGATGGACACAGGCAGGTCCTTGGCGAGCTTGGCCAGGAGGGACTCCGCGAGTGCTTTGGTCAGCGTGTAGGTGTTCGGTCTCTCGCCCAGCAGCTTCGGGGTTATGGTGGTGAGCGTCGCGTCGTCCAGGAGGTTGACGGTGTTGACGAACTGCTCGGGGTCGTAAGGAGGGTCGTAGAGTTCTTCTCTGATGTCGTGGCGGTCGCAGTTGGAGTAGGCGGTGGACACGTGGACGAAGGACACCAGGTGCCTCATTCCGCGGCACAGCTCGACGAGTCGCCGGGTCCCCTCGATGTTCATGGCGACGGCGGAGCGGAGGGGCTCGTCGAAGCGGACCGTGGCGGCGGAGTGGAACACGACGGACACGTGGTGCCTCAGGGCTTCCTGGTCGGAGGCCGACAGCCCCAGCTCTGGCTTCGTAATGTCGCCTTCCATGGCGATCACCTTATGCAGGAGGTGAGGCCGCTCCGCTCGCATCGTTTCGAAAATCTGTGAGCATGTCGTACAACCATAAGTTATGCATATGGTTAAATGGTTAGCTCAGTTTCAGCTTCGCAGACTCTAATTATTCGTAAAGCGAAACATTCGTGCGTATGTACAAGCCATTGTAGACGAAAACAAAAAAAAATGCCTTCCTGCAATCGTCTACACACGGGTATGTTGCGGATGCCTACCTTGATTCGAACCAATTATATAACTCCGTGAAGTTAGCAGGACAACTTCGAGCTCAAAAAAGGTAAAGGACATGATAATTTTGAGCTTCGTGCCTGATTCCGAGCGAAGGTAGGCAACGGCAACACACTGGTGTGTGGTTGCAGGGGGATTTCTTTAATTTTAATTATTTATTTATTTTGGTCCGAGTACACTTGTAAAAGGTACACAAGTTTTAGGTATGAACGTATGTGAAGCCGGTGTGTGAAACGTATTTTGATTGAATAACGCAATCAATAGCCTTTTCAAACGGACTTAATAACAAAATTACCAGTTTTTGATAGTCCGCCTGTTCCGAGTACAAAATTAAAATGGGCGTATTTTCCCAGGCAGTTCTATTAAAAACCGTGTCAACTGAAAGGTCTTGCCGAACCCGTTGGTTATGGCTTCTGATATTTTTTCTATCTTGAAAATTACCGTAACCGAAAAATAATCTTGTTCTAACAAGAATTTTTTTTTCCTGAAGTAAGTAGAAAAAAATCTTGCTCTAAGAAAAATATTCTTTCTTCAAGAAAAAAAAATTCTTGTCCCGAGAATAAAAATTTTTGTTGCAAGAATAAAACTCTTGTTGCAAGAAAAAAATTATTGGCTGTGTTTTAAGAATTATTATTATTATTGAATTAAGAATGTCTTTCTCTGGGTGATTACGTTCGATCGAGCGCCTTGTGCCTCCCTCCGCTTTTCACCGGATGAACGCCGAGGTGAAAATAATCAATCTTTATAAGTGAGAGCGAAAACAGATGCCGGCGAAGCAACGAGGTTGGATAGATTGGTGAGGTCGCCGATCTACTCACCTTTGTTGACAAGAGCTGTTGACGGCGCTCCTCAACCCCAAGGCCACGCTTGGGCCTCACCAGGATGTAAATTGAACGCAGCTCGGAGCACGAGCGCAGGAGCTTCTCCACAAGGATCTTCCCCATAAAGCCCGTGGCGCCCGTCACGAGGATGCTGCGGTCCCGGTAAAACTCGGAGATAGGACTCTTCACCGAGACGCCGGTTCCAAACTGCGACGATGGCTGCGCTGCTGTGGCGGCCATCTGCAACAAAACACTTCATGTCTAAGTTTCAAACGTAGCATATTTTCTACCACTAGTGTTCTGTCTTTCTTCAACGAGTGACAGTAAACCGCAGTGGGAAAACGATAGAATCCAAAATCCTTTCCAAGGCTCCATCCAGCGGCAGCAGCCCAAACTTACTGCTCTAATGCATGGAGAGGGCCGGCAGTTTGAGCTGCTACCGCAAGATGGCGCCGAAGTCAGGATTTGAAATTCCACAGTTTTTTCGTCGCGAAACCTGATGCTGCTTATTTCCGACAGATGCTACGCTCGAGCATGGGCTCATTATCTCGAAAATAGTTTTCGCCTAAGGGGTCATGCACAAATTACGTAACTCTAAATAGGCCTTTTTAGACGACCTCTCCGATTGGTAACGCTTTTTCTTATCCCTTAAAAATGAAGCGCAACGCAAGCATATGCACCCCCTTCCACCCTTAAGAATACGTTACATAGTTTCACAACCCCTAACAAGCGTATCAGCTTGAATAGTAATATGATTCCAATCGCAACAATATGTTTAATTCTTAAATATCTATTGCTTTTATGAAATGTTACCCATTTCAAATATTTCTCAACGTGCATTCTTTTCTTTTGAGGTTTGGAAGGAGAATCTCACGACTATGTCAATTCTCAATCACTGCGATCGATGGATAAGGCCTTAGTTGTGTTTTCTATCTGGGCGACTTCACTCTACTCCACACTCTAAATTTTAATCAGTGAGAGTCTCTGAGATTCAGTGAATTTTCACTGAATCTCAGAGACTGTCACTGATTCAAATTTAGTGGGACTGATGTCATTCCGTGCTACGATCTCTGTTATACCACAATATAGATCGCTCACAGCGACTACCTTGCCTGCCAACCAGAAGGGTCTTTCTTTTTTGTCGCTTTAAGCGGTCATGATTGAATTACGTTTCCATTTCATCGTTCTTCACTGTAATTTTTTAAGGTAGCATTTTCAACCTTCTGGTTTAAATTTGGTGCTACCCTCCGTCGTCAAGCCGAGCGGAGAGATAGCGGAACGAGGCAAAAGGCATCCAACCTAGCCCAACCTA
>Ga0058701_10001671_pt1 | contig 16063 bp, 12 predicted proteins | sample AgamicOrMae_FD_97039 | JGI IMG/M metagenome (GOLD analysis project Ga0058701, IMG submission 97039) | Agave microbial communities from Guanajuato, Mexico - Or.Ma.e | ecosystem: Host-associated > Plants > Phyllosphere > Phylloplane/Leaf | place: Guanajuato, Mexico | collected 2012-06-04
AAAAGCTGAGGTGGGCCTTTGTTTTGTGTTTTTGAGAGACGTTTGGCAAGAAGTCGCTGTCCTTTCCTTATGTTTGGACCGGTCGTATCGGGAAAGTACTGTCACCGTCCGGTGTTTTTTCCTATTTTGCTTCACCCTAGTCTGATCTTTCAAACCCTGATAATTGACGTACAACCGCATAGATAGGTACAGTCAAGTTAGGTTACGTGCCTTGTGTCTCGCTTCGCTACTGCTCTGCTGTCTCGAAGACTGATGCCGCTTACTTCTCGGAGGCAGTAACTGCCGCTGATAGGTAAGCAGCATTAGGCTAGGCGACTGATAAGTTAACTTGGGTTAAGCTAAAACCGCATTGCTTCGCTCCGCTCGAATTAGCAACGAGAGATCGAACACGAGGGGTAGAAAATATCACCTTTCAAAATTAATTTATTCCTAGCGTCCGAAACCGTCGTTTCTAGGTTAGGAAATTTTACGTCTTGACAATATTAGACTTACTCCAACTGCACCATGTCTCCCCACTGGAACTGTCCCAGGGAGTCGACACCCGTCGCCATGTCGGTACACAACTGCAGATCCTTCGGCAGCAGTTCGAGTTCGTGCATCGTCAGGTCTGAGAAGAGTACGACCCGGTTGTCTTCGACCCGAACAATCAGGCCAGTATCGCCCTCGTATCTTCCCGACAGAACTTTCACGTGGTCTCCTTGCCGGAAGAACTTCCGCAATTCATGAGCTTGGAACACGATCGGTTCCTAAAACAAAATCACCGGGGTCAGAACACTGATCTTTACCTTTCGAACACATTGAGGCGGGGCCTATAAGACTGACTAAAAATCACATCGTAATGAGGCTACCAAGGCAGGTGCTATTTCGGCCCCTCGTCACCAGATGGCGCTGCTTAGATAACCGAAAAACATGGCAGCAATGAGGCGGCCGCATTGCCGCCACGTTGCATTCTTATCTTAGCAGCGCCGTCTGGTGGCGAGCGGCCGAACTAGTACCTGCTTTGACAGCCTCATTCCCAAACCGACTGGGCGCTTGTTTGGGGGGGGGGGGAGAGCTAAACTTACCGTGAGGTCCTCGTGTTTGGGCATCACCATGATCAAGTTGCCATCGATGGACGTGATTTTACCCTGCAAGTTCATCAATTCACCCTCGCAGACTTCGACGTTGTCGCCGTTCGAGAACTGGTGCGTTACGGCATCGTCCTTTTTCGAGGCGTTGGCTGGCAGCTCGATGTCGATGCCTTCAGGAGCCTCTTCAAACTTCTCCAATTCCGACAGAGTGGGCTTAACGCCTAGAAACACAACGCGCGTCTTTGAGACGTGTATTCACACCGTTAATCAGGCCTCTCAAACTCTAGGAAAGACGATATCCTCAGATAAGGACTCTTCTATCAGTCTTTTTAAATTTTTATTTAGCATATATTTTAATTTAGTTTAAGTTACTGTAGTTTTAGTTTGCTAAAACGAGGTTACTCAACGGTAAGATGCGTTGTAAATTGCAAAACAGGTATTTCATACCTCACTCGTCTCACCGCGATTTAATCTTTTATCACACGGTCAGGGTATATACGAATATATCGAGATAGAACGACATAGCTAACCTAAGAAAGGTTCAGGGTCTCGTTTTGCTACCGCTCCGCTGTGACCAAGCCTGATACCGCCTTCTTACTACCGCTAAGAAAGGGTATCAGGCTTGCCCCCTGTAAGGCTAACCTTTTTTAGGTTACAAGCCTTGAATCGCTCGGTTTAGAGACAGGACGAACACAAGAGTTGTAAAATCAAACTTGATTCTACAGTGTGTCGGGTTAGTTTCAGTTTGGCTACGTTGAGTGACTCAACGTTAAATTGGGCGCGGTAAAACCGTTTCGGTGCGGTAAATTGTACGACGAGTTACTCCAATAGAACTGCCATGAAGTACAGACACCCGCACCTCGAAGTTCCGGGGGGCATTCGATAGCGCCAAAAACCGCAAGCGCCAACGCCGCAAACGCCAAAGTTCGTAGCCGCCACATGACAGGTAGGCCTATCATTTTATAGTTAAGCCTAAGTTAGGTTAGGTTAAGTTGGGTTAGATTAGGTTATGTAAGGTAATGTTAGGTTAAGTTAGGTTAGGTTTTTATAGCGGTTATGAACTTTGGCGCTAGCGACTTTTCTCGTTTGGCGGTTACGGATTGGCGCTAGCGGCGTTGGCGCTTGCGGTTTTTGGCGCTAATGACAGCTACCCGAAGTTCCCACTCACCATCAGCCAAAATCGCGTTCATGACAAAATTCTTGTACAGGAATCCCTTCCGGCTGTACCGGTTTCCCTCGAAGATGAGGAAGTCTCCGTCGCTTGTCACATCTCCGCCGATGGCTCGGATGGCCTCTGGGTCGAAGGGTTTGGCAGGAGGCCTCTTCTTGGGTTTGCGCCTTTCGCCGTCCTTCAGTCAAAACCAAATTAATTAATCCACTGACATTTAATCGAAAGCCACAACTCCGCACAGCTGACTTTGCTAAAAAAAATCGTACATGTTACCTGTATTCTGGATGTAAACTATTGAGGTGCACTCGTGAACAAATAAAGTCCCTACCTGCAACCGCAAACATACCGATGTGCGGCAGGGGCGAGGTGAATTTATTTGTCCACGAGTGAACGCGGATTTGCAAGTTAAACCTAAAGAGCTTATTTGGATAGCTATTCTCTGGCGGGATGGCAATAACGCGATCTTGTTAATAGATGCCTGCGATATACACGTCTCAACTTTTCCAGACGTTTTAAACTGTTGTTCCGCACATTTAAAAGAAATGGAATTACTTTATATTAAAAAAACGACTCGTGTATTTCATTTTTAATAATTGAAAAAAAGGCTTTTGAGGGAAGGCGGTAGGAGAATAAAACATATTCGGGCAGTAAGACGTGACGATGGATGTTACCGAAGCTGTCCTTAGAGCTCCCCGAGGACGAGTGTAGTCAATACGAGGTAACAGCTTCAAGTGCACTTGATTCTGAGCTAGATCCACGTAGTCAACTTGGGCGATGTCGTCTTTGTAAGCACCTGAGGACGAAACGATAATTCTGAAGCGATACTTGTTTGCAAGAGCACAAAACAATATCACGTTGTTCTAATCACCTTTTTTGATGCGGACCCACTGCTTCGGCCGAAGTCCGATTTGCTCTTTCGACACGCGTAAAACGTCGGTCATTTCTTTGATGGGCACCATCTGAAATGCAGACAAAGCTCAGTTAGAATTACCATTAAATCTACGTTGACATTCTTTCAGCGTCTAGCTATTTCCGAATTCCCGGTTAATTCCCGGTTTTTCCGGATCTCTTTTTCCGAAAATTCCCGAAATTTTACTTGCAAATTCAAACTTAAATTAAGCTTCTTTTATACTAGGACACTCCCCCCCACAAGAAATACAATTTAAGAGATATATTTTGAAAGTTGTTAATGTGTTGTTTTTTTTTCTATAAAAAAGGATTTTGTTTTTCCTTGGGGAAAAAAAGAAAAAGGCAAAAACGGACTCAACAATTTTTCTTTTCTCAAAAATAATATCATTGAGTAGGAATTCCTGGATTTTCCTTCTTTTGCGAAATTCCCGGCAATTTTCCGTTTTTTTCCGGGTTATTCAATGTCCCGGCTAATTCCCGGTTGCTAGACTCCCTGTCTCTGTACGTTGCGAATTTATCAGTTGAATCTCACCTTTTGACGGTAGAAGCCCATTCTGAGGTTGTTAACGTTGGTTATAGCTGATTTGACGTGCGGCTGCTTGAAAGCCTCAACATAAATGTATCCTTTGACACCCTCCGGCGCGACAACGGACTTAATCTGCAGAGGTTCGTTCGTATGTTCGTAAGTCAAGAACTTCCTCATAAGGAGCAGCGCGGTCGCTTTTTCTTCTCCCACCCGACACTGGACCATCCACAGGTTAGGGTCCCTAAGCAACAAAACAACAGTCTCAACCTTGTCAGGATAAGCGATCGAAGCTCAGAGGTAAACCCACTCACTTGACTCCAGGAAGTAAAGTTTGCTGAGTGATCTCGTCCGACATTTCTTCGCCTCCGTCACCAAAATGGCGGGCCGCGCCAGACTCGTCGGCGTACTTCTTCCGCAAATACGCTTCGATTTCATCTTCCTTCTGGGAACTAAATTCAAAAAGGACGCATAGTGAAAACCAAAACGAGGCTGGCTTTTTCTTGAGGATCTTTCAGCGACTTAGCTAGTCAAATTCACGAACAAGTTGTACAAAGAATGGCAAAGCTGTGTTTAAAAATCTGAAAAGCATAAAAAACTATAACATTTGACTAACTAACCAAGATTAGTTTGCAGCCAATAATTATGGTTATTTTAATTTTTCGAAATAGGCGCGATTGCTGATTTGACTAATTTTCTCTGAATAATATACTGCTTTTAGAGGTTTATATCAAATATTTTTCCTGAACGACGGTATGATACTAATTTTTTCGTCTCAATTTGTTCATCTTGACCAATCAGGTTAAACGTTTTTTGAACAAACTTAGCGAGCAATTTTTTTCGTAAAAATTAAAAAACTTGAATGTTTTAGTTCAGGTTTATATAACGCCGCGTAATGCTTGCTATATTTGAATGCCTAAAACTCGAAAGTTGGGACGGTGACAAGTCATGTTTAGTGGTCAGGTTTGTGTAATAGTATCTTAGCTGTATTTCTGATTAATGAAAAGAGCCTGTTATCGGCACCTTTCAGCCCGATGGAACATCCTTACGCAGATTTTCGCTGGTCAACTTACTCCCACAGATTGGTTCCTCGCCGGCGCCCTTCAATTTCCCGCGCAGTGGGACCCAGCTCGTCAACTTCGTTGCCAACAATGCCGATTTCCTGGGCTCCCTCTTCCCACTCATCTTCGTCTTCGATTTCATCATCCACCTCAGCCTCGTCGATGATGAAACCGCCAAAGCGATCATTTTTCTTCCTTCTTCCCCGGTTCGGCCGGTCTTCATCCTCCTCATCTTCTTCTTCGTCGTACTCCTGAAGATGACAAACATTCATCACGTCCCCGTCTCTATTGCTTTCCTATTCTTGAGTTGCATGTCCTTGTTTTATATCTACCCCGACGGTGGTCGTGTTGGTAGTCATCGAAATGCGGGAAATTTACAAATGCAACTAGCGACTTTAAAAATGCAAGACATCGTCTTTGTCAGCAGAATAAAGCAAAAGGAACACAGAAGCATTGACCATCACCAACTAGCACAACCAACACATAATCCTTAAACAAAGTGACCACCAATATGGCCGCCGGTGGGGAAGAGAGAGAACAAGGAGATGCAACTCATGAGTAAGCAGTCTGCACTGCTCGTCGATATCACCTATAAAGGTTACATCTTCCGCCTACCATGCTCTTCCCTGATCCAGATTTTGGTCATATTATGATTGACGACATGAAACCGTTAGGATCACCTAGGTGAGGCCACATACCTCGCTCCACCTTCGCTCAACGGTCGCTAAGCTTGATACCGCTTACTTCTCGAGGGCAGCAACTGCAGCCGAGAAGCAAGCGTCATCAGGATAGGCGAGATATGTCGTGGACGGCTCTGCTCGGTGACGAAAGGTAAAACACAGGGGGTAGAAAATGTAACCTGCACAATTCAGTGGTCTAAATGGTTTCTATGCTTACGTCGGAGTTCAAGTCCTCTCCCTCTGGTTCCTGCTCGTCTTCTTGCTCTTCATCTCCACCTCCGGGAATTTCTTCCGCTTCGTCGGACTTGGTTGAGCGTCTGTCAGATTCGTCGCCGGACTCCGAATTCAACCTGGAAACGGAAAACGCTCGTAAAATTCCCAATGCAACTTTGCAAATACATTCAAATTCTTGCAAATTTGAAATATTTCAATATTCTGAAACTCACCTTCGCTTCTTTGCCGGAACATCATCTGACCTGGAAGAAACAGAAAGGGGGATTTATCGTTGAGTGCCTTGTGACAGCGATTTGAAAAATTCACAATTGGATAAATCTATCCCGCATTGGCAATAAAATACCATGTACTAAACAAAGATTGCACCGATTTTTCCTCAGTCAAATCTTTACTCCAAAAATAAAAATACAAGACGGTTTAAAAAAATTCGTCTCAGAACCATCAACCATAAAACCCGACCCATGTCTAACAAATGGTTTAACTGGCTAACAAAAAACAGAAATAAAAAAATCCTAGCCAACAAACTATGAGGATGAGAGTTAACCGTTTCTTTTCAGCCATTTTGTTGAGCACAATGGCCTAAACATCGACACGAAACATATGGGAATGCTTCTTAAAATGCAATGTGATTTCAACCAGGCCCCATACCTTACTGAAGACCTGCCAGATCTTCCTGATCTATCAGACCTCCCAGACCTGTCAGACCTCCCCGATCGTCCGGAGCCAGCAGATTTGGCTGAGCGTCCACCTTCACTTCCAGTGTCAGAATGCCCAGCGGCCTAAAGTGAAAGACGAAATATTTTTGTTGCATAGATAACAAAACATGATAACAAGAATATTTTTAATTACTGCTGTTGTCAAACAACTCTGCGCAGAGGAGAAACCTCAAATGTCCAAAGTCACAGGATATTTACCTCCTCTTCACTCCCACTTCCACCCCTGCTTTCATTGCCAGAGAAATTGTCCTCACTATCTGACATCCTTGTGTATATCTGAAACCACAGAAATGGAAAAAATATGTTTAAGTAACTTAACATACGCCAAGTACCAAAAGATTTGTAGAATTTCTGATTTCTTTCTTGTAAATATCTGATTCAAAGAGAGGAACTGATTTTCTAAAAAAAAGAGCAAAAGTTAAACAGGCAAAAACTAATAGGTTCCACCAAAATTTGCTTGAAACTATTGAATAAGGTGGTGAACTAGATTGCGATTAAATATATATTGAGTAATGTCTTCTTAAGCAAAAAAGGTGGTGAGCAAATAGATGTTAAAAAAAGCTAAAAAGAACTAGCTTTTGGTGATCTCATACCGGAAATCTCTGGTAGAATTAAGTCATATGATCACCATGGAAAAATTGTAGGCAAATACAACAAAAATACGGTCAAAGAGGTTTGGATTTAGGTTCCTCCTTTGATCAAAACTCATCCCAGTGGTTGTAAAATGATTAAGATAGGATGAACATCAGAGAGCAATAACAGAGTCACAATAAATGCTGAAAAAATCAAAAAGAAATAGTTTTTGCCAAGAGGACAGGCAAACAAATGACCTCAAATAAATGATGGACTATTAAATTCAAGAGAAGTCATTTTGATACATGTAATGACATTTCCATACTTATGCATATAAAGGAAGTTTGTTTGGAACGATTGATTTGCAAACAGAAAATACGAAAAAGGAAACTAAAGCATTAGGCTCTAGGGACTTAACCTGCCAGCACTCCGAATGTACTGTACATACTTAGCAGGGGATGGATATTCGAGAGGGTGACATGGTACAGGGCTTCTATGGTAAAGTTCCCATTAAATATACTTTGAAGTAATAGGGCTTTCAGCAAAATAAATCGCAAGAACAAAATATGACGAGAAACGTCACACGATACGGTTTTACAATACGCTGTGTGATAAGAGCTTGATTTTCTTTACTGAAAAGTAAAATCCAAACTCAAAGAGAATCCAGAAAAAAAATTACCGAGTGTGTTTTCTTTAAGAAAGATAATTCCAGCCGTTTATTTGCACTTATTAAACGATTCCACAACAATAAATTTTACATCACAAACCTTCTGCACTCCGCCATTCAGGCACGAGACAGAGAAAAGTGCAGCGAGGCAGAGAACTATGCCAAGAACGGTGTGAGGAAATCTCACGCTCCTCCCTGCTCCATGACTCGGAATGATTATATGGTGAATGATTATATTGTTTTGAAAAGGTTTTGAAATATTATAGATGCAAATATGTTAATTTTTCGAAACAGATAATGAAAATTTGCAACAAACAGTGAAATAATGTCGGCCATCTTTAGTAAACTCTCTCGTGGTTCCACGCACTCTTCCTTCCGAACCCTTCCGGAGTGTTCCGAACCCTTCCGAACCTTGCCCCTTCTCCCCTGACCTGCAGGTGGATTTCTGATTTCTGCTCCGTGCTGCCCTGAACTCTGTACTGTTGTGTAAATGTAATGTAAAGTTTCTTGTCTTACAATATTCCTTGAGTGACTTGCTCTTTCTTTCGTAACCCAGTTGCAATTTAATTATGAGTACAACGAAAGACCCACAACTTAATCAATTTCTTGAAGTTCAGCGCCACAAACAAAGGTTTACGGTTAGTGTCTCACCACTGAGTAACCCGCATAATGTTCATTTTCTAACCTTGTTAACAATTGTAATTATTTTCAGGATCAAGTGCATGCGTTGACTGACAAGTGCTGGGAACTCTGCGTAGATAAGCCTAGTACGAAGCTGTCCGGCAGCAATGAGAAGTGTATTTCCAATTGTGTGAACCGGTTCATTGATGTCAACAACTACGTTTTCAAACGCCAAGGAGAGGCTATGAGTGCAGCTTTGGCTTCATCTGAAGATTTGAACCCCGCCTGGTAATCCTTTTGACGTAAATTACCAGCTAGACTATGTTAGCCGGCGTGTCAAACTTCTTGTCGCGGCACAAGCGCAAGTTCCTCGTGACCGGTGTAGTTATTGGTGGTGCAACACTAGCTTTCCGATATGCCCAAAAGAAACTTGAAGCATGGGGCCAACAAGAAGCCATGGACTTTATAGAGAGAGCAAGGCGACAGCAGCATTTTGAGGCAATGGACACTGCATGTAATTCAACAATATCCTCACTTGTACCTACTGTATTTGAATCAATTCAGAAAATAGCTGATTGTGAGAAGCATGTTGTTGCGATTCAGACCACCAAAACAAGCAAGCTGCAAATATGGGAGGTACTTAAAATTGAAGTGGTATCACGAGTCTTGCTGGAGATGTGCTCAGGAGCCATGCTAGTTATTCTCATGAAAATTCAGTTAAACATTATAGGTGCTAGCATGCTCAAGGAAAATCAGTACTCTACTGAACTTCAAAAAAAATATCTGACGATGTGTAATAATTTCATTTCCTCAAAAATGAAGGATTTGTACACAGTTATACGAGGGTGTGTGGATGCTGTTATACATGATGTTCCCTTAACCCAACAGATGACTGTTGCCAGCACGGAAGACACTCTCTGGCTAGTGTACAACCGCCTCAGGACTGAGAAAAAAAATCCTTTTGACAATATGTCAGAATACTTAATCCCACCTGAAAGCTGGGAGAACTCGCGTGAAGATTCTTTGGCTAATGTAGATATCCAACATCTGCGCTCCTTGATTGATGACACAAGAGACTTACTTGAGTCCATGGAGGTGAAGAAACTCATGAACCTTTTAACTTCCCAAGGATGTGGCTTCTTCACTGACAAATTTTTGTCAGCTTTTCCTGTTGGAAATGGAGCTGGAAGAATACCGTCAGATGAAGAAGTATGGTCATTTTCTAACTTTGGTCCAGTTCCTTTAGCAAGGCTTGTGAGTAACATTCAAGCTACAACTAAAAATCTTGATGTATTCACATCATGGGTCAACCATCTTCTCAACAATGATACATTCAAAATGTTCGGTGCAAATATTTATGAAGCCTTCAGCTGTCCAAAGTAGCAGCCACTTGTTCCTCAAGTATGTTTTATACAAAATAACACCTAATTTTGTAATATTTCATGTGGAAAGTATGTACACAAAATTTGTATAAATATTTTATGTAGTCATAAGTTTACTTGTGATTTACCTTAGCTTAATTAGTCAATAATTCTTGAAGGGTTTTTTATTTACTGAAATGGACAGGTCTTTTTGGGGAGAAATCTGATCATGAAAGGGTTAAGCTATTTTTTTTGTCTTCATTTCAAAAGGGTGTTTGGTTTCTGGTATATAGGAGGCAGTTCAAAATAAAGCACCAGGCTATTGATAAGGCATTTTATTTTTAGGATATTTCCCCTAGCAACCACACAGACATTCTCAGATTGTTTGATGCATCAGAAAGCTGACCAAGGTTCTGGTGGTGGACATGAGCAAAGGCGTTAAGTTTTGTGAGCAAGCGAAAATGACTTGAAAATGGTATAACATGTTGTGCAGGAATTGGGTTTGTCATATTTTCAGAGTTTTGGCTTCTTCGCCTTTTTGAGAATTTTTCCGATTTATTTCGCAGCGGGGAAATGTACCGTATCAGGCGGAAAAACAAAAAACAAGTCTAAAAATAATAATAAAAAAAGGTTTTCTACCAGGAACTGGTTAACAATTATCATATCAGGTTTATAATATCTCTTGCGGATTTTTTTCTACTTATTTTGGGAAACTCCATGACTTGTAGTTGAAAGATTTTTCCCTCCCATTTCTTCTCAGAGAATTTTATCTCCATGGGCTGCTCTCGACCCAGAGCAAAAATTTTCCTAAATTAAGATATTTTTACACTCGATATCACAGAATGAAACAGCGACTTTATCTTCGTGTGATGAAAAATTAACTCCCCATCAAATTACCATTACATTTCACGCCTAAATACTCTCGGAAAATTTGCATTGGAAAAAAAACTAAAGCATCTTGTGGGTATGAATAGTTCATCGGCGCATTATTTTATTTATACGCATTTATTACATTTTTGAAAACTTGTAACTTAAACAAAAAAATAATAATAATAAAATAACAAAAACGGTTCGAAATATCATGTCGTTACCAGCAAGTTAAGTGGTAGAAATTTCCATAGCTACCATTTTCATCGTACTTGTTCTGCAGTGCCTCTGACAGAGGGATATTTTCAAAGAAATAAAGCTTTTCAAAAATAAAAGAACCCGCACCGCAAAAACTGCTTGAGGTATCGTATAGTGTCTAGAAAAAAAAATTGTGCCAGCTCCTCCAATTATGAAAAAGCTTCTCTTGATCTCTTGTCTCTGTTTTCCAAAGTAGAGGTGGGAGGGGTTGAGCGTGCTGGTTCGCGTGCAAACATAGAAGTAATACGCCCCATAGTTTCTGATATGCCCTCTCCCGGCCCCCTTTTCTCTCAATTTCTGATGCCCGTAGTAAATATATTAGTCCAAAAAAAGGTATTGTCCGGTTCTGGTCGCGCAACAAGGCGGCCATGTATTTCCCCTTCCCCGTAACAACTCTCAACCCCTGGTTGCAGATGCAGCTGAGCCCCCGGTTGTGATGAAGATACGGCAAAACCAAAGGAGCGCGTCCGGTATGATGGATGAATTTGAAGGTTTTGAAAATAAGACAGCCATAGCACTTCATTAATAATACTTTAATCTTTGAACTTCAAAGGCAAACATGCTGGTTACACATGTAAGTCCAAAATGTATTCACAATCCCCAAGCCCTCTGAAAAGCTAGGTTTTATCTATTTACAATATATTTATATATATATGTACAAGTCATTTTATACTTCGTAACGTCACAAAACTTTGGTCACACTTCAATGATACTTAACCATTTTATAACTTCTTCCTTTAACACAAAACTTGCGGTTAGAAATCAAATAGGCTGAGAAGCTTTGTGATACAAATTCTAAAATAAATGACTTGACACAAAATCTCATATACTGTTGGGATCAGTCTTAACTCTAACCACAAGAAAAACAAATTGGATCTGTTTCAACGCCATTTAGTTCCTTTCGCAACCATTCTTGATCTTTATCTCTACAGCTGGATTTTTGGAGATTAATTTTGGTCCAATGGGTACTATCAGTGGCAGAAGTATTGCTCCCTCTCATATGTTTCAAACCTAACATGAAAACGGAAAGAGATACGATAAAAAAGCATTCTACTACGTCGATATATAGAACGAATATCTGCCGAATTCATTTCGAGCTCAATTGTTAAATCTCTTTCCATTCCCAAGTCATGAAGGTTCGAAAAAATAGGAGCGAGCAATACCTTTGCCACTGACGGTACTACGTAAAGCATTACCAACACGGGATTTCCTTTCACTTTAAGAGATATAACAAGAAAAGAGCCTCACTTTAAGGGAAGAACTCGGAAATCCGCCCGACTGTCTGCAAAATCAACACGTTTCACTCCAATTGCAGAGTCTTGATCAATATCACATTCTCCCAAAATGGTAACGTCTGCTTAAGTACGGGTACTCCAAAATAACATTCCGTTAATCTTGCAGCGAGCGAAATTTCCATTCTGTTAACTCTAAATGCATGGTGTGCATGATTTAAAAGGGCCCTTTCAACACAAGTTGTGTTTTTTTTTTTGCTAAAAAAATAATTTAAAAAAAGGCTGCTGCCCAGTATTTGATTTTGCAAAGGAGATCAGTGCCAGCGAAAGTAAAAGTACGTTTTGCAGACGAGATCTAGATCGTCGATTCCACATTAAAAGGAAAAAAGAAAAAGAAATCAGAACCGAAACCGCACAGTGTAGAAAATGTCCAGAGTGATTGGAGGGGGGGGGTGGAGAAAACCATACGGGTAGGTACATATACGAGCAAACGAGGCGTGCCTGTAATGTGCGTAAATAACATGTTAAGAAACTCCGAAGAAACGCTCAGCATATTTTCACACTCTACAAAATGGCGATATCTACTAGCCAAGAACAAAATAGCTGTTTATTCCCCAAAACATCATCGTATCCAAAACCCCTAAAGTAGTGGGGGAAAACTAATACCCTCTCAACAAAAGTAGACACACTGACCAAAAATCTGTGCTCGTGTACCAGCGTAACTTCGGAATATCAGCCATATTTGATTAATATCTTTTTGAACCTAGGAGATGTTTTTTCTAGGTTTCCGAGGGTATCTGCACTGCACAGCTCTAAAAACTTTCCCGAGTTCGGTGACATGAATTTGCAGAACTCTGAGTTTTATTGATTTTGGACTTCACTCGCAAGAGCTTGGTCAAGCGTTCTTCTTTCACAATCAAAAGCAGTGTTGGGAAATAGAGGAACTTCCTCCAGCAATGCTACCTTCCCGTTATGCGACAAAGCGCTCATTGGAGAGAAACTGTGACACAATTGTTTAATAAACAAGGTTTGAACTTAAATTTCCAGTTACATACACAAAATAGCTTTAACAGGATCCCTTGAAAAGCATTTTACTGGCACGAGGTAACAATGGTGTGCCGAGTAAAAATTTATTGAAAGGGAGTAGCTACAGTCCTCCACCTTAAAACGGCCAACATTCAAATTTAAAAAAAAAAAAGAAGTTACTTTGCGCAGTTTGAATAAGTTGTGGTGGCCGCATATTCCGCAACATAATATAACGTTGACGCAGCATCTAGAAATTAACAAATGGACGGTTCATTCTATCGACACTTTGACAAAAATTAAAGATTGTCTACTTCGAGTACAAGAGCGCATCCCACGATACCTGAATGCCTTGGGAGACATAACAGTTCCTACTTAAAGATCATCTCGAGTGTCTGGCGATGGAGTAGCGAACAGCTGACATGGCCTCCCTACGAAAAGGACACTCTGGGCTTCTCACACTACTCACGGTCCTGAGAGAGAAACTCAAACAGCCTAGAGCTGCGAAAAAGATAGACAACGCCTGCGGCAAGCTTCTGAAATAGGCAGGTTCAGCTGTTTGTGTCGACATGAGCGTGATAATTATGAGCCGTCTTCATGACTTGAACAGAGAAAATAAATATTTCAGTGACCTCTCTTTCTTTTGTTCCACAGAACCATATTTGATTCTTTTATCTTACACTTTACAGTTATAACTACGAGCACGACGGGCGGTAGGAAATACAAATCCAGTGTTGCCACTCTGGGCTTCAGTTACCAACCAAAATAATAAATAATTACAGTAGTTCCCGTCACTGATTCTTTCTACAACGATGGAACGGTCACGATGTAACAGTTACTTCTTCAACGAAACTTAAAAACTACAATAAAAATTTCAGGTGAAAAAAATGACCCTGTACATAGAACAACACAAGACATTCAGGCAATAACTTTAACGATTTGATTTCAAAGGTATTTTTACAAATGAACCCCAAAAGGATATTATATATAGATATATTTATATATATTTATAGATGAATCCTACGATTCTATTCATACTCCTTTCTGTAAAATAGTTGTCAAATGTGGGCACCTTGAAGAGTAACTAGTTTCTTTCCGACACGGCGATTTGAAAAAATAGCAACATAGGTCTTCAACCTCTTGAAAACGATTTGCCAATATATCAATATAATTTACGACCACTAAGGTTTCATTGAACACAAAGAGCGTCAGAATATAACACTTCGCTACAATCATTTACTTATATTTTTATTATTCTCGTGATTATGGTACCTTTACTTTCCAGAATGAGAGAACAAAAGTAAACATTCAACGACCTTTACCCCGTGCAAATATAATATCCGAAAAAAAACAAACTTGGATTAAAATTTAAAGTGGGTTGCAGACGTTTCTTGATCTATACACATACCTACAACCGTAAGCGTAACAAAATAATAATAACAAATACATTTAAAAATGTACATTTTCCCTTCTTCTTTAAATTTATGAAGATTTTCATCTTTTGCTGTGTTAAAGTAAACCTGCACGTCATTTGATCAGGGTGGTCGGCGGCATCTTGCATGTTTCGATATCATTTTGAAGAGAAATCGACAATAACTTAATAAAATGAGGCCCCAACTTTAAAATTTAGCGTTTTGAAACCGTTCACGTTGAACAGTTTTCTACTCTAATCTTTGAAGGCCCGTTATAAAGCTACCTTCTCTAACAAGTAAGTGCTCTAAAAATAATAATAAAAAATAATAAAAATACGAAGAATTTCGGGCTCCGTAATAATAAACGCACACTAAATAATTTGCAGGTAAGTATTTGACCATTCTGCACCGACTCCATACATCACATATCAAATCGACTAGTTTCAGAAAAAGAAAATAAAATTCATACAACGTAAAAAAATTAAGCAAAAGAAAATGAAGACAGATGAGATTCCTTCCGATTTTCTAGCCTTGCGGGATGATTGAACTTAAAACTGTCCACCTCAAAGACATAAACAATAGATAGCACCCTGGGCTTCATTGCCGTTACGCTATCAAATATAAAAGACGGTAATTTCGTACAATCTGCGCTTGAGTAGGCCGACCACCCTGAATATGTGCCTTACCAACATTCATGTTGCTCTGAAGGCTGTGTTCGAAAATTACGTCAAGATATCTATCAGGGCTAACTATACTTCCAAAATTGAAAGCTAGGACCCAAAATCATTACGTATATCAACAAATGAAGATCGAAAAATATCCAATATCGATCAGGACTCGTCCAGGTCGGTTGACAGCGACCTCGCTGGCTGTCTTTGAACAAATCATATCCGCGTTGACCCCGTTTGGAAAATCACGTTCAAAATAACATGACTTATCTTAGTCTGATATAAAAAGCAGACTACTATTGAAAAAGTGGGCAAACCCTACAGCAAAAATGTTTTTTGCTCTTTCGTTTACAATTTAAATACCACCAATCATGTAGTTCAACTTAGCCGAGACTATAATGCAGGCTAGCTGAAGTTAACGTACCTGTAAAATAACTTGTTTCAGAGTAGCTTCAATAGGCAAATCATTAAAAAACTCTTTAGGCTGTGAAGCAAAACTTTTATCATTGTAAACTATGCTAAAGACGGTTATTTTCAGGCTAAACTACATTGAGCTAGTTTGTTCGATAAGCTTGGCTAAACTGAACAAACAATCGTTACGGTGCAGATCGAGAACAAATTATAAACTTTATGGCTTTCCCGTAGATTTTACATCTGACATAATCCGTTTCTTGAAGTGCGTTTATAATAGCTAAATAAATCCCTGATTTGATAATGAACTATGATTCTCCTCACAAGGAGGTAAATGCGGTCAAAAATTGAAATAGCTCATGATATAGGAATGAACTATAAGTTTCATTTCCTACCTCGCAAGTTCGGCCCAGTGTCGCCAGATTCCGCAATTCCGAAAATTTTAATCGCGATTAACTCGATAACCATTAAAGATAACCTAGCATGTCGGGTATGATTTAGATCGCTCTCGAGCTGAGCATTCCAAAAATAGGATTAAAAATTATGTTATCTTCAACGCTGAAAAAGTTAGACGCGTTTAAATTTGACCGAGTCGCGGAATCTGAC
>Ga0058701_10001672_pt1 | contig 16058 bp, 4 predicted proteins | sample AgamicOrMae_FD_97039 | JGI IMG/M metagenome (GOLD analysis project Ga0058701, IMG submission 97039) | Agave microbial communities from Guanajuato, Mexico - Or.Ma.e | ecosystem: Host-associated > Plants > Phyllosphere > Phylloplane/Leaf | place: Guanajuato, Mexico | collected 2012-06-04
CTTTTCTCGTTTGGCGGTTACGGACTTACGCTTGTGGCGTTGGCGCTTGTGGTTTTTGGCGCTATCGAATGCCCCTAGCCAATGGGATTCACTACACGAACTTCCAATGTTAAAACTGTGACTACAAGTAGGGCCTAAACCACTTCCGCCGTTTAAGGTGAATCTTAGATTGATAAAAGTGTTGGGGTAGCGAACGCCAAGTGTTGGCCCGAAATATTTCATTAAAGGCGGGTCTACACGCACTGGCATTGATCCTGTCCTGAGCATGCACAAGTATTTCGCCAGACGAGCTTGGCCGGGCAGTCCTTCATAGAAAAGGAGGAAAATGTCTTCCATGCGAAGAACGGTGACCCTGTGTGCAAGGCATGCGGGAAGCTCCAAAACCCAGAAAGAAAATAGGAGAGACAGAGAGGGCGGCACACCGAAATCACGACAGCGTAAAAAAACACCAATAAACTCTTCTCGTCTCTCTTTCTCAGCTTCATCTTACTTTCTCTTTGAGATAAAGAGAATTTGTGCCATTTTAGACCCCCTAAAAAGCCTCTATCACACGTTGAAACGAGCGACTCCAACAATAACCGCAACAAATGGGTAACTAAATTTAAAAACAAGTCACTATCTTTCGTCTCGTGTTCTCGAATTACGTTGCTATAATTTTTTCGATCAAAAGAATGTTTTATTCATCGTACCTTATGAATCACTCTAATATGAGTGAGACTCTCTAAGATTCAGTGAAAATTAACTGAATACTACTGAAAATGTTCAGTGGTGCAATAATGACTGTAATTCAGTGAATTTTTACTGAATCTCGGAGACTCACTGATTCAAATTGAGAGTGAATATGATAAAAAAATAAAACCCGAAAATGTATGTGGTTTATGTCTTCTTTTATATTAGGCGAGAAGATCGTCAGTTTTAAAGCAAGAACTTTGAAGCTATAACATGTATTTTGACGCTAGAAACGTAGGTAGTTAACGTCTTGTTCATAGTGTTGTAAGCACAAAAATCTTAGCTTTTAAGCATAAATTTTGAACCTAATAACGGTACTTCTTGGCTAAGGAAAGTTACATTAACCTAACCTTACCCAAGCTAACCTTTAAACTGAGCTACGGCAAGTCAAGCGAAAATGATCGCTTTTTGTGCCTTATGCCTCGCTAAGCGACAAACACAGAATACAGAAGGTCGGAAACGCTTCCAAATACGTAAACTGAACTCGCGGTAATTACCGGGTCCTCCGCCAATCGGCATCCTCAACATTGCAATTGCCAATGGCTGAAAGCCTCCTGCCGCATATTTGCAATCGCAATTAGAATGTTGAGCGAGAGTAGTCGCGTCGTATACCGTTTAAAGCGATCCTAAGATGGCTGCGGTGATGTGGCTCTAGTCTTGATGAGAGTATGGCGCCATGCCGTACTCCGCCGTCTGCACGTGCTAAGTGCACCTTAATGACCTATTGCTCTACTTAATAACAACCTGATTATTTTGCCACCTCCACTTCGTTTCGGGTTAACAATATTACCCGATCGTTTCGCTACCACAGGACAGGCGCGTCTTTTAAAATTTAATGAGTGACATTATTTCGGCATCTGCCAGCCGCCAAGGCAGACCCAATTTTAAAGGCGTCTTTACCTGTTGCGCTAATCATGCACAGACTTTAGGGGGATTCCCCCCCGGGACCCCCCCCTGAGGGGGGAGTAATTCATTTCCGGGTTTGACTCACCGCAAATGCTCCGACTCCTCTGGACCGGATAATCATCGCAAAATCGTAATAATTTTCTATGCTTTTACGAAGCACATCTGTGACCGCAGCTCTGGAAAACTTAAGTTTCTTGCAGTAAAAAATAACGCTATTGTTGTTAAGGAATGGCCCAAGAACTTTTAGATGAACCTCTAAGTATTTCGTTAGCTGTAGCACAGAAACCGCAAGAAGAAAAAAAATTACAAAGCTCCTAGAGAGTCACCGTTCCGTAGATTGCTGCGCACTTTTCTCAAAGGCTGCTTAAAAAATACGAGAAAATAGATTGATACGTGCCATCAACAAGTAGTGAGAGGAATCGATGTTTTTTGAAGGTCAAAGCGTAGCCCACACATCCTCCGGTTTATGTGGAGAACGGCCTTGTTGTACAGTATGACAAGACATGCCTTGTCCCTCGAGCGACACACCAAGTCTTCTAGAGGCCAACTTTTCCCCTTGTTTTGCGGAGTCGCTTTTTTATCGAAGCACTTAATCTCAACTGCTTCCCACAATTACAATATTTTGGTCTACGAATGTAGGGCATCTCACAGGAAAGAATCATCTTCCATCGTCCCAAATCAGCACTGGATTTTTTTAATGCAAGAACACTTTACATAACCTTCGTAATTTAAAATAAGACCTCCCAGTTGCCGCTTATAGAAGTTCACTTTTTGACGGCATGCTGCTATCTTGTTGCGGCCTGTTTTTTTTTTTTCAAAAAATGCCTTCAAAACACTAAGATATATCAAAAATTTTACCGGCTAAAACGTGTTTAAAAATTACACGGTCAAAGTGTTGAAAACCGTAAAGTTACTCTAAAGAAATATATTCGTCATGCGAATTCAGAAAGTTCCCAAAGATAAATAGGAAATATTCTCCTTAAGATCTTTCGATTGATTGAACCAAACGACGTAATAATCTAATTATCAAATTACAAGAATGCTGTCAGGTATAGGCATACTCGAGGGAAATATTCCCAGATGTAATTTAAATGAGGGTTTACTGAAATATCAAGGCGAATAAGCCTCTGTTTGCTGTTGAATATTAATTACTGGCATGACTTACATGCATCAACTTGTACCGACGTACGTGTTTCGTGTTACTGCTCCATGTCGTTTCAATTTAGCGCTAAATCTCCTCGAAGCCAAAACTGCTGCACTTCGAAATTCAGCGTGAAAATTGCAGCTGTTTGAATTTAGCACTAATTCTTGGTCTTATATTAAAAGTTTGAATTTAGCATACTTAGCCAGGAAGTTGATCTTGAAGAAAAGTCGAACATGCCACTTTTTTTCCTTTTTTTCTTTTTTTTGCGCTGATATGGGTCCTACTTTAATTTTTGACTCTTTCTTCTACATTCTCTTTTTTTTAGGAAAAAAGTTTCATTGAAAACCAAAGGTACTCGATTCGGGGAAAAAAAAACAGTGTTTCGGCACTTTTGATTTCCTCACTTCTTTTGATGACGGAACTCCTTTTTTTGTGAATATCTTAAATAGTAACATAATGTATACTTTGATACGGAATATGAAATAGATAAACTGACTAGAAACAGGTTGAGAATCCGTCAGATCTGTTATAAATGGAGTTACTTTGTAAGCTTAAGAGGTGAGTAGATTTTCTCGTCCCATCTCCGGATTACGTACTTTTGGATTATAACGAATTGCTGACCGAATTTATCTAAGTAAGCTGTTTTGGATCCACTGATTCAGCAAACGACCAAAATCTCTTCTCAGATTATGCAATGTACGTAAAACTACTACGTCGCCAACTCTGCCTAAGAGGACTTATTCAATCAATTCAATGATACCTTTCCGATAAACCTAAAATCAAAACATTTCGATATGTAATTAAAAAAAAGTAATTCGTGAGCTCAAACTCGTTATTAAAGTAATTCGGACCAGAAATGATGACTTTTACGGAAACAGTTAAGTACCGATTTTTATATGGGTTTAACTTCTTGGTATTTCGAGTTTGGAGCCATTCCTAAAAGCAACGATAGCGGTCTGCGGAAACATCGATACCGTTTAAATTTAGCCTAGAAATGTGGTGAACACGCCCCTCGTTGTTTCCAATCCAGTAAGTAAGCTCGATCAATGACAAGCAGAAGCCTGACGACTAACCGATCTGAGAAGGCGCCACAAGAAAAATGGCTTTGCTACGTTGGCACTACCGATACTTTTCTATTTTTAGCGCCAAAAGTGCGTGCTAGCTCGTCTGCTGTGACCGTAGCTCCAGGAAACCTACTCTCTTATCGGAAGTTTCTTGCAATAAAAAAATTAGGAAAGACCTCCACATAAATAATCACCTCTTGGGGCTCGCAAGCCCGTATTCAACCACTAATTTAGTTCATATTCCACGAATTCCATATTTCCAAATTCGATCAGGAATTCTCAGTTCACTATTCAGCCAATTTATCGCGACGGTTTTTCGATTCCGTTTCGTTGAAACATTACGGGAGTCTATGTAATTATCTTTTAACTCTTTTTGAATAACTGGATTTATAAACTTTAATTCTGATCAATAATGTCAGTAGTTTTTGAGTAAATTGCAATTATCACTTGAAAGCTATAATCAGGCTTACTGACAAAAAGCACGGAGACTAAATTTAAAATATTCATTTCCTACGCACAATGTATTTTTCCCAGGTCCAACCTTTCTAAACACCTGATAAGAAATAACCTACCAACGCTTAGTATTTAGTTAAGCTAGGTTAGGTGGGGTATTGCGTTTGGCGCAACCCTTCGTTCTGCTGAGCGGAAGCCAAGCCTTATACTGCTTTCTTAAGGGTAAGTTAGGTTGGGTTACATGCCTCGGTATTATGTAGACTTGGCGACTACATTGCGAACTCAAGACTAGCTACGCCTTAATGTAAGGAGTTGATTTTTTTTCCGGAGGGATTATTCAATCTTGATAGTTTCCTACGCCGAACCCAATTTGTTCCGCCGAAATACAAATGAGCTGATGGTATCAGTATGGCGTCGCGTCGGCCGATTGCCCCGCAGGTTGCCCCACCCAGCTCTACCTTCGCTGTCAGATTCCGAGTTTCATTCAATTTTGTCCACCAAATGCGTTCTTCTCTTCCGAAAACAATTTTGATACTGTGATCGTTAAGCTAGGTTAACTTAAGCTAGGTTGAGAGCCGTGTGCTCCGCCTAGAGGCCTTGATACATTGGAGAGGACGCATTGAGGAAAACCATGGGCGCTGCCATCTTGCTTCCGAAGTTTCTCCATAAGCTACACTGCGTTTGATGTTCCAAGGAACAAAATGGCTGCCAAATGCCGCCTCTCTAGCATATCCAGGCCTCTAGCTCCGCCGTCGCTCCACCGACACAACGTCCGTCGACAAAAAATGGTAGGAATTAAGCATCTCAATTTTAGATTGCTGGAAAATCCATTAACATAATGAGAACCTTGTCTGACCTGATCGTTGACAACTTCAAACTTGGGCAATGTCCAAAACATAGACGCAAACTTTCGAATGACATGTAATTTGAAAGCTCTGTTGCTTTTCCTGGAAGGCGTACGCTGCGGAAGAAAGGCATTCAATTGTTGAATTTTAACCCTTTGATAGAGGTCTTGACGGGTGACTCGCGAATACTAATGCCCTAGTCTTGACTTGGACTGTTACGAGAGACGTGAACGAATGAGGACGAGATTCGTCTGCACTTCTCCTTTTGTTTCTCATGAAGTAATGCCACCATGTCAACCTCTTTGTCCCTAAATGCTTTTAAAATGAAGATGACAACGAGAAATATAGGGCCAATTAATAATTGACGCCGTGAGGAAAAAACACGTTCAAAATCGTGAACGAAACAAGACGAAGGAACACACCATCGTTTTCAAAGGTCGAATTTTCCACCTCCTGAGCTCCACCTTTCGTAGCCAAGCCTGGTGCAGTGACGCGAAAGACTCGTAACCTAGTTTAATCTAGGTTAACCAAATTCACGCTTTTAAATCTAACTAATTTCACATCAGGACTCCTGAAACACTCCGTACCAAAACCTGGGAGGTTGGGAGCTTAAAGTGTTGTTTTTTTTATGACAGTTCTTGTCGATGGAAGAGGAGGCTATCGTTTAATGTTTTTTGACGAGAAGTCTTCCGCGAAATTTTGGTTACCTCTGTGCATTAACCCATAACAGCCCAAAGAATTTGGAGTAAAGTTTAGTTTAAGAGAAATTGGAAGGATTTTTCCCATTAAAATTAAGCAATTTAAGGCTTTGAAAAATGCCTTAATTATTAAATTTCATGTTTCCAGAGGGGTGATGCTTTTTAGATTAAGACAATACTGAACTAAAAAGATCCTCTAAAACATTTTTTTTTTGTTTTCGAACAGCATCGCTGGGCGGTAGTGGGTTAAGCACTGCTTTTACTTTCATTCAGCATGGAGACGGTCGGTAGACAGTAAAGGTGAAGATTGCCTCCTCTAAAATTTGCAGTTTAGATTATTTATGAACAATCAAGAAAATCCTACTTTTCCTCGGATTTAATCCAAAGCTTTTGATTGCCCGTATAGTTTTTGTTTGAGTTTTGAGTGAAGCAAGTGGGAATAGATCTCCATACTTGTTTCGTATATTCTGCATCGTTTCTCGTAGCAAGTCCACAGGTGGCCATTAGCAAGAATGTTACTGGGAACTTTAACTTTGCTCGTCTGTATTTCTCATAGTAAGCGTGTGTTTCCACTCATTTCTCGTACGCAAAGTTTAATCCTAACCCCATCCAACTTCGCTTACATCGGAATTCATACAAAGGTAAATTTCATATTTTCATTTACTCTCGACTCGGCGAAAAGTTGCCGGCGAATATTTCCGACCAATCTCCGAATAACTAACTTTACGCCAAACTCGGTTAATTACACGTAGTTTAAATGCTCTCAACGCGGCGAAAGACTTTTTAAAATGATTTACGTAGCCACTGATCTTTTTAATAAATCTAACTTTCAGTTGAACTGCCGTATCTCTTTCATACTGATTTCCAACTCTTCAACTTTGAGAGGTTTCCTTTGACTTCAGTAGTATTTCAATACTTTCTGTCAAGCCGCGTAACTCAATGGATGTGCGTCGTTAATTTTAGAATGAGATAGCTTTGCAGAGGTTAGGTAACAAACTGAGCTAGGCTAGTAAAACTAGCGGTAGATAAAGATAGGCTCCGTTAAAGAAGGTTAACTTCGTATCAGCTGTAGGTTAGGTTACGTAAGGTTGGTGAGTAACGTTTAGTAAGACTTCTCAACATTATTTAGCAGGATTGCGCTGTTGAATTTAAAGTAAAAGGGTAGAGATAATGCTTCAAAGAACGTATGTTTTTTCGGCAGCTCAGTCATATAATGAGAAACGTTGAAATCAAGCCACTGTCTTTCGGGGTTCTCAGTAGGGTAGTGTGCTACAGTCGATAGACAAGCCACCCTAAACACTCACGCGTAACGTTCGTTGCCGCTTAAGGGGAAAGCGCTTTCGCTGTTCGACGAAATTCCGCAAAGTTTAAATAAACATGGCGTGTAAGTTAGGCAACTATCTAGGCGTAATTTATACAAAGCTTTCCCGGCGGATTCGGAGAAGGAGGCCGTAAAATATACTGACATGAGTTGATCATATTTTATATTCTACGATAAAAAGGGTTATCCTACTTAGGGGGCATTCGATAGCACCAAAAACCATAAGCGCCAACGCCGCAAGCGCCAGTCCTTAATCGCCAAACTAGGAAATTCGCAAACGCCACTGTTCGTATAGGTTAGGTTAGTTCAAGTTAGGTTAAGTTAGGTTAGGTTAGGGTAGGCTAGGTTAGGTTAGGTAAGGTTAGTATTGCGGTTAAGACCTTTGGCGTTTGCGACTTTTCTCGTATGGCGGTTACGGATTGGCGCTTGCGGCGTTGGCGCTTGTGGTTTTTGGCGCTTATGATAGCTACCCATCCTTCTTGTTTTGCAGATATTCGTGAATTAATCTCAAGTTTGTTGATGTCCAACATTTCGCTTGTAAGAGTTTGATAAAACAGCTAAATTAAGGAATTGTTGATCAAGGTATCGTCGTTCCCAGACAGAGGGCACAAATAGCTGTGGGCGAGGCCTTAATGGTTTCTACTTCAGCCGTGCAAGAGCGGCTGTGTGTGTGTGAGTGTGGCCCCCCTCGGGTGGTCGACCCCTTGGGGATAGGCATCTTCTGTTGGAATCCCCCGGGTCTGCCCAGCCGACCCTTCGTGCCTTATGGATTTGTTATCAGCCGCTTCTTTTCAGGGGCCGTCCCTAAAGACGTTGTCTCAAGTGGTATTTGATGGACGGTCCCGCATTTAAGCCGATTTATCATTAGGGTAATTTCCTGCCTCATACCAACGTGAAGATCACCCATATCTTAACCAATCTGAACCCAGGAAATGGTTTTACAAAATTAGCTTAAAAATTATTTAAACCTAAAATTTGCAAAAAAAAGAAAAAAAGAGGATTTTGAAAATAACCAAGTTTTCAATATGCTTTAGTTGCGGTCACATATTCACTTGCAATATGTACCGTACAATTTTGGAGCTAGTTGTGGAAATATTTATTTAGGGTCGGGAGTAGCTCAGCAGCATGCGAAATGCCTTCATGTAGGCAACGGACCTTTCCGCTCTATATTAAATAATTTTATCAGAACGTTTTCGACATTCAATGCTTGACAAATGGAAGATGTTCTACGGCTTGCTTAGCTACTGGCATTTACTACAAACTGTTACCCCCCCCCAAAAAAAAAATCAAAAAATTATTTAGAATAAAATGAAGACATTCATTTTACAAATTGGTTTGATGATGTGGTCAATGACGACTTTTAGAAGCAACACCCTTGTCTCTAAAGGGCTCATGCTAGTGCATTAAATTCCTTTTTCCTTTGCCTGTAGCTTCCTGTGATGAAAATGATTATTAAATCCAGTTATTTACTAAGATCAAAGAGGCGCCATTTTGACGGCTATTTAAATGAATCGTAATTTTCGCTACGATCGTTGCCTTGAAAACCAAGCATAAATTTGGAATTATGCATAATTCGTCCCGAAATTCCATATTCTGCTCATAATCTTATTCTTTTATAGCCCAATAGCATCTCCGACGCGGTAAACGAAAATATTCGGGCCGTATTAGGTATAATTTATCTTTTTGCGTTGTAAAAATTATAAAACTTCTAAAAAATTCCGATCTCAGTTAAAGGCAAAGTCTGAGAGGACTTTGCGGTGAAGAAATTCGAGCAGTCGAGACCTTTTTTCTTCTTTTTTTGCCTTCATGAAGTGTTTGGTAACATTGATGCATACTGATAAGTTTTATGGTGAATGCAATCACTGACATAGCTAATATTTACATCATTCGGCCGCGGCAGTAGTTAGGTCTGACAATTCTGGCGCACCACCTAACCTAACTTAACCGAGGGTTATTTTGAAACCTCACCTAACTTAACGTAGGATTATTTTGAACCTAACCTAACCTAACTTAACCTAGGCTAAGTTAGGTTTTAAAATTACCCTAGGTTATGCTAGGTTAGGTTGTGCGCCAGAACTGTCTGAGATCTAACTACTCGCGGCTGAACGCAACGTTGGCTGAATGCACGGACAACCCTCCCTTCCCCTCCGAAGGCGGAGCCTCTCACAATCAGAGGGGAAGTTACGTAGTCAGACATGCAGCAGCAACGGCCGAATGCACCGAAACGTTGGACGAATTCTCTGCTACCCTCCAACCAGCAGAACCGCCTCCGCAAGATATATCTTCCGGTATTAATACGACTAAACAATATGGCGCATGTAGATTAGCATACATACAAAATTAAGAGCCTATTTCGAGATCCGCTGAGGAATCTGTCAATATTTCACTAACAAGCCCGCTCGTCATCCCAGAGATTACTAATTTTTTCAGGAGTCTCATTCACTGACTTGTTGAAGACTATTTCGAGGGAAAATTTACGTCGGTTTGATCGGCGGTACATCAGCACGAAATGTACAAGGTAATGCCTCGAGTCATATTACTTTCTCCAACATCTTTCTCCCCTTTCCCCTCCCACGAACACAGATTCCACAAATATGACACAAGACACTTTAATATCAAAACGACCTTAGGGTTGCGCGCGCGACTGTTCCTTGTTTTATTGACTGACACAACTAAGCAGCCCAAAAACCCTGTTCCCTTCGTGCTCGATTTCTACCAGACTTTTCTCGCGAAGAGATTTGCTGGAGTGTACATTTTTGAGGGAGCGCGTCTTAATCGTTATAAGACTCCTCGTGAAATTAAAAAGCCAATGCATTTCCTTTAAGGATGGAAAACAAACGGACGCGGGGAAGCGAGTCGAAGCGAACTTTGGTGATTAATGTTGCAAAACAAAAGCAGGGAGCTTTCACAGGCTGAACCGATAAAAAGTTGGTGGCAAAATTGAGACAATTTAGAGAAAGCACTCCATTTTGTGAGCCTCCAACTTGGTGAGGTTCTTCTCTTCCCTTACTGACGGAGTTCCCTCCCCAGGACTCGAGTCACCCACATCGGCAGTCACTGACTCCTGGGTGACTTCAGCAAATAACAAGGGTATTCAATCAACGGCAATGCTCTTATTAGAGGTTGCGCTCCATTCCGCGCAACAATTTGCGATTCCAATAATCGTGTTTTGATAATGGATAACAGACTATTGTCTCTATAAAGACAATTTGTGATTAGTTTGTTAATTAACGTTTTGAAGAGGAAAAATCGTCTTCACCCCTGCCGAGTCTAAATTATTTAAAACTAAATTGACACAATATGTTTTGGACTTTTTTTTTCAATATCAATTTCATTTTTTCGAAAAAAATAAGATATTGAATTGAAGAACACTGAATACATTCATCATTAAATGTACCGTGCTCTCTAGATTTGAATCAATGAGAGTCTCTGGGATTCAATGAAAATTCACTGAATTTAAGTTAATATGGAACCGTCGATTCAATTAAGTGGTGTTATATTGACTGAAATTTTGTGCATTTTCACTGAATCTTCGAGACTTTCACTGATTCAAATTTAGAGTGTGATAATGCTTAAAAAAAGGGCTATAGAGGGATGGAATTTGTTGTTTCCAGACATCGCTGGGTGGTAAATTAAAAAAAAAGAAATAATTAAAAAATACAGACAGTGACAACGACGCCTCAATATCAACTTTCAATCCTTTCCGTTGCGTTTTAAAGGTAGGGAAAACAAACTGTGATTATCACAAAAAAGCTATTGGCAACTGCAACATTTCCAATCTGTTACGGTACTGCTTTAAAAATTAGGTGTCAAAATGTCTTCTCAAATAAGGTCAGTTAATTATGAAATTGTCACGAGCAGCAGAGTTTAAGTAATGATTATTTTAAGTCAAGAAATAAATTACAGTATACTGAAAAATGGAGAAAATGCATTTTGAAATTAGCCAAACCTTTCATTGAATTAATAGAAACATTCACTGAAAATAGTGCAAAATGGTGCAGGATGGTTAAAAGCACTGCAATTTGCGATAAACAGACATTTTAAATCGCGGTAAAAAAAATCTTACTCAGTTATCGCAAAATACAAGATTTACCGTGCAATCAGAAACGGAACAAAACGGCTTTCGGAGTAAGTAGCTTACCAAGCTGGTAAGCCAAAAACAAAAAGTTTGTATCCTCGCGATTGAAATTTCTTTGGTATTAGCTTAAGAAGGTATTCTTCGGTGTACAAGCATCTTTCTCGAACTCCAACAAGTGAATCGGCTTCAAAAGAAGTTGACGCAAAGTTTTCGAATCTGTATTACATTATTCCATTGTGCGCTGTCGGCTTTCACGTCAAGTTTCTTTAAAACTTTTTTCAGTGTCGCCATCTTGAAATGTATCTACAAGTGAGTGTTTCAACGCCGCAAAAGGTCATCACACTTAACTACTACCAATCACTTCGTCATGCTGCCATAATTAACAATTTCCGAGCCTGCACATGTTCTCGACGCTTTAATTGTCCCACTTTTCATGCCTCCATTCTTGTCCTATTACAAAACCATTTGTTTAACTGCACTGAGCTACTTTTCAAGAACGTCAGTAACCGCAGCGTTTCTCTAATTTAAATATAACTTGGTTTTAGATTTCTTAGTGAGAATTGACTTACAACCGGGGTTAAGAAGGTAAAACTAGGTTAAGTTAGGTTCTCTGTGCCTCGCTTGGTTAACGCTCCGCTTTTGCGATTAAAGAGTGCAAAGAACATCAGGAATATTCGCAGAATATAAAATTAAGTGTCTGTAAGTCGTTTGAGGACAGGAACCTGTTGAGAAAACACTGGAGGAAACGCAGGAATACACGGAGATGCTACGATGTAACAAGTATCAGTGTCAAGAGGCTGAACACGAATCATGAAATAAAGAAAAGTTGGTATGCTTTGACAGCCATTCGTCATAGACTCGGCTCGTGTGGGGGCGTCTGTCCCTCCGCTATAAAAGACCGTTCCATTTGCCTGTCAATGATGGAAGAATGCTGACAAACCGAAAACCTTGATTGCTTTGACAGCCGAATGGAAATGGCGTTTAAATTAAGTTTTCAACTCTAAGAAACGTCACGAACACGTGTATTTAAAAGACCTTTGCTCCGTGAAATTACTGGAAGATGGTATATTTGACCTCGTGCGTTTTAACCCGCAACAGCCCAAAATATTAGGAGTGAAATTTAGCTTAAGAGAAATTGAAATAATTTTTTCCATGAAAATACGAAGTGAAATTATTGGAAGATGGTATATTTGACCTCGTGCGTTTTAACCCGCAACAACCCAAAATATTAGGAGTGAAATTTAGTTTAAGAGAAATTGAAATGATTCCATGAAAATACGAAGTTTTAAGCTTTGAAAAATGTCTAAACTAATGAATTTCAGGTTTCCAGAGGGGTGATATTTTTAAATTGTGACAATACTGAACTGAAAAGATCCTCTAAAATATTTTTTTTTTTGTTTCCGAACGGCATCGCTGGGCGGTAGAGGGTTAACCTTCATCGGAACGCCGACCTTATAATTGATACTTCTAACAGGTTTTGAGACTTAATTCATTAGAGTACGAGATAGTTTCACGCTGCGAATTCCGCAAAATGTTATTTTGAGATCGCAATACTTCATTGCAAGTTTTTATAGGACTTTTTTTTTTTTAGATTTATCCAGCTTTTGAAATTCTAAGCCAACACGCTGTGGCAGCATAACTGTTACCATATTCAGAAAAGGATGTTAACGAAATATCTATGTTAGGCAGATTTCCGGCGGGGGGAGTAAAGGCGATCCTAAGCCAGGCGGAAGAGACAGCGGACGGATCAAAGGAGTGAGTGTTATTGCTAGGTGCGTTCGGTCGCGTTTGCAATGTCAACATCGGATTCTGACCGCGGTCGCACGCGATTCAAACGGACCTCGGTCTGCTTTTTATCTCCAGGAATACGCCCGATTCCACAGATATGCTTTGGCACAATTTTTCGCGGAATAGGACGTATCTCCGAGGGCCCTTGAGACTTGTTCCTAATTGAAGACAACGTTTGCTGATGTCTCGTTGTCATGCAAATTTGCTCTCGATGATAAGCATAATCATATACCTCGCTGAGTCCCGATCTTAAGATGGTAGACACTCTTAACCCTACGAGTATCTATGATAACGCGCTTTTAATAGGATTAGTAAAACAATACGGATAGTTCTCTCACAGATATTCAGCAAAATCAAAACTTGTGCCGCACGTTCATATTCACGTCAAAGGTCGACTCCAAACTTATATACAGGGGCACGAGTAACGTTCAAGTTAATATCATAAATCGGTATACTTTTGCAATCATATGACGTGAATGAGAAGTGGAAATGTAAGTAAGAATGTAACATCCGACTAATGTTGGCATGTTATATCATATCTTATCCATGTAGGGATTCTTACATTGTTACATTGGACAAGATATGACCAAAGGTGACCCATGTGACACGAATTGAAAACGTAGATGAGATGGTGCTGATCCTTAAAAAAACAATATTTTTTTACGAGTACCGCGGAGGAAGCTGTTTTATCTAATCAAAGGTGGGACAGAATATCTACACATTCGATGCCGAAGCAGAAGGCAAATTGTCAAAGGATGAAAAGAAAGGCAACGATATGAGGGAACTCTTGAAGTAAACTTGTGCTGCATTGTGTTTCGCCAAAAAGAGGGAAAACAACAAAAAGCAATCGAAAATCCTTTCGGAAAAAAATGAACAATTCTGCCAATCCAATTCGCTTCCTCTTATTATAAGAGATTCCTTGTTGTCGAATGCGAAGTACACTCCGATCCAAAAGGCATTATTTGATTGCGCAGATATCAAAGTACTCCGGTTATGAAAAATACACTGATCAGAAGCTGCAAGGCAAAGACAATTTGCCTTATAAACAAAATTGTTACCCAAATACTGCCCATAAAAAGAAGCTTTTTTCATATATTTTCTTTTTTTTTATCTTTACCCTCTAAACTAGTTGATTTGTTTTATAAAATTTTGTAGAACTCATATTTTTTTTTAGTATAGTAACATGAAATACTTTTCTTTGAGAAGTGATCGCCAATTCTTTTACCTCATTTACAAAAGTCTTTTGTTCCGGCCTCAGCAGCCTTTCGCCAAGACGTATAAAATACGTGGTCTGGCAACACGGTAGCTAACGTTAGGTTAAGTTCCATGCTTTAGATGCCTCGCTTTGCTCGACTTTGCAATTACAGGTAGAATAAAAGGGGGGAAAAAAAGCAGCGTTCAAAATTTTCAGTGTGACTGGCGCGTTAAATAGGCGGTATAAATCGTTCAAAATTGGCAGTTGAGGTGACAAGACAGCGTACATTGACGCAGGCGAGTCAAACGAGGCCCTCTTTGTCACGGCAGCCGCGCCGCCGCTGCGAGTGCCACCTGCCTTCGCAAGTCGACACCTACTCGACCTTGCATAAATCTGACAGCTCAAATAACGAACCAAATCGCTGTAATACACGCGACCATCACAGTTTTCTTACACTCATTACATTTTCCTGCAAGCCTTTCGTGGAAAAAAAAATGCTCCAGTTTGAGAGAATAACGGAACAAGATATAAAATTCCAGAATAAGGCAAAATATTAGAAATATTAAAAATTTAGATGAAATTAAAAATATGAAAATATTAAAAATATACAAAAAGACATCCCTTATTAAAATTGCATTAATTTAACCGATTTGTGCCCAGAGGAAGTTTGAAAAAAATTAATTTAAGGGAAAAATCACGTTTTGCGTCAAAATTTTGCAAAATGGTGTTTTTGAAATGATCCAATTTTTTGTTTAGACTAATTTAGAGATCGTTTTGCTTAAAATAAGTGATTTCTGGGAGGATTTTGCATAAAGGTTGATATTTTTGATGGGTCGATAACAGCCCAGTGGGGAAAAATGGGTTAAGAGCAATTTTTACAGGAAGATTTTGCTGAGAAGTTGGCGAACTACTTTTCATATGAAACAAGGGCTTTTAGTCTTACCGCTAAAGCGTCCACATTCAGCTGTATTTTTCCTTTATTCTGAAACGCCTCAAGACATTAAACAAATATCTTATAGTGCAAGCATCTTATCAGTGTCAAAAAAGGGCAAAATACTAAAAATAATAATTTTAAAAAACAGGCCAAAGGTTACGTTAGACTGGCTTAGGGGATGTCAAAGTAAGGTTCGGTAAGTTTAGGTAAGGTATTTAGGAAATGTAAATTTAGATTAGCTTTAGTTAATCTTTTGGTACAAACAGAGGGAACAGTTCATCTTTTCAAACAGACATTACAGAATGAAAACCTCATTTAGTTAGTATAGGCAAGCTCCTCGGTTAGAAAGAGCACGCCCATATGGGCATCATACGCGTTAAAACTCAATCTAGGCGGGAATTAAAGTGAAAAGGTTTGCACACCTGCAGCTGGCACGCCCACAGCTGCGAGGGGCGCCATTTGGCGGGAGGCACACAAGACAACCTCATTTGGGAGCCGCAGCAAAGAGAGCGAGAGAGACAGGCGGGTGGGGCAGATTACAAGGGACAGCACCGACACTGCTTCCCGTCGCCAGTCTCTTAAGACAAGACTAAGACGATCTCCAGCCAAGCAGAATTGCCGTCTAGCCAAGCTAGTCTCGCAATGCATCAAGAATCAGATGCCGATGAAATGTTTTACTATTTTGGAAGGCGCTCTTGAAGGGCACCTAGCTTTGTCTACTATCAAACGTCGTAAGATATTCCCTTTTTTAGTATTTGCGCCCTTTTGCAGCGCAAGTCTTTACACTGTAAATGTGAAATAGTCAAATTTGACTTAAGAATAGCAGCTGAAATTTTAATATTTCAGTTAGTCAATTTTGACTATTTTGTAGTCAAAAATGACCATTCTTTAGTCACTTTTAAC
>Ga0058701_10001673_pt1 | contig 16057 bp, 11 predicted proteins | sample AgamicOrMae_FD_97039 | JGI IMG/M metagenome (GOLD analysis project Ga0058701, IMG submission 97039) | Agave microbial communities from Guanajuato, Mexico - Or.Ma.e | ecosystem: Host-associated > Plants > Phyllosphere > Phylloplane/Leaf | place: Guanajuato, Mexico | collected 2012-06-04
CTACACAGAACTGACACAAAATGAAGTAGAATAGAAACAGAATGACCCAGAACAGGTGAAGGACTACCCAGAACTGACAAAAAATGAAGTAGAATAGAAACAGAATGACCCAGAACAGGTGAAGGACTACCCAGAACTGGCACAAAATGAAGTAGAATAGAAACAGAATGACCCAGAACAGGTGAAGGACTACACAGAACTGACACAAAATAAAGTAGAATAGAAACACAATGACCCAGAACAGGTGAAGGACTACACAGAGCCGACACAAAATGAAGTAGAATAGAAACAGAATGACCCAGAACAGATGAAGGACTACCCAGAACTGACACAAAATAAAGTAGAACAGAAACAGAATGACCCAGAACAGGTGAAGGACTACCCAGAACTGACACAAAATGAAGTAGAATAGAAACAGAACGACCCAGAACAGGTGAAGAGCTATGCAGAACTGGAATAAAATGAAGTAGAATAGAAACAGAATGACCCAGAACACACACAGAATTACCCTAAACAAGTATAGGACTAGTCAAAATCGATATTGAACTAACTCATGAGGCTACATTCATCAGCTCTTTTCTCTGAGCAACACCACCGTGCAACAATAAAGAAAATCGAAAACCCGCCATCGTTTTCGCAGACTTAACCCGTTCAGCAAACTTTTCGCCATCATCATCCAGTAGCCGTCCCACATAGCAGTCCATGACGCGGCGCTGGTAATCGGAATGATAAATATTTTTGATCGGCAAAGGGAGCACCTGTTTTGGACAATGGCGCAACTGCGGGTCGGGTCGGCTTTGTTGAAATATCCGGCTAAGCGCGGCTAACTTGGGCTGGGCTACTTGACGGACACATGGTCTCCAGTCCGTGGGGACGCCGTGCCGGGCCATGGCGCAGCGCAGGCCGACCTGGACTGGGTCTGGGGACTTGTGCAATGCTGAACCTCGTCTGAGCTGTAAGACGGCTCGGCTGGCCACGAGGGGCGGGACAAAACAAACCGGCCCCCGGCCGCAGCCGCAGCAGATGCGGAGCGGCGCGGTGCGGCGTGCAGCCAGACCGCGGGGCGCACTTGGCCGAGGCAAGGTCAATGTCGAGAGAAAGGATTGCAACAGGTTGCCGTTATCGAAGAGGCTCCAAATTGATCGGTGGGTGAATCTCACAGTAAGTGTTGATGACCACTCTCAATTCCAAAACGATGCGTTGTACTGTATACCTTCTCTTTCCTTCCTTTCGCCTTCTGCCATTTCTGAGTCCCCCGTGCCCCTCTGTCGATAACCGACTGCGATGAGACAGCGGGGCGAGGTACACAGGGTAATGCACTTTATACCTAATTTAATTCAGTTCACCTAACCCAAGCTCGCCTGACCGATATTAACCAAACCAAAGCTCGCCTTTAGCCAAGTTCAACAAATTCCAATTTCACCTAGCCCTTGCTCATCCAACTCCAGTTCACCTCACTCCGGTTCATCTTCCCAAAGTTCACCCAACAAAGTTCACCTGACCCAAGTCAACCCAACCCAAATTTCACTGGGACCTTCTCGAGTGATCTGTATTTCGACTGATCTTGCTCTGCGTTTCGACCGATCAGCTTTTAGTTCGGGTGATCCAAAGATGCACAAATAGCATGAGTGAAGGTCGAAGTCTGCTCGTAGCTGTTAAATAAGGTTCCATGTGATTAAGAAAGACTAGTTAAGGTTAGTTTAGGATATAGGCTGGATTGGTTTATGTTTAATTGGGCGTTCCACCGATATTTCTCTAGTTTATTTAGTTGATGTTGGTAGGTGAGGCTAGGTTAGGTTAGGAGAGGTCAGATTAAGTTTTCAAACTCATGCAATGCGGCGATAACACACTTGCAGTCAAATCGGTCAAGAGCGGGCATCTAAAAGCAGACCGTAACCCTCTTCTCAAGGGTTACGGACACATCTGGATCACTCGAACCAAAAGTTGATCGATCGAAACGGAGGCTGGATCAGTCGAAACCCAGATCACTCGCTACAGGTCCATTAATTAAGCCCAAGTCAACCCAACCCAAGTTCACCTGTCCCGAAGTTAACCTGACCCAAGTTGACCTGTCCCGAGTTCGCCTGACCCAAGTACACCTGCGACTCATCTTCACTTAACTAAGTTCACCTTTACCAAAGCTACCCTAAATTAACTTCACCCTGGTCAAAATTAAGCGGCTTCCAGTTCACTTTGCCCAAGTTAACCTGGCAAACGTTAACCAAACTCAAGTTCACGTAATCCTAGTTAACATAACTCTAGTTCATATCACTTCAATTTAACTAACCCGTCTCACCCTTGATGCACTTATCCCAGTTTATACCTTATCCAAAGTTTACCTTACCCAAACTGACCAGACTGACGTTAATCTAGTTTACCTAACGCAAATTCACCCCACACTCTCCTTTCGTCAGTTCACCGTACCAAAGTTCACCGAACTCATTTCACTTGACCTAAGTTCACATGACGTGAACCTTTAGAGTCTAGGTTACCCTACGGAGCTGAATAGTCTCATTATGTAACGAGAGTTTGAACCAAGCTGGAACGCAAGATGAGGTACAATCATAGACAGAAAAATTGTCTTCCCTGCAACCACCTAGACATCGGTGCGTTGCGGTTGCCTACCTTAGCTCGGAATGAGGCATTTGCATTCATAGATATGTTTGTTGCGGGTAGTTTTACAGAAATGTATAAACATGACACAGTCGGGCAGGTGATTGGCTGACGCCGAGCCAACAAAGGTAGGCAACCACAACGCACCGATGTCGAGAAGGTTACACGGGAAGTACATTTTTCTGTCTGATAGTACTGACAATACATACTACCTTACCACTGAAACAAAGCGTAAACCTAAAGAATCGCATAAAAGAAAAGCAAATATGTGCGTTTTTCTAAAAGAAAAACGAATAAGGCAACCCTGTTAAAAAAAAGAGTTCCGTGACAGCGGGTTTTCTGACACGAAATAGATTTGGCGTGTACTAAAGAGCATGCCACAGAAATTTGAAGCGAATCTGATCACTGGACCAAGATCGTGTCTTATACCTTAAAAAAAGGAAAACAACAACATTTGAGTTTTGCGTTAATTGATCATTTATTTAATTTTAAATGTCAGGCCCGGGAATTCGGCAAACAGGCCTGTACGGTAGGCAATGATAAACAAAAATTATCCTAGCCCCTCCCCTCTGCCCCATAAATAGGTACTGTACACTGTTATTTTTTGGGGGAATTTTACAATCGCGGATCTGGAATAAATATTCATTACCGGAATTTACTGTCCTTCCCCTTGATAATTTTACAAAACGGGAGTTCAAATTAATGTTACATAAAAATCGCTTTGTAAATTTCAACTCCCGAATAGTAAAATTACTAAGGGAAAGGATGGTAAATTTACAATCCGGAAATGAATATTAATTCCAGATCCGGGATAGAAAAATTAAAAAAAAGTAACAGCCTACCCCATCCCTGGTTTCAGCATAAATGAGAGGATTCTAGTCAGATTTTTTTTCAGCTAGAATATTTTGGAAAAAAAAGCATCACATCACGATGTGCTAAGAACATCTCCCAGTAAGATGTTAACGGCGCTTCAATCAAGACCCGAACACTTCGATTTCGCGACTTGATAAGTAGAATTTCGATTTGGCAAACTCGATAGTCATTCAGAACACGATTACGTGTGCGATATATGTTTTGGACGTCTCGCAAAGCTAAGTAATCCAAAGTGGAATAAATTAGATAATTTCATACTGGTCCAAAAGTCAAGCGAGTTGATATTACGGCGGAATATGGCAACACTGATCAAGATGCCTGGGGCTCAGAACAATCTCAACGTTTCACGCACCAGCTCCTGCTGGCGCTGTCATTTACAAAACTTACTTAGGCGCTAGGATTACTCCACACAGACAATTTAACAACAATGTTTTGTTGTTTTTTTACTTTGTTTTCTAAAAAAAAATAAAAAGGGGAAGAAAAATAATTTTGAACCAAGAGATACTCACTCAATCGCCTACTCGACACAAAGCGACGAGTGTGCAGAAAATTGACATCTCCCACATGCGACAAACACCTTGTAAGAAACCCACAATACACAGTCTGATTGCCATTATCTCGTTGTGCGATATCTTTACTTAGACGCTCTATGTCGATCTTTATCTGACATGTAAAATTTTTCACCCGATTTCTGTTCTCGAGCAAAATAAGATCTTTTCGATGTAAGGATCCATTTGTTTACTTTTTTTTTCAACACTTTATTACAAGCGTAACGACTGCACAATTTTTGTGGTTGCCGCATGCTTACCTTCAAAAAGCCAAACTTCAAATACTACAGTATAGTTACATTACCAGAGGGAATTTGAATGTAAAAACCAGTTCTTAAATGGAGGACCAGCCTAAATGGTTCAAACAACATTTCTCCAGATTAAAGCTACCAATATTAGGTCGTCGGATTAAGTTATTTCCAGCAAAAGTTTCAGTTCGAACTGCATAATAGATAACAATTTCGTACCAAGCGGAGACACAGCTCTACGTAATATCTTGATTTATAATTCGTGGTGCCTTAACCTTGGTAGAGCTTATTATTTAACGTTATTTCACGGTATAAAAGGTTTTGTTATACCAAAAAAAATCATTTGCTAAAATAGGGATAACAAAAATATTTGTTACAACAACAAAATGTTTAGTTCTAACGACAACATGTTTAGTTCTATCAACAAAACGTTTGGTTGCTGCAGCAAAATTTTTGGTTGCAGCAACATAAAAATTCATTTCTTGTCCCTAATTTTGTTGCCGTAACAAAACCATGTTTTTCCGTGTTCCTCCGTCATTTTAAGGTGGATGCTGGTTTGTTAAAATAAAGTACTAAGCAGAGCAATCATTATCATTGAAACATTATCACCGAATATTGGTCGGTCCTATTTTGAACATGTCAGTCCCAAATCAAGTAGGCCTAACAGGTTATCTGTAATGGGACACTCAGACCTTTCATGTTGGAGTCAATATTTCGTAGTGAACTTTCCACATGAACAAAATTGAATTTGTTTGTAATGAAGACGAACCCTCCAATTTTCCGATGGCGCCATCCCCAATCCACGTTGACACTGAAGACTCTTAAGTTAACGGGTGCGGGAGGTTTGGCAGGCATTCCTCATCGGCGCTCAACAGGGGGGGGAGTAACTCTCCAACGTTGAAATTTTAACTCAAAAGTCATACAGACGAGGCGATAAAAAAATCCAGTCAAAGCGACACTTCTTGGACTATACGCTGCGGTTAGAGATGACACAAAGAGTTCTAAACAACGACGAATAAGACTCAAATATTGTTTAAGAATCTCATAACGAAATTTTCTACATTTCTCGTTTGTAATCAATTTATAGTAAAACAAAAGTATTGTCCATTTTAAAATGTCAATGCCATTTTCTTCTCAAAATCCTACCTATAAGAGCTTAGTCTTGAATTTTAAAATAACTTTTTTTTACATATAAAGATTTTATTTTTCTACTCGAGAATATCTATTTGTTACATCCAATATCATTTCCGGACAAATTAAGGGAATTCCAACGGTGTCAAGGAGGAGTACTATCAGTCTCAAAAGTATTGATCGCTTCAATTTTTACAAATCGCTGTAACTTTGGACCAGAGAGACATACGTCAGCTATTCACCAAATAATATCGCTAGATCGTCAAGAGATCTGTAAACTTGAACTTAGCTTTTTGTCGTATCTCTCTGTCCCAATGTTACGGAGGTTTGAAATAATTGGCGCAATTTTTGCGACTGCTAGTGCATGGGGTCTTCACCAATGTTAACGGTTGTTCACGGAGAAGTACGGGAGATCCGAAAATGGCGGATCAATACTCAACGTGATTATATGACCCCTACAATGTATCAGTCATCTTTCAATGTCTTTTACAAGTGCCTTGCAATTTCAACGATAATAATCATTTAAAAAAAATTAAATCAATGTCCGGTTTCAGGACAGTCTCTCGTTAACTCTTTCATTACATTTACCCCTTCCGTGATCTTTTTCATTTTGCGAAGACAATTTTTTTTCCGTTTATATTCAATAAAATCATTTTAAAGCCTTCAAAATGCTATTCTGAATCAAAAATTCTGAATACAATATACTCGTTAAAATGTGCATTAGTAATCGACAAAAGCTTGCTGCTGTTAAATGTTATATGTTTACCGAAAAATACTGACAAAATTTCCTACAAATAAAAAATAAATAAAAATATAAATAAGAAAAATAAATTAAAAAAAAAACTTCTGAAGAAAGAATAGCCTAAAAATTGTTGGATGCCAAAAGTTTAAAAAGAGCCCACGAGTGACAAAGCTCAACTTTGGGAACGGCAAAATACAAACAAATGGATTGATACAGATCACGGTCGAATTGGCGTTCATATGTCCACTTCGATCAAAGGCTACCCCGACATTTGGTCCGGAGTTCCGGCAACGATGACGCGTGGTCAGCGAGTCCTCGGCGGCGAGGTGTGGCTGCCCGCGGGCCGCGGTCGTCCAACCCGCGGCCGGCCGGCCCGCGATGCTCGTAGAGGGGAGAAACACCATGCAGGGGGATATCGCGTATAAATATCAGCTTCGCAACTCCCGCAGATCACAGCAGCTGCCGCCTCACAAACGACATGGCATTCAAGGTACAAACACTAGCTCCAATCGCTCACAACCCCGCGTGGACCCGGTCCCACAAACACTGAATATTGACTCTTGTTACAGTTCGTCGTGTTCGCCGCTCTCGTGGCCGTCGCCCGCGGTATCGCCGTTGGACCTCTCGGATACGGCGCCCAGACTTACGCAGCCCCAGCTCTGGCTCACACCTACGCCGCCCCCGCTTTGGCGCACACCTACGCTGCGCCGGCGATCACCAAGACCATCGCGGCTGCCCCCGTCCTCGCCAAGGCTGTCGTCCAGGAGCCCTACGACCCCAACCCCCAATACAGTTTCGCCTACGAGGTCCACGACCAGCACACCGGTGATGATAAGTCCCAGCACGAGACCCGCCAGGGCGACGTCGTCCAGGGCGAATACTCTTTGATCGAGCCTGACGGCAGCCGCCGTGTCGTCCAGTACACCGCTGACCCCCACAACGGCTTCAACGCCGTCGTTAGCCGCCAGGCTGGTCACCACCCCCAGATCGTCACCAAGGCTGTAGCCGCCCCCGTGGCCTATGCCGCCCCAGCTATCGCCAAGACCTATGCCGCCCCAGCTCTGGCGCACACCGCTTATGCCGCCCCTGCGTACGCCCACAGCGCATACGCCGCCCCTGCGTACGCTCACAGCGCATATGCCGCCCCAGCGTACGCCCACAGTGCATATGCCGCCCCCGCCATCACCAAGACCATCGCTGCCGCTCCCCTCGCATACACGGCGCATGCCTCGTTCTCTTCACCTCATGTCGCCTACACGCACTAAGCTGTTATATACGGTCTGTATACGGCCATGTGTGTTGTAGCACATGGACAATGTTATGTACAAATGAATATTAAATATATTATTTATTAAATTTTAGCGTGTGTTGTATGGTTTAGATTAGACCTTGCTAAACTCACACTCACTTTAAATCCGCATGACTTTTAAATGAGATTGCAAAAACCAAATTGAAAGACTACTTGTTTGGCGTAGTCATAAATAACATCTGTTACTGAACGAAGGAAAAACGGACTTTAAACACACTGTAGTTATTTTTAAGGCAAATCTTCAAAACTAACTCATTTATTTTCCGTTTATTATTACTTATTGATGTTTATTTCACTGATCAAGGACTTAAATAGGTCTTTTCTTTCAGTGGTGTGTACCGTTTGCTTAGCGTTGGCATACCCGTCGTAAATTTCGAAAGGCATTTTCCAACTTATAACGTTTTACCTTCAGTCGGTTAGGTGCGCGGAGTAACATCGGAGAAACACACGACACTTAAACTAGACAAGAATTTAACGTGTCACCTAGATTAACCTGGCCTTGCTTACGCACTCGTATGCCATCAATCCTTGCATTCATGATATGGAAGGTTCACCACAAAGGTAGAAATTACAGCTTTTTAAACTGCGGGTGTATCGGACATGAGTTTTACTTCAATCAACTAATAATTTCTATTGCACAACGCTAACTAAACGAGGTTCGAGTGACATATCGGATAAAAATGTCACAACGATTGGCATGCCATATGCGAGCAGACATCTCTATTCGCATGACACCGCACCTTTGGAGCTATTAGTAATTACGAAGTTTATTTAAAAGAATAAAAAGGCACAGAAAATTTATTTACAAACAAACAAATTGCGATATGATTTTTTACCTTTACGGCGTTGAACAAGTAAAAACGTAGTCCAAACCCCGAGCAAACTATTATGCAATCGATATTTTAGATTTTACGTATCTTACTTTGTGACTTTAAAACATTATCATTTTACCTTATTCTTCGCGTGTTCACAATGTGTCGTCAAGTTGAGCGAAACGACAGCGGAGCAAAGCATAAGGCTCGTGACTTACAAGGGAACCTATCTTACTGCCCGCCTCCGATTTCTTGCAAATTTTTAGGTTTTAGAGGGGATGGTAAGAAATGAATTTTAATCTAAAAATTAGCTGCTCAAGTGTGAAATAATATGCATAAATTAACTCTAAAATTTAACGCAAATAACTACTTTTTGGATGGGCCCGAAAAAATACGCTTTCCTCATTACAGAAAATCTAAAAATAGACGGTCTATGGAGCGAAAATTTTAAGAATTTTGCGATATCCCGAACCGTTTAAAAGCTATGTCCGTTTTATCGATTTTATTTAACGTACTATTATAATGAACATTTTCGTGATTTTTACTTTTTCGCATTGTGGCTCAGAAAACGTGTTACGACACCTAAGTAACGTAGAAAACACGTTTTCAGAACCGCGATGGGAAAAACTAGCAATTATGACCATTTCCCCCGTCTTGCATGTCATTTATAAAATCGATTTGCTCCTAAACTGTCCATGATATCACAAAATCCTTAAAATTTTCGTTCCGAAGACCCTATAAATGTTAATTTTTACATGGGAAAAGCACATTATTTTTCGGGTGTATCTAAAAAATAGTTATTTGGGTCAAATTTTGAACGCTAATTGAAGCATAGTAGTTACCAACTTCGCCAGCTCATATTTCGCTCAAAATTCATTCCTTGCCATCCACTTTAATATCCAAGAAAATTTTAAACAAATAGGAGGCGGACAGCTAGTGAGGTCCCATTATTAGTCTTCACCCTGGTTAATATATCCTAACGGTAGGCAACCTTCATTGCGCTGCTTAGGGTGTTCTTGGGTTAGGGTGGCTTGGCAACATCCGCGCGGATCACTAACGAAGCGACGTACGCGCCACGCATGTTATCATTTTGGTAAGCGATATTAGGCTTGCCGACCATTACCTTAACCGGGTAGCTGTCATAAGCGCCAAAAACCACAAGTGCCAACGCCGCAAGCGCCATTCCGTAACCGCCAAACGAGAAAAGTCGCAAACGCCAAAGGTCTTTACCGCAATACTAACCTTACCTAACCTAACTTAACCTAACTTGACCTAACCTAACCTTTACGAACTTTGGCGTTTGATACTTTCTCGTTTGGCGGTTACGGACTGGCGCTTGCGGCGTTGGCATTTGTGGTTTTTGGCGCTATCGAATGCCCCCCACCTTAACCTTTTGTTAGTTAAGTTAGGTGAAGTGCCTTAATCCTTGCGCTCCACAATCCGCTTCGCCCGGCTAGGGCAAACAACACAAGAAGTCAGAGTGCAGTCTTTTAAATGCACCGAGTGAGTTACCAGCTCCTGAAGATTTACCGAAATGATTATGCAGCCCGCTCAACACAAGTGTCACACACGTTCCCTGGCACAGAACAAGCTGAATTCCATTATTTTTAGCCCGTAGTAGGCAACTGGCGTGGCATTCGTGTCGAGCGGGTTGCATCGCCATTTCAGAAAAGCCTTGCGGATTATAACTCGCTCGGGCTCTGCGTGTGCAGTACCTTCTGGGAGTGGCAAAATATTCATCAGTCCGAAATTAAACTGATTTGTTTTTTAAAGTAAGGGTAGGCATTCATGAAAATTTCAATCATAAAATGCGCGTTTAACCCTAAACGTTCGATTTTTCTCGCCCCTCAGAGATATCCATTGATTATAACAAAAACCGAGGCTCTCAACAGCTGCACAAAGGCTAGGCCTATTTTTGTTGGTTAAAAAAACATGACGACATCCAAGATTTTCAGAAATTTTCTAATTTTGGAAGTGCTGATTCAGGGATATTTTTGGTGGTCGCTAAAGTGTCTAAAACTCTGTGTTATTTGCATCTAAAGTTGAAAATCTTCCTAAAAGAAGGTTAATAAATATGAAGTTCCCATGTGTTTAGGAAATAGAGAGCACAAGTTTTTTTTCCGTTTGGAAAAAAAATCATATATGAGTGGGAATGACTTACTAAGGCAAGATCTACGAAAAAAATCAGCAGGTATAAAGTCGATACAACAAAATGAATGTAACTTAAAGATCCAATTTGGATCACTGTCTGAGTTTCGTTAGTCTGAATACCAATGGATTCGAACGCAAGCTAATCGTACCGAGAGACAATGGAATGTTGGGCTCATAAAAGGAAAGGGCCAAAGCGGCCGAAATTCCAATAACAATGGTGATTTCGTGATGCAAGTTTTTGTGACGTACATGTATGCATGCGATAACGAGGTCGCGAATTAAGGCTGTACGACCTTTAAGGCACTTGCCACCTTGTAATATGATATTTTATTAGACGCAGCGTCGTACAAACAGAAAACTGGTCTTACGGTTTAATTAGTATCATCGCGCCGGCCGCAGTTCAAACTGGTTGCCTATTTGTCATGCATCGTTTTTTCATAACTAGACGGCCGTGTTTCGTCTATGCCTTTTCAAGGTGACCAGATCATGGGTCTTAAACTCATAAGTTATGGGAGATTAAAATGTAACGCTACGAGAATTTTGATTTTGTTTGGCCCAGTTGAGATGCGGGAGGGTAAAGAAAAGGCGATTAAGACAGCGGGGAAAATGTGATGGTACGGTAAAGAGGGTGAAGCTAATAAAAATAAATTATCAAAAAAATTATAAGGAAAATAAGTCAGAAAATCGGGAAAGCAAATTCATTAAAAAAAGAGGGAGAGAGAATCAAAGGTAGTGAGAGGGAAGGGGGGGCATTCGATAGCGCCAAAAACCACAAGCGCCAACGCCGCAAGCGCAAGTCCGTAACCGCCAAAAAAGAAAAGTCGCAAACGCCAAAGTTTTTATAGGTTATGTTAGGTCAAGATAGGTTAGGTAGGTTAAGTGAGGTTAAGTTAGGTTAGGATAAGTTAGGTTAGGCAAGGTTGGTATTGCGGTTAAGAACTTTGTCGTTTGCGACTTTTCTCGTTTGGCGGTTACGGATTGGCGCTTGCGGCGTTGGCGCTTATGACAGCTACCCAAACGGGAAAAAAAAACAATAAAACAAGGAGAAGTGCATTGCAAGAAAGCCAGAGCGGGAGATGGGTGCTGAAAGGTGGAAAGTAAAGTCGCGGATTTTTTTTTTCAAAAGTACTTTTTGAGAACAAGGTAGACGAAAAAAATGAGAAACGCTCAACAGGAAAAGTAGTTAGTGGCCGAACAAGAAAAAAGGGAGGGTATAAGTTTACCAATAAACCTTGCGTAAAAGAAATATGATGTAGGAAGAGCTGAGGCGGAGAAGCAGAAACCCACAGGCCGCTAAGAAAACAACAGTCGCTAAGAAAACGGAGAAAGACTAACGGAAAAGTCGGAAGGAGGATGTAAGGAAAGCCGAAGAGAGATACTAGCACAAAGACTGAGGTGAGAAAGTCAACAGACGAAAAAGACTGACAGAGAACGGCTTGAAAAAGATCAAGAGAAAACATAACCATCAAGGAAATGCATTGAGGGATAGGCAAAAAATTATCTAGTTCAGTAAATCACAGTAAACGTGTGAGCGTGAAATGTAGTACTTGATGAACAAGCAAGCACCCAGCTCTCATGATTTTACATATGATCATTTCATCTCACCGGCATAATATCGTATAACTTTTGTTCGTGTGGAAATGTTTTTACGTCTAGCCTGAGGGTGAGATCGATCACCAGTGATGCTTAAATCTGGCATAAGTCAACCAGGTACCAACCAGTACTAGCACTTGCATTGAGTCTTTTCTTCATTGAAAATTGCTTCTACAGTATACCCTCGCACAAACGAAGCCAAACTTTTCACAGAGGCAAGGTTTAAGTGATCATACGTTTGTAGCTTTCCACAAGTATCTTTCACAACCTCCAGAAAGATGATTGATAACGTAAAATCCACTGATTGAAAATACCAATACTCATAATTTCCTACATTCTCTCCTTCACATAAAAAGGGCTGAAAATTCGAAACCATACATACCACCGTCACAAAAACGGGTGATTAAGGAAAACACTGCCTTACATTTTACCCTAAGAAGACATTCCTCTTTGAGGAGTCTCTTCTCGTCCTCAGTGAAAAAATCAAACAACTCTATACCTGTAGCTGATTTGATGGCAAAGGGAAAGGTAGAAGTAATTGTTGTTTTAAAAATAAAATGGCCGACTTCATCCTATTTTGAATGGCACAGCACAGTGCGCACACCACGTAAAAACCGCGGGAAAATTTAAGCAGTCGGTTACGAGTGTCACATGCGAGGTCCTGGTCAAACCGTTTCATCAATACGAAGACGAAATGGAATATCATACGCATAATAGAAACAAAGACATACTCAATTAGCAATTTTACTAATTTTCTTAAGAGACGATGAACTCTAGGAATTACAGATGTATACAGGTACTGTATTAACAACGCTTTTTTCGACACCAAATCTTTGAGCATGGAATTTTAGTTCACTTAACGCTTCGGTATCGTAACTTATGAATTTGAAGGTTAGGAATCCAAGGTTGCAACGAGCACGAGTTTGATGTTGAACTTAAATAGTGCTTCGATAGAATTTAAAGTAAATCTTTGAAGAGCCTTGTACACTCGAGATAAAAAGTCGTGCAGTGACTAGGTCCTATCAATGCGATATCTCATACACGACTGCTAAAAATAAGACAACTAAAAGAGAGGAGTTGCTAGAGCACAAGGAAGGTAGCCTGATCTGAATAACTATCATGAGGCTTCGTGAAAATAGACAACTTTAGGTTAAATTAGGTTGAATGCCCTATGCCCCGCATCCTTGCACTTAGCAACGATATAGAAGACCGAGCACAGGACAGGTGAAAAATGCGACCTATCAAAGTTACAGCGATTCTCTGCGCAACGACATAATCCTTATCTTGAATATCTTTTTTGCTACAGAACAATCTCAATCTGTCGGTAAAAATCTCATAATTTTGGGACTATGAAATCGGTTACTGAAAATTGGACCAGTGGCCGGCGCCTGCAGCCAAGTTGTCGCAACTTTAAGAAGACTAATCAGAGGGTCGCGCCGTTTTTCAAACAGCCAATTAGCGCGCTTGCCTCCAAAACAATCCGAACGCGCGTCGAATCAAATCAACAATGAATCTCCTCAAAAGGTTTATTCGCAAATCACGACGAGATGAATCAACAATCAACACGACACCCCTCATGGATTCTTCACTTCTTAGTATCCATCCTTTGGAAGGGTGATGCATAAAGTACGTAAAGGAAATGGGCGTTGACACTGCGTAAAAGGACCTTCCGTAAAAGACGCCAAGATAAGACCTATGGATTCCTTCTTGAACATTGAACTTCGTGAGGGGTTATCTATAAATTACGTCGTATTTTCACTTCGTGATACAACGAGATTTTCTACTTGGAGTACTTGGACGTACTGTAATGAGAAGTTTGGGCACCGGTAAGGCAAGGTCAAGGTACTGGTAAGGTGATGTCCGCGGTGGTGCGGTTAGGGTTGGTATACCGCTGCGTTAACTTCACCCGAGCAGCGACGCAAGGCACCAATAATGGCAATGCATCGGTTCTGTAAGGGTTAAAAAGTTAACCGTGATTAAGTGAGAGAGAGATGACAATGTCTGGCAACACTGGAGTCGAGGCTTAGCGCTTTTAGGAATGGAGAGGCCAAGTGAAATCAGTACCTCTACGCATCCCTAAACATCGTTTGAATGAATCAGGAGACTCCTAAATTTTTCCCCATAAGCTTATCCATGATGACCTCGCATGAAATGACGTCGAAGTGATATCCTTACTCCCGCGTTAAGCGAAACTTTGTTGATGGAAGAACTGGACACGTTTCTGTGGGTGTATCGGGGCTCGATCGCGCGGCCCTAGGCCTATGCCCTGTCGAAACGCTTGTGGGCGAAACGATAAAGCCATAAGGTTAGTTTGACCTCGCTCGTATTTTCGGCGTAATATATGGGCGAAGCAAACGGTTTTGTCGTGAGTCATAATCAAATCTTTAAAGTGAAACCGTTCAGTGTACTTCGGCCTCCGGCCGGCCGGTTGCATTTCAAGGATCTCATCAGATTGCGATTTTCTCGTGGATGTAAATATGCAGCCACAACTTTTCCTTGGGGTGCACCACAATCAGCATAAGAGTGATTTATCTTTTCCTAAACATCAGCTTAAGCTAATGCCTTTTTTCCGAAATTTTGGGTAGTACAGTAATGCTGGAATTCGTGAGTTCTTCAATTTAGACCGAGATTAAATTGAGGACCATTAGAGTTAACCTAGCATGTATCATATGATTTACATCACTGTATCACTGTGGAGCTGACAAGTGGGAAATCGGAAGATGAGGCCACACGAATTCATTTTGACCGGTTAGAAAGTTAACCGTTAGTCAGGACCACTTAATGAATGGTTGCACTATTTCCCTGTGTTAAGATACGACTTCAAGTCTTGGCTTCGTCAAATGACGAAGATAAGACTTCATGAAGTCTTATCTTCTTCATCACGATATAGCACCTGTGGCACACTTCGGCATATAACCTCAAAATATGGTCCACTTTTTAATAGTTGGTTGGAAGGTTAGAGCTAATTGTCGAAATCTACATCGATGTAGCGAACACTTCAACACGTCTGACACCGTCAATAGCTATCGAACAGAACAGGTTTTAATTAAGTTATAAAATTATCTCAAAAAGATTTCAACCAGAAACTCGTTTTCAAGTGTAAAACTCTCGTAAACGGAATCCGCCGCTGAGCTGTCTGCTGAGGTGGGCAAACAGTCAGTTGCGCCAACCAGAAAGAATAACAAATCCGTGTTGGTATTAGTCACCTGTCAACCCTTGATACTTTGCAACGGTTGGCAGCAAGAAAACAACTTAATGTCTCAGGTTCCAACTCATCCCGATGAGTAGTTCCTCCTGTATGGACACAACAAACGAAAATTTCTACTCAACTAACCCCTAACTTTTTTACTACACAAATACTTCTCTGCAACTCTGCAAGAAACACAGCAAAATAAACACGGTAAGTTCTATTCGCGCGCCCTTAACGAGCAGTTATAAGGGGGGACTTTAACGCACGTCCGGTAGGCCCAACATATTTTGAATGCGGGGGTTTACATGCGGATACTCACTTCGAAGAAATGTACTTGACTTAAAATTTCACGGTAAAAAAAAGAAAGTCCCAACCTTTGTGCAAACTCGTTTATTTGCAAGCGCCCAAAAATACGTAAGTTTACGATTCGGCGCAAGAAAGCAGTGAACTGAGAATCTTTATCGCTGATTATACCTTCCATGCCATTTTTTTATTATTTTTTTTCAAAAAGCCACTCTTTTGCATTGAGACGTATTTTTAACAGAGCTTTATTTATGGATATTTGATCGCTTTCACTGTCACCGGTTTCAGTCGTTAAAACTCTCAAAACTTGTCGCTGGCATGATCGAGCATCGTTGGTTAAAGTTTTGACCCAGTTACCGGAGTGATTTTTGAATTTTGAGGAGCTACAGTTTGCGAATTTTACACGGTGTCATGTGGACACAAAACTAAAAAATACCAGTTTTGGGCGTTTTGCGGAAAAAGTAGCTCAGAAGTTGCTGTAAAAAAAAACTTCCTCTGTAGTTGAATACATTCAAATGAATTATACACTCATCCAAACACTCCA
>Ga0058701_10001674_pt1 | contig 16055 bp, 13 predicted proteins | sample AgamicOrMae_FD_97039 | JGI IMG/M metagenome (GOLD analysis project Ga0058701, IMG submission 97039) | Agave microbial communities from Guanajuato, Mexico - Or.Ma.e | ecosystem: Host-associated > Plants > Phyllosphere > Phylloplane/Leaf | place: Guanajuato, Mexico | collected 2012-06-04
AAGCGCCAATCCGTAACCGCCAAACGAGAAAAGTCGCAAACGCCAAAGGTCTTAACCGCAATACTAACCTTACCTAACCTAACTTAGCCTAACCTAACTTGACCTAACCTATACGAACTTTGGCGTTTGCGACTTTTCTCGTCTGGCGATTACGGACTGGCGCTTGCGGCGTTGGCGCTTGTGGTTTTTGGCGCTATCGAATGCTCCCCCTCATTTTCTACTATTCTACTTCTTGGAACCAGCTTTTCATAGCTAAGCGATAAGAGGCACAGGGCAACTACGCGGTGGGGTTGTTAATCGTCGTGATGTAGTATCATTTTAAGGTCAGTTCTATTCGCACGCCTATGTTATTAAAAGGGAGACTTGAACGCACGAAAACCAACCTAGTACATTTTAAATGGCGCAGCGTGTAAATAGTCACTTCCTTCGATAGAAGTGCTCCTCTTTGGTGCGTCGGCGTGAACACCACGCAACGTGTACTGTATTTCGGTTCTTAAGACCTGGTTCATAAGATGCGCACTAACAGGTCTATGAGCTAAAGAAAACTTGAAACTGAGAATATTAAAGCGAATATAGCACAAAGGCCAAATCGGTACCTGTCACCCAAAAACTCAGACTTGCTATTCATCCATCATAGTACCCCTGTATGCTAAGCTCGAAAATAGGGATACAATAAATTTGAGTGCTTAAAATTAGAACTTAATTATTCATTCATAAACGAGTAAACGGAACTTGGTATCCCAACGTGAAACCCACGCCTCGCGATTTTGACATTTTCGACGTAGAATTTCCCAGTTGTAAGAAGAGGTAAAAAAAATAAATATTTGTTTGGAAGAGAAAAAAAATAATTTAAAAAATAATAATTTTTAAAAAATCGATTTTTTTTAAATCGTAAAAGGGTTGAGATCGTTTTAAGTTTTTATTTTTGAGCTCCTTGTTGTGCTTGCGTTTAGAAAGCGTTGGCGTTCAATGCTAATTTTTTTCTTAAATAACGGTTTATGATTTTGTTGCTGTGAGCTATGAACAGAGAGGGGGGATAATCCGTTGGCAATTATTTTCCATAGATAGAAATGACGATACTGGAGAGAGGGTTGACAAGATTGGCGATACGTAACCAAAGGGCAGTCCTCTAGACGACTTTACGTCCTCGATCTTTTGTTAGCAAACGAAGAAATTTTGAAGATCAAAATGTTAACATTACATCAGTGTGATAAAACCCATTCTTTGGCAGAAGCCGTCGGTGGTTAACATGAAGGGAAAAAATCTCCTGGATTTTACGCGCGTATTATTTCAAGTCACAAGAACACATAATCACCAATCAACTACCAATCAGCCATTGTTTATCCAAATTCATACATACTTTTTCCCCAATCAGCCACAGAATTACAGGGTTTGATGAAAAACAAACAAGCATGCACTCATGAACAAGTTAATATTTTATTATTAAAAAATTATCATTAATCCACAGCCATAGAGATGCTTTTACTGCTCTCGGTCGTGTCCACATCATCTCTTTCCTTAACAGAAGATTCTAAGTGAATCTTTGAAAGTCGACATAAAGTGAAGTTTTGTAAAAATCGAAGTTCCCCCGTCCATTCCTGAAGTATCTTAACTTGGTGAGAATCTAGTAGATTGGGCATTTCTGTGGTAGGAACAAAGTCCATTAGCCAGACAACCACCCATTTCACCATAAGTTAAGTCCTCTGCATTCCCCTTGCTAAAACCACCACCTCAGAACTACACCAGTGACCACAAAATAAACTCACCAAGGCCACAAGTAGCATATTCTTCTTCTTCCCTTTGTCTTGTTAAACGAATTATATCCTCTCTGCTAGCATGTTGCCTATTTCTTCTCTGCCCGACAGAATGCTTCAATGCTATTTGTTGCAGCTCCTCATCAAAGCGAGATATATACCTGAAAACAAACACGAGAATATAAGAAAAAAAAGACTTACAATGACTGCAATACAGTATAAAGTACTCCCTTACATTTCAATCAGCTGCTTTGCTTGCTCTCGAGAGCAAACTTCTATACTATCTGGTAAATGATCTCGGAACCATAGCAGTCTTTCTCCAATCATATTTTGTTTCATGTGGTGCACTAACTTGCTTTTTTCTCTGGAAGCCCGTCTGCGAATAAATGTAAAACATTGAGTGATGAAGATTCAAAGCACAGACTAACTTATAACTGAACTGGAGAGAATCTCGACAATTTACTCACTTCTTTTCTTCCCTGTGCAGCTTTACAGCTTTCCTACTTTTCGGATGTGCAATAGTTTCAACAGTTGGCCCTTTTTTTCGCAATTTCGGCTGAAAAACGTAAAAAACAAATGAAAGTACAACAAAATTTTGCATTACAAAAAAATCACGGGTACAAATGTCATGTGGTCTGAACAGATAGAAATACTTGAAATACTTTAATACCATGGTATGGTACACGCATGTTTTCTTGAGGTTATGCGACCACTATAACGACTTACCATTTTGAGTATTTGCGCAGGAAAAAGGTATCCGACAAATCAAATATTTAAACGAAAACAATCTCTCAACGACCGTTTGTTCCGTATCAGTTTCCAAATACTGCACGAGAAAAGAAAACAATTCCAAATATCACGATAAAGCAGCGATAAACACGCAACAAAAAACCGGTGGGAAACAACAACGCTGTATCGAAGTTTTTCTACAAGGCGCTCGATGCAACTCGTAAATTTTTCATCCTGACCTGCTCTTGACATGCATACGCCCTTGCGCCCATGACAGGCACATCCCACAGGTCGAAGAGGGTGTAATATTTAGGAAGATTGATAGCAAATTTGTTGAAATGGCTAACACGGTAGTTGTTAAAACGGAGGAGGAGGTTATTTCCAAACTTTGCAGCCTCATAGAAAGATTTGCCAACAAAGCCATCGAACGAGAAGATGTGTTCAAAGTGGGCCTTTCAGGTTAGGACAATATCTCTCTCTCTTTTACATCAGCACACACTTCAATTTCGTTAGTTTCTTTGATAGGTTTATTACGCCCAAGACCTCCAAAAATTTTTGAACAATTGTGCGTTTTCCTTTTTCTACCTTTTGGTGGAATCTTTCCGAGTCTGGTCAGGCCATAATTTTGTGTTGTTTTTCTGTGTTTTTATTTATTTTTTCTCAATTTTATTTTAGGTGGCTCTCTAATATCCTTTCTGGCAAAGGGTTTGCCAAAAATCTCAACAGATTGGTCCAAGTGGAAGCTTTTCTTTTGCGATGAAAGAGTTGTGCCTCTGGACAGCGCGGATTCAACGTTTGGAGCGTACCGCGATGCCCTCTTAGGAAAGGTGCCCCTCACAGAAAATCAATTTGTCCAAATTGACCCCCATTTAAAAGGTAATTCAGCTGTTTTTCTAAAATTGCCAATGAGAGATTCAAAGTGTTCACAGTGGTGTTGGTGCCTGGACACACTGAAGTGTAATTCCATGATCTCTGCTTGTTCCATATTGCATAGTGCATATTGCTCCAGTTGAGACTTTCTCTATGATTTTGCAGCTGAGGATGCAGCTAGGGACTATATACGGAAAATGGCTCCATATTTTGCTCCGGATGGTCTTCCCCGTTTTCATTTGTTGCTGTTGGGTATGGGCCCCGATGGTCACACCTGCTCTCTCTTCCCTGGACACCGTCTATTGGAGGAGACATCAACATGGGTTGCACCAATTACAGATTCACCAAAGCCTCCTCCGAGCCGAATCACCTTAACTTTCCCTATTATTAACCATGCAGAGGCCTGTGTGTTTGCTATCAGTGGCCAAGGAAAGGCAGAGATGGTTAAGGTAAGAGCCATGTTTTGTGATTTTAGAGAGATAGCTAGGCAAAATTGTGTGCTGTTAACAAAGTTTATCTTTTTTTTTTCAGCGAATTCTCAAGGATAAAGAGGATCTTCCTGCTGGTAGAGTAAAACCAGTCAATGGTGAACTTGTTTGGATTCTTGATGAAGGAGCTGCGTCTTTATTAAATGTCTAATGATATTTTTAGTTATAGCTGAATATTTCTTTTATTATTGTGAGAGGCAGGTATTTTGAAGCTTGCGCTGAAACCTGACATTATTTTCATATGGTATGATTGTCCATGAATGTTTTGAAGAACTGAAATTACTTGCTAAGTTCAGGAGAGTAGTGATTGTTCAATGTGATGTAGCCTTTTTTTTTAGATGTATCAAAACTATTTTTCACATGAGTTCAATGTATTGGGTTGCTGAATGTACGTAACCAGTGATTTTCACAGATCTCTTAACACAATTTTTATAAATGTATATATAACTTACACACAGTTTGGAAGGTTTGTTTGCAGGAAAGGCATAGGCATATCAGTGGCTGATTGCAACAATTGTGCTCACATCAATTCTTAAACATTATATACTTGTTCTGGAAATATCTATTGCCACTAAAAGTTATGTCATGAACTGTTTGTACTAGTTGTGAAATCTTTTTCAAGGCACAAAATTTCAACATTCCACATGTGTAAACATTCCGAGTCCACTACGTAAACATATATGTTAATAAAGAAACAGAGGACTGGCCCGAGATACGGTTGGTTGATAGAATTCAAGTTAATTGTTAATAATTCCCCTTCGAATGTAGAAAGCGCTCTCGAATCACGCTAGATGGACAGTACTTATAAAATTTCCCACTGAACTGGTCTTATCGCTTAAGTTTGACGTTCTCAAACATGACGGTCATGTGTCATCTTCAGCTAACATTAAGTCATTGATTGGTTGGACAACTCTAGTCACTAGAATAGTTTGGACAGACCTCAGTGGCGCATTTGGCTGTTCCCTTTAGTCAGCGCTGCTCCTGAGCTGGGAATCTTTCCGAGACAAGTCGTAGGATTACTCAGAAATGTAAATCAGGATAAAACGTGATAAATGTCGCTCCCTTGCGATTAGGTCAAAAAGTTTCATGCTTAATTTTAGAACCGCGAATCGCAGACAGCAGGATTGAGAGATGAAACCTGGTGAACCGACGGTTCAACTGTGCCTTTCGGCGTTGTCGCATGTAACGGAGTTCTGTCTTCGGTTTTTTGAAAGAAACTTCTACTCGAACAAAACCTATGAATATGATTCGCAACAAGCTTTGGATTTCAGACTTGTCTTAGTCATCAAACCAGTCCACAGCCCTTTGAATTTTTCTTCATTGATGGCAAATATAAATGTATGACAGAAATTTGACATTGATTCACAGAGCGGAAAGTTAGGTAGTGAAAGTATATTTCTGAGTTGCGCGTTTCACGGAGACCTCATAATTCAAGATATAGGGCAGGTAATAAATTATACAACAGTATACAAGGCATTTGATACATTTATTTGCAATGTCACATGTAAAATGAATTCTTGTTGTTATACTTGCACAATTCCACTTAGTAAACAGTGTACAATGAAAAATTTACACCACTTTTCCAAACCCACACACACTCAAACCCTTACGTTCACTGTCGCCCGCACTAACATCAAGCTGGAGTCAACTTTGGCAGGACAAAGAAGGTATATGCCATCAAGAGCATCTTCCTTCCTCGTCTAGCCTAGAGCCCTAAAGAAAAGAGAGGCGCAAATAAAAACGACGATCGCCATGTTGAGCCCCGTTTTCCCGTAAGGAATACGGGTCGTTCATGGCGGCTCCCATGGCAGGGGTCGCCATTCGCTCTGCTCTACTTTTCAGGGCTCTAGTCTAGCCTACAGCAAGATTGGTTAGTATGATCGGCATCTATTCCACGAGAGACACGGAATACTGAACATGACTCGAGGCGGTAAATCTCCATGCTTACGTCGATGCTAGAGACTAAGTCTGAGGCAAAAAGAAAAACAAAAGAAAAAAAATTGCGACCTATAAGTCAAAACGCACGAAACGGTCGTCAAAGCATGCAAACATTGATCTTACAATGTAGGCTAGAGGTGTGCATTCGATGGTCATCACTCGGATGACGTGCGACAGAGATGGCCTGTGCCGAGTGGAACCCGAGTGGTGCGATTCACAGGGTTGAACCACTAACGGCTAAACCACTCGGTTGCACACCTCTAATGTAGGACGTAACATTAAGTGAGTTAGAGTAGTTTAGTCAAGCATTATCAAAGTAGGAAAAGGTGGCGTCTCGGCGGCGCCAGCCGTTAGGGGCATAACTGAGTTCTTAGTTAGGTCCATTGTCGTTCCAGTATCAGCTCTGCATGTCGCTCGGAACTAAATTGTCACGTCTGTGCCAGTCCGTAAGACAACCGTGTTCATAAGCGTCATCTTGTCTAAGTTCTCTGTACAAACAGACACAAAACACAAAGTGTTACGCGAAGTATTTCCTACCAAACCGGCAATGTCGCCCTCCCAATGCAAGTCACAAGTTCGTATGTCGGAAAACCGAGAAATACTTAGGTCTGCAGTCATCAGCTTTTCTTGAAATGATTTTTTTTTCCAATGAGGGCGATTTTGCAACATTGAACGCATTTCTGCCCCGAAAACCCCTTAACAAGCATATAAGCTTTTATATTTTAATTCTGTATAACTTTTAGCGTAGGAGGGCAAAAGTCAAAAAAAAATTAATGAAACATTAAACCAGAGTGGGACGCAAAGAGGTGAAAAATTCTGTTTTTGAAATTCTCACTGTGGACGGGATTTTAGTTGTATAAGAGGGCACTGGGCAAAAAATGCGTTGAATATTACAGTGCAGATCAAAAGTCGTATCAGTCGTTTTGCAGAGGTGGAGAGTAGACACTTCGGATGTACTGTACTATCGGTAAAAAAAAGTACTGCCTCATTTTTCTCAAGCGACGAGGCGTAGCCGGTAGGAGATTTTGCTTTCCTCTTTAAAAAGCCGAAAACGCCTTTGGAATTACAGTATGATAGGTAATAAGAGTCGCGACGTCCCCGTTTTTTTTTTTTTTTTTAAATCGCCTCAATGAGCATGATATTGAATCTTGAGGAATTATTGTACCCATAGGCTATTCGTCTCAGAGAATCAACCTTCGGGGAAGTATGCTGTCAAACTCATGAAAACTTTTCCCTTCCATAACTGTTGATCAAAATCTGAGTACGACTTTTGATCTGAACTGTTCAACAGATATGCAATTTAAGCGATGCAGCCTGTATGCGCCTACAAGCTCATAAAAGAATGCACCTAAAAACGAATAAAATGGTCTTTTTCTTCCAATTCCGATTTCAAAGTCAGTGTTTTGAAAAGAAGAAGAAGAAAATCGAAGTTTCAGCACATTTAGTCTTGCATTGAGTTGAACGAAAACTCGGCATTTCATCAACATTATTTGAATTCATCCGGGACAAAGCGTATGGTTGTGAAGGACAGTTTCGTCATTTTTTTGTATTTTTTTGAGCATATGATCAAAACCTCTCATGCATCCTTTCTGTCTTTAAAGGTCGGCGTAATTTCACACTCAAGCTGCAAAATATGTTGCCACGAAAAATCCATGCAACATGCTACACACACAGAACGACAAGTCCAGTGAAAGCTTGCGATTTCAATGGGTTGGAAGTACTTCTAATAAATAGAATCTGACTTCATAAAATCGTCAATACGAAAAAAAAAGGATATTTAGGCGTTTTAAAAATATCGGCATTACTGAAAAATAGATACGAGAAGAAATCAGCAATGACAACTTTTGAAATAGGACAAACATTTCATTTACAGCAATATGATCTCTGTCAAATTGTGATTAACTAAACCAATTCTCATCTAAAACAAAAGAAAGAAAGAATTGAAAAAATTATGAAGTTGTCCAGAGATGATCATAATAAGACACCTCCGGGTATTAAGGATGTCAACCGTGGGTCAGAAATAGATTAAGACTTCTTAAAAAAGATTTATTTCATCTTTTGTGATGTATTTGCAGAAAAAAAAAGCTGCGTAAGATTCCAGCTGTTTGCAAGCTAAAGGAATGGCTTCCAGCGTACCTTCTTTTCCCACTACAACCGGCACAATTCTGTTGGACTCTCAGTATTGAAGTTTGAAATTTCAACATTTTCTATTCCACCCAGATGCAATCTTTCATTCGGAAATTCCAGATGAACAATCGCAACGCTTAGATTGCCTGGTAACCTAATCCGCAGTCAACAAGCCTGATGCAAGATTTCTCGGCGGCTGTAGCCTGCTTCCGAGAAGTATAAGCCACATCAGGCTTGGCGACGATACGTTAGGTTAAGTTAGGTGACCTGTGTCCCGCTAAGGCTTGACGAAAGAGGGTGGAACGCATGAGAAGAAAAGACAAGCTTCAACATTCATAGTCCACAGTCCCTCTAAATTCAACCTACAACATCCCCAACAGATCACAACTAAGAAAGCATGATCAATCAACGGAAAAATCCGTGATCAATCAAACAAAAGAGTAAAATAAATCAGGATGGTTCTGGAAACGGCATTCTCTGGAGCCTAACAAATTATAATTTGAAAACACAACACCTGGCAAAAAATTAGATCTGCTGCTGCATCATTTTTCTACGACTAAACAAAGGGAAACACACGCATACACCAAAAAGGACACAAAACTTACCATCGTCAAAAAGTTGACGCCTGGAAGCAAGATTTATCAAGGGAGCCATTCAGGATTCTTTTTCAACAAAGACTACCTTTCCACAATTTGGGTGTCAAAAATATTACGTAAACAAAAGGCTAGGAAAAACTCAGATGATGTCTCTCATACGGATTAGCGGTCGAAATCTGTGATGACGTATCACAACTTTTCATCTCAGCTGCATTGTCCTGTGGCTAAAACGAGTAAATTTCGTCGCTAGGCCGGAATATTTAGAGAGTTTCCTTCGGAGAATAACAAGGACATGAAGGATCTTTGTCGCCCTGAGTATTACTGAAACGTTTATCAAGTGTTGATAAATAAAGAGAGACAGGATATGGTCTCCACAACGACGATCGAAGTGGATTATTTCTCTGCCATAATGAACAATTTCGTATGGGTAAACTGTGAAATCCCAAACTCAGACTTTGGAACCATCTTGCGGCAACAGCCCATACTGCTATATTCTCCATATGCCGAAGTGCCGACAGTCCGTGCGACTGCCGCTGGATGGTGCCACGGTCAGAGATCGAGATCCCACCGTTTCCCCAAACCGAAGCATACTCTTCGGATGGGAATAAAGTGCCCAAACAAAGAGATTTTCGAGTCAAGCGACACGTATGTAGAGAGCCTCAAGGCTGAGAAGCTAGAGAAAGCCAATCACAGTCCCGGTCTCTCAACTCCGTTCCTGTGACTCACCCTCGAGGTTCTCTGTAATGAAAATCTTGTGAACATTCAATCAACTTACAGAACACCCGTTCCCCGCCTGAAAACTACTCCAGCACTGCAAAAAAGTACACTTGTAGTACCTACTTTATACCTGGGTATGCATCATTCTCAGAAATAAGACGTGGGTGTCACAGCAAGCTGCTAAAAAGAGATAGCGAGACCAAAGTCGGCTTCAAGCAAATGTTTGAGACAAAGCAACTTACCTCATTCCACCTCCATTTTAAGTCGTTTGCGACGATCTTCCGCTGTGTTGGGCTCGGCAACCATTACCTTCAACCGCATACTTAACACCTCCTGACCATGCAGAGCCTGTACAGTACACACATCATCGTTGTCAATTTCAAAGGTGACTTTTCTTACCTTCCGTCGCGGCACAAACCTAACTAGCGCGGTTGTATGTCGTTAATTAATCCTTATTATGAGGTAAAAACTAAAACCAAGGTGAAAAACAAAAGGTAGAAACTACCAATCAATTAATAGAGATTGATTCTTTCTGGTTACATGACTGACCACGCAATGAAGCTGGTTGAGAATGCGCATGAAAATGTTTAAAACTGATGACAGCGCTCAAATGCGTAAGCGACAGGACGGGAAAAAATGTGTTCAAAATCGTATACCGTAAATTTGCACGAGAATTTCTACTTTGTCTATGGGACTATGAGAATACAACCGCGAACTTGTGCGCGGCGTATAGCTGACCTTGATCGCCTCTGCTGCAGAGTCCTTGTCGGCGTACTGGGCGAAACCGCAGTTTTTGCCGTTGAGAATGTATAGATCGATCAGGTTTCCGAAGCGGCCGAAAACGTCCCTCAAAGCATACAGCGGCGGGGCCTTCGGGTAGCAAACGATGAAAAGCCTGCACACAAAGAAAACAATTATTATTCACAAAACGATATACGTTTGAGTGAGGGGTTCTAGACTGGAAATTTCATCCTCTACGGTTCCAGCTTGTCGCCTCGCCGAGCGGAGCAACAGGCGAGCGCAGCACAAGGCATGTAACCTAACCTTAGTTAGCCTAACGATAACTTTCTAAACCTACGTAATGATTTGTCGCTAATCTTTCGAGCGCAAAGAAGAATCAAACCGCGGTGAAAAGTAGGATGCGGAAAATGCGAGTTTTCTAACACACAGACAATAATAGCTAATGCACTGCTCAGGCATGAGAGCTTCACATGCCTGAGTTACAAACCAAACCGGATGAAACCTCTCAAGAATGAAGATACTCACCTCTCCTTCACTTCTGCTTCAATCGGCGCCAAGTTATCGGCTCGTGCTGGCGGAAGTTTCGCTGAGCAGTAAGACGGACTAATATCTGCAAGCAAATCATTTAAAATCATCGTCCGAAGACACATTTCAGTAGAACGAAAAAAGTAAACACAGCCATGGGAATAGCCTTAAGCACTAGTGCCGTGTAAGTTCGAGTAGATCCGCATCTGATAACGGACGTGAGGTTACTCACCTGCCAAACCCCGTGATGTGGACGATGTTAAGGCTGGCATAGTCAGCCCAGCGGCTTGGATAATTGACGTCGCTTGAGCCAGTGTGTCAACCAGGGTTGCCAGGTTGTGGATTTCAGGGGTAGCGGCAGGCGAAACCATGCTCGGGAGGGACCGCGGCGGAGTTCGAGGTGCAACGCTGGAAAAATAACATCTTAACATTCCAGCAACTTGGATCTCAAAAAATAAAATGTGTTGTATATATTTCACTGCTGACAAATTTCTTTTTTTTATATTTTGCGTCTTTTTCAGGTTGTTGCGCAGGGATTTCACTGATTACTTTCTGTCTCCATTCATAGAATTAAGGCTTCATAAACGAAATATTTTTTTCTTTTTCCAAACGTAAATTCGCTCAAGTTGACCTCCATTCGGGAGATGCCTCGCTGGATGATAGTATATTGCTAGTTGCTTACCCTCAATGTCATCACATACAAAAATACAACAAAAGGCAGAACTGTAGAGTAGCTGTTTGGAGCATTGCTATAATTTGATTCTTACGATATAAGTGACTCGAATTCTTTAGTGTAAGAGATGTTGAAGACCAAAGAATACATATGGTGACTTGTGGACAACCGCAGTTTGCAATATTTAACAAAATTTCATTATGTAATTAACTACCAACCACCAGTAAAATTTGTTGGTGTATTCAAATGTGTTGCCTTAAAACATGCAAGGCGATCTCAGCTAAATATTCCAAGATCGCCAAAAATGCAAAGATGATGAATGAGTATCCTCAAATTTATGTTTGCGATAAGGCAATCTTAGGTTAACCTTGGTTTACCTAAGTGAAATGAAAAAATACCTGGTAGGCTCCGTTCGGATACTGGTGTCCTCTTTTACTATTAATCTCTGGCCTGGCGGGTACTCGAAGCCGTGTAACTTTTCGCGTGCATATGCAGCTTGTGATGCTTTGTGGTACACGACTGTTCCTCGACACTGAAACAACAATCAAGGATTAGTGCATGTGCCAGACATGCCGGGTGCCAAATTTCCCTATTTTTATTTTATGGAAGGACGATTTAAAAATTTCATTGATAAAGGAATTTAATATTCTTTTCGCAGTGTTTCACATTCTTCAAACTTTTAAATGCTTTTCATCGTTTTCCTCGACCAAATTGTTTTTTTCTAACTCCCTGACCTCATGGCCAACATGACCACGTCAGCACCAGGGTTTGCAATGAGCATTCGGTTTTTCACATTCTGGCAGAACAGTTGTTCCTAAAACACAAAATCCCTTAAAGAACTGTTCCACAGCATTTTAGTTGCCTCAAACGGCTACAAAGCAAAACTTACGGTTTTTATAACCGAGAGAAAGTATCAGAAAAAGTCTAGGTCCCAAGATGGGCACGTTACATGGTATAGTTTTACCGAAACGGCAACAATTTACCTTTTTGCAACGGCAGAAATTTAGGAAATGATTAAGAAAAAGAAAAAACATTCCAAAAAAATAGGAAAAAAAATATATATATAAGCAAAACAAAAAGCAGCAAAACTTGTTTACTGCAACACAATCCTAAACCCGAAAAAGGAAAATTACAGTTGCTGACAGTAAAAAGAACATCAGAGTGATATAATATGAAAGTGATATGATATGAAAATGATATGATATGAAAATATGATATGATAATGATATGGAAAAGAAAAAAAACAACAACCATGTTTTGAACATGAAATGGAGGGTTGATATTAAAGAGTGAAAAATAAAGATTGCTCACCATTCGAGCTCGCGTATCGGTTTTAACCGTACAATAATCCAGACCAGGTATCAAATCAAAGAGTCTCCACAACTGATCTTGGCTAAGCATTGCTGGGCCTATTACTTGTAGCGCGCGGCATCCGGAATCGGGAAAGTTTGAGTGATAATCCACTGCAAAAATATAAAATAAATAGAAAATCTCTCAGTTTAAAAATCAGAGATTGAGCACAACCTATAATTGGTTTTCCAAGATGTGAAGAGAATCTGCATAACAATCCAAGAGCAACTTTAGCAAATTTTTGAAACTCTTAACCAGTGCTGAGAGTGCAGGTAAACTAAGGCAACAACACATATCCTAAAATATTCAGTCTACTTACAAGCATTATATGATGGGTAGTTCAGCCCTTCTAACATGCCATTTGATCTACCATTGTCATAGCGAGAATTATGTCCTTCGCGGCCACCATAGCTGTCCAGTTCTCTTGGCTTCTTCGGCTGGGCAAAAACAGCCTTATACATCCGGTCACAGTCCTCAAAGGCTTTTGCAGCATGTGACATTCTGAAACAAAGGATTTGATTTAGTTCATTTTTAAGTTTGCCGATATATAAATATATTTTTCACACCAGAGAAGAAACATTCACCTAAAGCTTTGCCTTGATCTCACCTGTGATATTTGACATAAGCAAACCCTTTGCTCTCTCTGGTTTCTCGATCTTTAACCACAGACACATAGTCCAAGTCGCCAAACTGCTTGAAATGTTCCTTAAGTTCTACATCTGTTGTTGTTTTTGGCACAATTATGAACAGACGTGTAAGCCTTTCATCTTCATTCATTTCTCTTTTTGACCCTTGATCTCGGCTGCAAAAACGGGTATTGACATGAAAAACACAAAATAATTACAGCTGTGTTGTAATAGGAATAATTACGGAAGGAATTGAACTCTACCTGTGAGCTATCATAACTTTCAGGGGTCTTGGGTTTCCCTCCAAGACTTGCCCATTCATTTCTTCGTAGGCGAGAGCAGCCTCTGAACATTTTGAAAACTTGATATATGTGATTCCTGTAAAACAATTTGATATATCATGATCGGCACTACCCTAAAAGAGCAACCTAATACAAAAAACATATGAAATAAGCCAAGATGTCTTATATAAAATTACCGTTGAGTTACAACAAGAACTAAACGCTTAAATTTTTCTAATGAAAAAAAACAATTTTTGATACAGTAATGGAAAGAAAAAAAAAATTGGGGGGCTGAGTTTTGAGTACTAGAATTTTTTTCAGCAAAAACCATAAAGGAAAAATCAAAATAGAAAATGTTGGTTTCAAAAACGTGTGTGATAAGCGATAAAATATATGAATGACAGCCCGAGTACACGTTCCGCGGTTTTATTTAAAAAAGCAAAACAAAATATTCGCGGCACACAACGTAACACAACGGTTAGAGTGGTCAAAGAATCGGGCTAAACTGTCTGAAATTTAAATACGCGAAAATCGATTTCAAACGTTTATACGAATAAAGGCCGTGTGACACTTTCGGTTGATTCTTTCACCATCTGCAAAGTTCGCACAAATATGGGTGTAGCAAAGTGAGAATCTTGTTTACAACAAGAAGCCCATGGAAAATAGATTCACACTCGGAATACAGGCGAAAAAAAAAAAACGACTTAAAATTACGAAAACTGCCACGTTTTTGAGCGACGGAAATGACCAAAAAATACAGAGAATGATGAAGTGTCAAACCTTTGTAGTCTCCAGTGGCCCGATCTTTCAGCATCCATATCTCTTCGATTGTGCCGTATTTTTCGAAGGCTTTCCGAAAACAATCTTCTGTGATGCTTTTGTGATGCACGATAAACAGTCGTGAATTCGGTGGGTCATCTTGCCTCGATTTAGGCGTATCATGAGAATCTCTATCGCTGTACGAGCGCCTGACCGCCATTTTCAACAGGTTCTACCCCGAAGTGAAAGCAGAACCATGGCAACCATGGCAGAACCAAACATGCAAACATGACAGCAGGAAATCGATAACAGCCATAACAGCAACTTTGTCTTTGAGGAGTCCTTTTTAAGGATGAGTAGGATTTGAGTCGCCAGTCCAATGCCTTCTAGAGCCGCTCCAGAGAGTTCCCAACGGCACACAACAGATGGCGCTGCATGACGCTCTCTGAAAGGCGGTTTATTTGAAGTAAGGATATGTCCATGCATTTTGTTATTTGTGAGCAAGGTGAGCCAAGCGAGGCTCTTGCGGTCTTGAACGACAGCTAAAAGGCCTTGAGCACTTTCATACGCTCTCATGAAACCCCAAATGAAATTCCTTTTTGTTGCGCTTCTGGGAGTATACCCAGAAGCGCAACAAATAGGCCAATGCGCCATCATCTACCGCGGACTAGTTTTCACTTTGCCGCTAGATGCTGCGCCAAGCCACAGCAAATCGTAAAATTCTCATATTAAAATTGTTACTAAGTAGACCCACAAAACATGTTTTCATCTTCATTGGACAATTTTTTGAATTGATTAAATTCACAAAAAATAAATAACGAGGGTTACTTTCTAAGAAAACGAAATTTCCGCTCCTCCGAGCGTACGTTGCCGAATCGACCTCATATCAAAACCAGACTGTACGGTGGGCGACAAAAGTCATGACCCCTGCTTGCATGTATTTCTTATGGTAGCAGGGGTCATGACTTTTGTGACCCACAGCACCTCTCTGGAACTACCTTAAAGTGATGATAAATTTAACCTTGCAAATCTACTCGTAACTCCATGTAAACTTTACTCAAGTTTCTCCATTCGCTGCGAAAGGCCCCTGACCAGAAGGACGTAGGCTTCACGCCGTACACTCGTGTGGCAGTGTTGCCTACGCACTCCTCCGCAGGCGCTCACCGATAACATTGGACACACTGAAGCTTCCCTACCGGAAAACCGTTGTAGAAACAACTTATTAGACATGCTTACGGGCAATAATACTCCCATTCTAAGAACTAGCGGTCCGTGCCGGTACTGTTAACCAGTGGCGTAGCCAGACACTCTTTGAGTAGGGGTGCTGTCGTGCGCGTTGCATACCCACATCGATGTTTAATTGTAAAATTACGTCGTGGGCTATTTCGAAAAATGCGTGGGATGTCTTAATCAATTTCTATGAAAATTTTATCCGTCGTATTTTTGGCAAATTTGTTTGTTGAAGGTATTTGAAGAAAATAGGCCATAGATTACGATCACGGATTATATTTACTGAAACAAAATTTAGTCAATAGACTCAATAGAAGCGGCAGCGGAGCTTCGAGAAGGGTTATAATGAGTTAGAATCCCTTCGTTTGGCTGGAGCATCGCTTAAATCGCTTTTTATACAGAAAGCAATTCTCAAAATAATCTATAGATCTGTAAATGGCCCTGACATTAAAGTAAACTTAAAAGCATATTTATTTATAGGAAAAAAAAAGTCGGCACTCTTCCTGTATCGAACACCAAACCATTCGTAAACTAGTCCGGCACGCTATCCACTATGCCACAAGAGAGCTCGAAAGATGGCAGTCAAAACCACTACTTAAGTCACGCTTACGGAAAAGAAAGCTTCGGTACCTGGGGCGCTAGGCCTTGTAC
>Ga0058701_10001675_pt1 | contig 16054 bp, 12 predicted proteins | sample AgamicOrMae_FD_97039 | JGI IMG/M metagenome (GOLD analysis project Ga0058701, IMG submission 97039) | Agave microbial communities from Guanajuato, Mexico - Or.Ma.e | ecosystem: Host-associated > Plants > Phyllosphere > Phylloplane/Leaf | place: Guanajuato, Mexico | collected 2012-06-04
CGATTGCTCGAATACCCGTTATTTTTTTCGAGAGGCAATAGTTACGCTCATCGTTTTCCTCTCACATGTCTTTTAGTTCCTTGACATTTTTTTTTCGTTACGTAACAAAGGTTCGGACTCCCCCCCTTCCCCACGTAACAAACCGTAACAAACCCACCAACCCCCTCCCCCCCTAACCGTGTTACGTAATATATGAACGGCCCCTATGAGACAAGTGCACATTCATTTGGAAATAGGTGTATCTTCATTCGGGGAAAAGCGTGGATTAACTGGATACCGCTCAGCCATGCCGTTTGGAAACACCAAAATATGTCATGGAGCGCGGAGCGCACTCACCGCGCCACACACATGGAAATGTTTTTTTTTTTTGTTTTTTTTTTAATCATCAATTTTACCGTTGAATCGTATCACAGACTCCAGCTTAGCTAAATGACACTTTTCTCTCCATAATATTTACGCTCGGCAGTTCATCCATCGCAGAAAAGTAGGGGCAACAAAGCGGCCTAAGAACTACCTTACTAATACTATAATAAGCGGAGCGGAGCTGGCTGGTTTAGTTACTGCGTCGGGTCGGAAGTCAAGTGTAGCCACCTAGCTCCCAACGTTTATTTGACAGCTTTGTAATTAAAAGCTCTCGGCGCGATTCGCCAATGAGGCGATGCGGCCGGCCGCGATAAGCGGTACGCAAAGCGACGCGCTAATTCCATTGCGCGCTTAGCGGCGCATCGCATCTGCCGCTTGAAGCGATCGCCGCTTGACAAAGGACGATCGAAATGAGCTCACCGCACAAGCTGAGCTTTGGCAAGGCCAAGCTCAAGCTCCTTCTCAAGTTGATCCAAAGATTCCCGCTTGGCCCGCCTCGCCCGCTTCGTCTTCGCAGTCCGTCCACTTAACCCGGTTGTGTGCTCACTCACCGTGCAGCAAGTCGGTGCGGGGCGGGAGGTAATTGCTTTTGTTGAAAACTTTATTGTGAAAACGCTTTTTCATAATGTCGATTGAGTTTGTGGCGCGAGATTCGATTTGGCTCCGAGAGCTGGGCTTTCAGCCGGCTCTTTGGCGAGCATGTGCGCCCAGCGACGCGCGGGATTCAATACGGCGCCAACTTTCCCGCTCTTTTTTTGCAAATTGAAATTTAGCCTAAGCTCGTTTTAACAGATGAGACTCGTTCTAAGGAACGAGGGCAAGAACACTGGTAAAAATGCACCTGCATCTCTTACAGAAATGCTTATCACAAACATCGGGCCATTAGCTGAACTAGTGATAATACTATGGCTGGCAATCGCCGCAGTTGTAGCGGTATTTCAGCTGTTCTAGTGATATGTATCTGCCAGCAGTGGTCGTTAACGTTACGCGCATTTTGGGTAACGCGCAACGTGGCCGTTCCTTTATTGATACGCCGTTACTTGTTACGTTACTCTCTAAACATGAGAGAAGGGCAGGCCGGTCCTTCTCTCATGCTCTAAACACGAAACAGTAAAATTTCACTGTGTCGCAGTTATAAGTCGCGCACTGTTTGATAGTAAAACTCTCATGGGAAATCGACCGTTACATCGGAAGCGCAATGGCCTTAACGATCGTCAATGGAAAAAGTATCGCGTTACGTTTTTGTAGCTTTGTTGTGACTTTGGGTAAAATCCCTGAAGTCATTTTTTTCACTTCGATAGACTTTCAATGTTAGCTCTTTATAAATACCTGTGAGCTAAGGCGAATTCAAATTTTAGGCTAAACTACAGAGACACCGGTAAGACGTAAAATTTATATCAATCTTGTAAAATCGTTTAGTTAGGTTCTGCTTAATTATGCTTTTCAGGGAAAATAACCTAAAATCTGAGGCAAAGAAAATAAGCAAATCTGAAATTAAAACAACTTTATGAGTAAGCAATAGTTTAATAATTCGCAAAAATGCAGTTTTATCGATGTTTTTCCCCATGATTTGTACTGTTTGCCATCAGCAGGACATGCATTTCAAAGAACTGTGTTATTCCATCCCTCGGCATGCTTAGTTCCGTCTTTTCCACAAATGTTTTATTGGAAACTAACACTTAAATTTTTCGTTACGGGGGCTTCCCGTGTTCCTGTTTCACCTTTATATCTAAAACATGTATAGGAACATCTAAAACAGGGTATGTTCTCACTGCGAATTCCTCCTCTTAATACCAGAAGGTAAAGATATGAGGTACGACCTCAGCATTCCTGAGGAGTTCAGTCTGTTTTAAAACATGCAATTTTATGAAACGAGCCTTAACTCTTGCTGTCTTTCTTTGAAGCTTTTTAAGCTCTCACTGCGTTAAATCTACTGTGGCGATTAGTGCCAATTTCTTTAACGTGATCGCGGGCGGGGCGGGATACCTTTGATGGCTTGAGCCGTGGAGTGGGCGGGGTGGGGCGATGGGCGGGTGGGCCATGGGCAACGGGTGACTCGATTATTGAGTCGCCCACCCTCTTGTAGACGTGACAAACCACCCTGATAAATGATTGCGTCTGATCCAGCCTCCCATATTAGCGCGGTATAACTGCATTTCACCCACTGAGCCACTAAAAGCCAAATCCCAAGCCGCGCAATCAATCAGTGGGCCACCAAATGGCAAGTCATCGGAATATTTGCTCAGCCTGGTAACCTTTAATACGTTTTCACTCGTCCCCAATAAATCCAAACCTTTATTAACTTTCGGTCATATCACCCAAAATATTCATTAAGCGTGCACCACGTGGGGGGCGAGAAGGTTCGGGAGCAAAGAGGGAATCTGTGGGTTTATATAGACAGGACGGAAAAGGCTATATTTTAAATCTCTGCCCGCACCGTCGACTTTTTGGTTAGATCTAGCTATCATAAACGTCGAATTTCAAATACGCCAACGCCGCTACCACCAATGTTCAAAACCGCCAAATTTCAAATCCGCCATCGCTGCTACCAACCTAACCCAACCTAACCTAACCTTTGACTTTGGCGGTTATGATTATTGGCGCTTATGGATACTCGCGGGTACGTGTACGGTGTTGGCAGTTTTGAAATTTGCCGTTTTTGGGTGCCGCCCGACTTTTTGTAGTAGAAGTTAGTAAAGTTGTAGTAGAAGTTGTTATAACGTGAATTTCAGATATCTAACGCTTGGGTTGTATCAATCTTTGACGCCTCAAGTTCGTGTGATTTTGCAGAGTTAAAATTTCATAACCTCGGCGTTGCCCATTCAGTTCGGTATTGTAATGGAATCTTGTGCTTTTATTTTATAACCGAGCTAAATGAAGCTGTTATTGGGTGTTGCGAAGCGTTAAGAATGTACCTATGTATTAGTTAATTGTTTAAAAAGACTAGAAAGAGCTGCGTAAGGATAGATTACTTCAGAATCATTTAAGTTAGATTCCAAAGGCTTTTGAGCGCAGACCTGCTTATCGGCGCGTGACCTCGAACGCTTCTGTGCTGAAACGTAAAGTACCGGTAGTCAAGTCTCGATATAACGAATCTTGATGGTATGCGTCATTCTCGAGAAATACACATAATAGAAATTAAACTGCGATTAGACCTAAACCTTTTTTTTTCTCTGAACTAAGCTGAGGCCAAAGAATATCGCTGATCAAAAAAAGTAGGCCTTGAGGTCAGCAGCTTAAGTCTCGCGCATGTAGCGTGGCTAGACTATTTGTTTTCCATCCACTTCAGTGGAAATTTATATAGCAATACCGGAAAATCGAGTTTGAGACGAGACCGGATTTTCTGTAGTATATCCCCTCATTTTTTTCGAGCATGTCTATATATGTTGTCCGGTCCTTTTTCTAGTTAGGGATGAATTGCGTGGGGCCACCCGATCGCCAGCAAGGCTGAGGAATCTTTTACATGAAATATTCTTTTACGTGATGAATCTTCGTCGAATGAGGACACGTGGCCTATAATTTGGGGAACCAAATGGGGCGCCCATCCCCCCCTGTGAGGCAGGGGGAAAAGGATTCGGTTGTCAAGCGCTCGTATCTCATTAATTGTTAGAGTTATCGAAGCAGAATTTCTTCTTATTAAATTTCCGATTTTGTTGGGGGTGGGGGAAGGGGTATGCCCGCAGGGAAGTCCGCGTTTTTCTTCCAAACTGGAGTCAAGTGTTAATAAAAAGTAGATCAGGATCAAAATTTATGTGTGAATTTATGTGTAAATGTATGTGTTTATGTATGTTGCTCTTGAGAGACGTTTCCATACCTCGAACGGTTGCCAGACAATCGATAAAGATAATAATGCTACAGTACCTGCGCACGTAGGATTTCATGGACATGGAAGTATTGCCCTGCGTCTGATTTATTTTTTTTTAAGTTGTTGTTTTTTTTTTTAAAAAAAAAAAGAATCACTCGTTTTTGAAAAATGCAAATAAAATTTAAAGCTTCTTTCCTTCTTTTTTTTTTAATTTCTCAGTAAACCATGTATTATAGAAGTTTGTCGTAAGACGCAAAATGGCATTTCTTTTCAAACGAACTCCTTCCGCTTTTCTATGGCTTCAACCTTTAATTGACGATATGAGGCTCATCAATCCCCTCCTCCAGAAGGAAAGGGTTCCCCTATCGGTAGCCTTGATAGGCCGCATGTCCTTATTAGAAGAGGATTCCCTTCAAGTTTGATGACAATCGCGGGTAACTTTCACGCAGGCTCTCTTGTAGCTTACGAAAAGAAACGGACGGATAGGCTTACGGATACTTTACTTAAGTCCGCGTATGCTTTGAAAATTTCTCAAGCAAAGGCCGATTTTATATTTCTTTTTTTTTTCGTCCATTGACAAAGTTGGATTGAAATAGAAGTGTAAATGGAAGAAATGAGGTTTTCAAGACTTGTTTTTAAGGTTTTCCTGCGCTCGTGTTTAAAAACTGCGTTTTCTTTTAAATTGCGAGAAATAAATTTAATATCATCATTAAAGTAATTTTATTGGCAAATTAACTGATCATTACACAATTCGAATGGTCCCGGTTAACAATCAAACTTTGCAGTGTGGCCGTCACCTCAGAGGCGCGACTGGGGTATTGTTGTTTTTTTTTCGGAAACTATTTCAATTTTTTTCTTAAGTTTTAACGATGGCAGAGAAATCGAGTTTGTACGACAGGAAGCGAGAGGAGGTGTAAGAAAACTCGTGCTGAATTTTATTCGCCCTTCCCAAGAACGTGTCACTAAAATGCACTTTTTTGTATCATAGGTTGCAGCACCTTCTCGCTCAAAGTGAAAATGCCAAGCCCCACCTTGATATGGTGAGTACCAATGACGTCACTTCCTTTGCCGATCAGCAGTTGAATCAAAATCATGTTGACTGTCGACAGCAGTGCTGCCAGATTTCGCGATTCCGTAAATTTTATTACCGCGAGAACAATTAGAGATAACTTGTCGGAAATCTTTTGGCTCGCTCGTGAACTGAGACAATACAAAAAGGATTAGTCAAAAGGTTGTCTTTACCGGTTAAAAATTATTACCGATGGTTATCAGGGATGGTATCGCAATATCTGGCAACCCTGGTGAATTTAACTGACGAATCTTTTAGTGAGGAAGTCTTTTGTTACAACACCACTCTCATAAAAAATGCACCCAGTGGAGAACAATGATTTATAAGTTAAAAAATATGTCAGGAAACAAAAATTAACGTGTTGTTTATAAAAATTACGTCAAATGTTGCAAAGTATTGATATTTTTTAGTTTTTTGGATTATGCATTAGAAAACATGGTTCCATTAACTGAGCGTAAGTTTTTACATCAACGTGTTGTTTATCTTAACCCAATTGTAACATCGCGTAAACTGTAAAATTTCTCAAAATCAGCATATGAAAGCCCAAGATTTTAAAATAATGTTCTAAAATCCGCATTTTGATGATGTTAATATACGGCAAAAGACGTATGTGTATGCGTCTTTCGTCATATATTATAACATAGATTGAAAATGTCCCATATCGGTTTCGTGTGTTGTATACTGATAAGTAAAACAAAATGTCTTACTCTCATGCAGGTATTAGATTAATGGTTTGAAAAAGTGCTCTAAATGGGGGGGCATTCGATGGACCCAAAAACCACAAGCGCCAGTCCGTAACCGCCAAACGAAAAAAGTCGCAAACGCCAAAGCTCGTACAGGTTAGGTTAGGTCAAGTTAGGTTAGGCTAAGTTACGTTAGGTTAAGTTAGGTTAGGTAAGGTTAATATTGCGTTTAAGACCTTTGGCGTGTGCGACTTTTCTCGTTTGGCGGTTACGGATTGGCGCTTGCGGCGTTGGCGCTTGTGGTTTTCGGCGCTTATGATAGCTACCCCTCTAAATGTTTCAGGCCGTGAACACTGTTACCATCCACCTATCCGCGCCTGTGCCTAAAGCTGCGATCGAGAAGTTTATGCAGGCTCTTCTTTGGGAGAATGCGCTTCCAGACTCGTCATTTATTCGAATTAAGGTACGACTTTCTCAGCTATTTTTTTTCGTTAATTATTCATTCGTTTTGAGATAGCTGCCGTAGAGGCGGTTAGCCGTTTTCCCCTGCCGGTTTATTCCGATTTTTTTTCGTGAAACCACACTTTTTATCCGTCAACATGAAGTTGAAAAAGTACTTTCAAAGAATAGAAAAAGAACTCTGCAAACATGCGTTTATCCCTCAACTTCTCAACTGTAGATCCCGGTTCGTAAATTTTTCTTAGTTCGAATATCGTTACTCTGTAATTCTAAGAAGTTGAAGAAAGTGACCGTGTTAATCGTGATTGCTGTTCTACGACGTCCATGGAAACAGCCAATTTTGCCGCGGGAATAGTTTTTTGTATTCAGAAACATGATTACAGTATTTGGCAAAACAACGTCCTCTTAGAGTTCTCCAATAATCATTCATTTTTAAAAGTTTAAAAGTTAACATTTCAACGCAAAAAACAACCGCGTGTAACCTCAAAACGTAATCTTTACAATAAATATTTTTGGGCACTTAAGGGATACTACTATAAAAAGGATATCTACCAAAAGGATTTCTGAAATCAGTGTTACCAGATTTTGCAACTCGATCATTTTTAAATCACGGTTAATTTTTCGCTAGTAAAGATATTTTAGTGTTCGACCTCATTTTTGGATTTTTCAGCTCGAGAGCTATCCAGAACATATCCGACATACTAAGTTATCTCTTATATAGTTCTCGAGTTAATAGTGGTTAAAATCTACACAATTTCAAAATTTGGCAACACCGTCCAAAACCTCTGTTTGAACTCAGTCTGAGCTCTTACCTAATCAAAATAAGACCAGTATAGAATGCCCCAAAGAGGTCTACTTAAAACGTTGAGTCCTGGATATTTTGATTCTCGCTCAAAGATTTTAGGTATTGCAGGAATTTCACGTTTTTTGACGCATGCGTTCCTAAGGACGCCTGCGGTTCCCAAAGAAAAGGCTCGCCTCTTGAAAATCAACCCCGTTTTTCAAGTGCTCACTTCCGTTAGTTACTCTAGTTTCCGTTCTCAACTAGGCTGTGGGGTAACCTACTATGAGGAGTTGTGCGGGGCTTAAGGGTTTATGTTTTGGTGTGAAGAAATAAAGTCCGTTCCGTTGAGTGAGCATTGTGAATGCGAAGCGGAGTCTCGCAGTGGGTGGCATCGTGCCATCGGCAGTGCCGCCGTGAGGCAGTGCCGCCGTGAGGCAGTGCCGCTGTGAGGCATTGCCCGCCGTGAGCCGCTTCGCTTCTCCTCAACTCGCCTCGCAAAATCGTTTATCCGTAAAAATAGCGCCACTTTGCCGGAAAGTGTGTCCTTTAAGAGACCTTTACCAGTCTTTTATGACTCGTAGGATTGTTTTCAGGAGCAGCCGACCAGTCTATAGTCGGTTTTCTCTTATCTTGTGGTGCGGCAATCTAAACTGAAGTTCGTGTCGTGTATTTTTTTAAAGCAATCATACGTGTTGTAACGCTATTCTACGCACAACGTAATCGACCATGTCTCAAGTAAGAAGAACAAAAAGAACACTTACATTTTTCTTTATCTACAGGGAAAATATGCAATGTGATGACTTCAGACCTTTTCTAAGCGTAGTGTAGATTCATAACCTTAAATGTTTTCGAGAGTAATCCACGAAATAACTCTGAGTTTGAGAGAACATTCGTTCCCCGTTTAGGAGGTGAAAAAATTGAGGTTATGGACGTCGACTAAATAGGGGGGGAATGTTCTCTCAAATTAAAGATCACTTCGAGGTAAACTTGTTAAATTACTAAAGATTATGAATCTATACAACGCTTAGTAAAGGTTAAAGTCATGACATTGCATATTTTTTCTGTAGATAGGGAAAAATATGTGTTCTTTTTATGTTCTTCTTACTTGAGAAATGGTTGATTCATCCTAACGTAACTCAACCTAAGTGCCAGGCACGGGCATAGGGAGGGGTAGGGGCCCTGGGGGAAGTGCCTCTTGCGCTTGGGTGGAGAAAAAACGGGGGAAAGAGGAAAACGAAGATGGAAGCGCGGAAAAAAAAGAAAAGAGGGAAGAAAAACTAGAAAGAGGCTGCATCAAGTTTTTCTCCTGCTGACTTGTGAGGTGTGAGCCGTGGAATACAGTGGTTTTAAAAGTAAATTAATTTGGGTCAAAAAATGAATCATAACTTGGCCAATCTAAGCCAATTCGCTAGGCAGTTGCAGTTAACCCTTACATTTCACTGAAACTTTATATAGACCTTTTTGATGGAATGAAGTTTTGCTCGCCCGTTTAATTATAAAATTACCGGTACTAGGGAAAATTCCAGATTTTTAGAGTCTGACAAACTATTACAGTTTATCAAATCTGTATGTATTCTTTTTTTTCCTTGTCAAATTACGTTGACGTTTAAAAACAATATCTGACAGGACTCCAAAACGCTAAGTTTATTTTAATGTTAGAGGTTGAAAATGTTCCTGAAAGTCCCTTAAACGTAGACGCAACCGCGTGCGTCAAATTAACTTAAAAAATGACGTACACGTTGAGAAACGTGGACCAAAAGTAAAGTAATGAAGCTTCCCCCCCCCTTTTTTTGTCGAGGAACACTTATCTTATTTTAGCGCGGAACGAGTGTGCGAGCCTATATTTTCTTCAGAAGAAGTCCCTTAAGAAAGTTTAGCAAAATCAAAAGGGCCACCGCAACTAACCGATGAATTTCCATGGAATAACACAAAGGTTAATCTGGAAACCTCATCATAAAGACAATACTTTTCCTCCGGGAAAAGTATTTTTTTTTTGTAAAAATTTTGTAGGTTAGCCACCAAATTTTGGAAATTCATTTTTATAATAGGCAATCACCTCAACACTCCAAGCCCAGTACCCCCCCCTCAGGTGCTCCTGGATCGATAACTGAGTAAATCCAGCTGAACCGAACGTAGCCGAAGCTGTTAACCTAGCCGAGCAAAACCTTTTCCACCGCACCCAAACCCAACCTAACCCCGACTTTTTACCAGCATTTTGCAAATCCTGTGCGTATTTCAAGGGTTTTCTTTAAGGGTGCCTCTTAAGCGTTCCCCTTGAAAGACCATTCGGGAAAATATGGCTCGATACTTAAGTTAGGCAACGTTTTGCTCTCTTTGTTCTTCGAAAGGAAAATATCATTTTTGAAGAGAAGCTACCGAAATGCCGTCGTCGAGTGAGCTGAAAAATTTGATTCGAGCTTAAACCATTTCTAAAACACGAATTCGTCCGAGTGAGAGTTTCCATGCGAGTGCGAGTTTCCAGTAGTCGACGATTCCCCCCCTCTTTTTTTATTTCTTATCCTTGAAGGTTTGCTGTTTTGCTGTGTAGCTTCTGTGCGGATGACAGCGGGCCTCTTTACGTGAATTCCGACAAAGGGCGGCAGTTACACGCTTCACTTGTTGTCCCAAATGTTATTAAAAGAAATTAGCGAGGCAGACGAAAGGCAGGCTGGCAGGCAGGCTGGCAAGCAGACCTAGGCGGCCCAAAGGGTTGCAGTTGCCAAGGTGCAACAGATGCGCGCTGCTGTTATTGCTGAGTGTCTTCCTGACCTCGATTTCGCTCGATGCTTGAGTTGAAGCCGCAGCGGATGCCTTTTCGATATATCCACTCTGCCTGAAGATGAGCCCAATTATTGCACGCATTTTTTGGTCAGTAAAAGTAAAGAACTGGTAAGGATGTCACAGGTCGGGAAAAGTCAGGAAAAAGTAGTCGGTCAGGAAACGTCGGGGAAAACGCCTGCGAAGTCAGTAAAATTTTCTATTTTGACCTAAATATTTAATTTAGAAATACTGTCCTTTGGTTGTGATCGAGACGCCGCGTCGATAAACAGAGACACTGGTATTCTCAAACTTTTTTTGGAGCTCGACGGGCGAACCGCAGAAAAAATGATCGCATTTGGTCAGGAAAACCCAGGGAAAAGTCAGAAAATGTCGAAAGTAAGGTCTTGTGTAAGGTTTTGTGTAAGATCTTGTGTGAAGGAAGGTCTTGTGAGTGGGACAGATTTATTTTACATTTTTGTTTGAAGCGCTCTTGAAGAATCATCGTGCGCAAGTACCCTAGCAGCTTGCAAAGTGTCGGTAAAAAGCTTTTCTCGAATACCCAAATATTTCGTATTCGCCTGAAGCTCTCCGATATCGGCTTGAGCCGCTAAATAAAACATTTTGATCATCCTTTCTTTAATATTGTTCTATTCGCACGCCTATATTAATACAAAGGAGACTTGAACGCGCGAGACTTGAAATCAACCGAATGCATTTTAAAAGGGGCAGCGTGTGAAAAGTCATTTATATTAGTGTGGATAATTGTGAAGGCGATTTGTAAAAGGCTCTGGTCGTTGAAACAAATAATTACGCTCTAGGTCCTTTCTTTTCTTCCCGTCATTCAATCATTAGACCTCTTCTCCAGACGGCAGGGCATACTTTGGCAAAATGGTCAGAAAATTGCTACCATTTTGATTTTACCGCTGATACTACTAGAAATCCGTAAAACAGTACTATGAAAAAAATATTGAATCAGAAAATTAAATGTCGCCGGCTATCCTGTTACTTAATGTAATGTTACCTAACCAACAGCCATATCAGAGGGCTTGATACCGCCCCTCGGCGGTATCAGGCCTTTCGACAGTGGAGAGAGGCACACAGCACCTAACCAATGTTGACCTTACGCAATTACATAGGTCTTTAGTCCACGTGAAGAAAAGGTCTTTGAGCAAGGGGTGGAGTAAACGAGATAGAAAATGTGCTGTCTAGTGCTGAGACTCTACGTAGTGAAACCAATTTTGGCAACAGATTGTGAATCTTAGAAGGAAATTGAAACGGGTTTACGGGATAGTATCGTCATGGGGGCGAGCGCGAGGTGCGGTGCGAAGCGGTGCAAAGCGGCGCGGAGCGGGCCATCTGTGCAGGGAGCCTTCGACAAACACCCAATTCTATTTTCTCGTGTCTCAGCCAGATTTATGGCAGAAGCCAGCTGCACTTGTTGGGAAATGCCCTTTCCGGGATTTCAGTAAAGGGATCCGGCTTACTGCCCTCAAATTGCCCTTAATTACACAAAATATGTTTTGAATATTGACCCCCGTGCTTGTGACTAGTCCCATATGCCTCGTGCATGGATAGGTGGACACATTTCTATTGCGCTGCTTTACTAACATAAAAATATTCCGAAACGAAATTCTCTGCGAAAAATTTAACAAACTTAACCCTTTGATGACTTACCTATAAACAAGGGGACACATGTCGGATCGACTTTGGTCGAAACGCAAAATTTCCCCGGGGAGGCCTTGTTCTTCCTTTATTTTTCTAAGTGAGTAGAAAATTTTACACACAACTCCTCAAAAACATATTTTTAACTTGTTTAAATCGCTTCTTTTAAGCCATATTAAAGGGGTTTGAACCTCATTTTAAAAAAATATAAAAACGGGTTTGGAAACTTTATTTGCATGTTGAAAATTCGAAAAACTGCTCAACTAAACAGAAACGTGTGTAATGCATTTTGGATACATTTAGTCAATTTTTGTATTATTTTTTGGGACACCTTGTCACCAGAGGGTACTAAGGTAGTAATTTCCATTGGCTTGTCCCCAAAGCGCAATTTAATAAGACATATTGTTTATTCAGAAAGGCAGCGGTATCATAACTTTGGAACCGTGAGAGAGGGGCCATCCATATATTAGGTGGCCTTTTAGGGTTGAGGTTTAAGGTAAAGGCTCAGTTTTAAGTTGTCTTTCATAGAAAACCTGTGTTGTAGGGCATGTAGTGTGTTATGTAGCCGAGAGGAATACAATGTTCTTCGCATGATGTATCCAGTCGAACCGAGCGTCGTTGGCACCTTATTGCCTAAATTTTTGTGCGTTTCTTAACTTTGCCATATTTTTGCAAATACGAAAAACTTCTGACCTCGTTGTTTTAGTTCCTGTAGGTCGGACTTTTCAAGGTAGGTGTACTAACTTTCACTCAGGTAGCAGGAAGCTGCAAGTTAATGATTTTTGGCGGCAAGGATTTTGAATCGAAATTACGCGAAATACGTCCGCATTTTCTGGACTTGGCGATTTAGCGATTTTGATATTGGACTGATGAGTCGTTTAGGGACGTTGAGTGCGAAGTTTTCGCAAGTAACGAATCAGATGCTAGACCCAGACGTTTTACGAGTGAGGGACTTTAATTCAAGATTTTACGAACAAGGGGTTTTGTAGAAATGTGCTAGCAAGGATGAACTTCCGGTCATAGGACTGTTTGCGTGTTTCGCACTTTGATTCCAGACCGCATCGATCGTGCGGATCAGGAACTTTTATGTATTGTTAGTTCCGGTCTTTCCTCAGAGATCGTCTATGAAACGCAAGCGAGCCAATCAAGTCCTTGAGCCGCGTTTTCCGTTGCGGCCACCGATTAAGGAGTGCGGCTGGTAAAGGGCAACGCGCATTCGGAACATTGCGAATTTTTCCCCTCCGCAACGAGGAATCCACGTAAACTCAAAGTGCTCGCAATTGCCCGAACAATGCTTGATCCCATCCCCCCTATAGAATATATTCATAAAACTGTCGACTGGCGTTGCATTGTGGTGAGCACAATGATGTGTCGAGGTCTTGGAGGCCCTCGTCACGAGGGAGATGGCCTGGCTTGGCCCGTTGCTAGCTTCGGCTAACAGTAAGCTCCTATCCGTTTGACCCAAATACAAGGCCAGGTCGACGAAGCAAGGCCAAAATTGGTTCTCGCCGAGCAGAGCCGAGCGCTGCGCGGCTTAGCCACGGTTCTACGCCTTTCCCGAGACACAAAACAAGCATCCCTCTTTATTTTAGGGGTTGGAAAAGTAAGATCCTTCCTTTCGAACGTGCAATTGGTCGTTTTATTGCCTTCCTTGACATTTTAACTAACGCAGACAGACGCTTTGCCTCTATTGCTTTTTCGGGAAGAAGCTGGTTGGCTTCGCCTAGCACGGAAAGTTTGATATTTTCAAAACGTTTTAGGTAAATACTGTATTTTGCGAAATGATTACGATCGTTTGAATCATGGTTGAATATATTTTACTTTCCCGATAGGAAAAGTATATTGTCATCGCCACAGGGTAAAATTCGAAGTCATTTTGACGGGTCTTTGTGGTTCAGGGCACAGGGAACTTGATACAGTGAACTTCTGAAACCTTTCAATAAAATGCAGTATCCTTTTTTTAAAATTTTTCTGATAGGGGAAGTATTGACACGGGGCGAAAACTCTAATTTGAGATTTTTACGGATCTTTGCGTTTTAGAACCCAGAGTCCAAATGATTTTTTTTTTGGTCTGTCTTCTGTGGCAGTTTGTGGCGATACGATCGTTTCGAACGATATGGGAAAGTCGCACACAGGTTTGGAAAAAAACATATATCTGGTTGTTTTTTTAATAATTATTTTTATGATTATTATTTTGTCCATAACTTGAAGAGAAACGGCATTTTACCTTGAATGATCAATTTTTGAACGTTGAACCGCAACGGAACGAACGTGTCTTTGCTGTACTGTTAAGGAAAGACTTTAAACGCAAAGGTGCGTATAAAACAATTGCACGTTGTCAGGTATTCAGTTCAGTCGTTCAACCTCAATAGGAAATGCGCGTTATGTGAACTCCGATTCTCGTTTTTTTTGTTTAAAAAAAACTTTGTCTAATGTTTAAATAATTATGGGAAAATATAATAATTTTTTCCTGTACTGTTACTGTCAGGCGGTTTTTGTTGTTGGCAAAATCGAGACCGCATTTTACTTTGAACCCACAAATTATTTGTGCTTGGAACGCTTGGCTTACTGTTACGAACCACTTTGTGCACAAGAAATGCTTAAAAACTTCTGAAAGAAATGAAAAAAAAAGGAAATAGAAAGAAAAGAGAACGAAAGGTTTTGGTTGAAGTTTTATGAAATTGTTTCAAAGAGTTGGTTCAGTTTGTGTTTTAAGCATTATCAAAACTGCTATGTTAACTGGAAGAGATTTTTGTCTTACGGTAATTTGTAAGTGCAGAGGGTCATGAGGAGCGCATTGGGACATTGGTCAACTCACCCCCCTCATCTTTTTTCGGAATGTTTTCTGAAAAGTAAACCATTATTCAGTTTCAAAGTAACGTCCTATTTTCTAGCAGTGCCTCGTGTTTGCGGTTGAAATACTGCTTTTTCAATGTAGTATTTAACTGGTGAAATGTCAATGTCAAGTTTCTCTTACAAGTTAGTTGCAGCGCAAATCTATCTAAAGCAAGTCGGCTACGCGCGATGCCCGCTAAGGTCCATTATGTTGTCCGCCTTTGCTAGATGATGAACCCACACGGAATTGTCACCACAATTTGATCTCGGAGCCGTAAAAAGCGCCGTGAAGCGAGCACTATTGAGAACAGCTGTTTGTTGGTATTAGCGCTGTCGTTGATCTTGATTGTCATCCGAAAAACGCAACGTGTCAAATCGAGCGTGTTCCCGATTCCCCCCCATCCCTCATCCCCCAACCCCCAGCCGGCCGGCTCCGAGCGGGCTCCCCCAAGCCCTGCTCCCCAAGGTGTGTCTATCGTCCCCCACCTTTATTCTCTGGGACTATCACTCCCGAAAAGTGATCCCTCTTTCAACAGATTTCTCTATAAGTTTTATTCATTTGTCCAAATCTGTTTGTTTAACAAATTAGCCAAGCTCCCTTGTTTGCTTACATTCACCTTCCCATAGCTAAACCTCACAATTCCTTAAACCGGAAGCCCATGCTTGTTCTTTTATGGTTTTAATATAGTCATACCACGAATTCGCGTATGTTTTCTCTTTTTCGTTTGATTTCTTGCCTTGTATTTCAATTGTAGCGCGATAATAAAGCGTATAGGCAAATCCCTAAAGTTCATGCAATAGTAGATTCTTTTAAAGTTTAAAACTGCACAAACAAAAAAATAAAAAATAAAAAAGATAACAAAATAAATTGTTAAAATGGCCATTTTTGAAAACTATATATATTTTTAATGTGATGTTAGGGCTTTGTGGTAAATTTTATGTTTTGAAAATTGTACTAAAATCCAGAGACAGCTGTATTTTTCCCCAAAGAGTCTTTTAGACAAGCCGATTATTGTTTTCCTGGTCATAATTGTTCACCCTTTTGTATAATGCAATGAATCTCTTAAGTGCACGCGGTGAATTAATGCATCTTCATCATTGGCAAATGTGTTTTACGCGACGAGCAAAGTGAAAAGGACGATTCCTGTCTAACATACACGCAGCATTCATTCAGGAGCTGCGTATGATTGCTCGCTCAAACGGTTGTTGTGCTTTGAACGGGATAGATTTCCGTGCACACCGGTACAAAGTAAAAGGGTGATTGGGCATCTCCTTTTGTTTTTCGATGCGATGATATGCTATCGGATCGTCCAAACGAAGGTATTGTGTCGACCCCGCTGATTAGCAATGCTTGGCAAACACTGCGCACAGCAAGCGCATGTTTATCCAGTGACGAATCAATAAAATGTGACAGGCAAGGCTGGCGGGCCTCCTGCTGCTTCCCTGCGGTCATCTTGATGCACAGGCAACCAGGTGACTTAATGTTGCTCCCCGCCAGACAAAGGATGATCATCGCGATGATCGCACGGCGGGGAGGGGGGAAGCAGCGGGGTGGGGGAAGCGGCGGCGGGGAGGGGGAAGAGGTGGGGAGGGGGAAGCGGCAGGGAGGGGGTAGCGGTGGGGAGGGGGAAGGA
>Ga0058701_10001676_pt1 | contig 16053 bp, 14 predicted proteins | sample AgamicOrMae_FD_97039 | JGI IMG/M metagenome (GOLD analysis project Ga0058701, IMG submission 97039) | Agave microbial communities from Guanajuato, Mexico - Or.Ma.e | ecosystem: Host-associated > Plants > Phyllosphere > Phylloplane/Leaf | place: Guanajuato, Mexico | collected 2012-06-04
AAATTAGTTAAACCATTCCGGTGCCGCGTTGATTGCTGCATCTTCACAAATACTTTTACAGAACGGATCCAAGACTTTAATGGACCCCCAGCTTGGATAAAGCTAGCGGTCCAACATTTAAGTCACGGTGCTGTAATGAATTTTTCCCTCTTTTTTTTCCTTCTTTCCGACGTGCGTTTTTCAAAAGTAACTGTCCCCAAAATACCTCACTTACTGTTGAAACATCTAAAACACAGCACCGAAAACATAGTTTGTAAGTGTAGAAAATCTTAGCTAATAATCTGAACCAATACTAGGGGTAATAGGTTTGAAATACCAAAGTGATGTAAAGGGAATGACATTTTTCTAGAAAAAGGATGAAAAACTACACCTACAAACTAACCTGAGTAAATGTCTATGACTTTCAAACTATACATATATTTATGTATATAAAAAAAAGTTCAAAAAAATATAAATTATACACATCATAACAAATCACATTGTCCCAAAAACCACATTTCAAACCATTTGTGTGATAAACTCTGATGGTAAAGGCAAATTAAAGATGACAGCTGAAATGATCCAGGCAATAAAAACCCTTTGTGTCAAACAACAGGGCATTGTCAACAATTCATGTAATTAAAGTTGGGTGTACTTTAAGTGTGGATCCAACACAAGGGACAGTGGAGTATCTCTAGCAGGTTTAAGATCAATGTCGGGGTTGTTGGCTTGCAGTTGACCTTCTTGAAGCTGAGCTTCTGTTTTGGCTAGCTGAATAAGAGCGAGAGCTCCCATGAGTTTCATATCCTCTGACTTGCCTACTCCTTGGCTGCCAAGCGTAGATTTCCCAGGCCTCAGGTTTGGTGCTGTGATTTTGTTTGCAGTAGGAGTTGAATCTCTGGAGGCCAACATCAACACAGTTGGTCTTGCTAGGTTTGCAAGATCAGTGGTTGGTGATGGTTGAGCTTTGTTGATAGGAGATGGCACATCATCAGCAGTATCCCATTTCAGAGGTCTAGCCAACTCCTGAAAACAATGATCACATCAAGAAAAAAAATTACAAGAGATCTTTTTCTGTGAATAGACAACAGGTTAGAGACTTCTGATCTTGATTGTTCAATCAAAGCAACTGTTAGTGGTTAGTTACCTGTTTGTCATTGTCTTCCCACAAGCTCAGATCTTGGCATGCTGCATGTAACCACCGTTTCTTAGGTTGCTGTGGTCGCTGAGAATTGGAGTATTGCTGCCTAGAAAATGGGATCCCTGATACCCTCTGGACAGTGTCAACTTCCACAGAATTATCAAGGTAATCACATCCTTCGGTGTCGGACCCAGGGGAAAATAGAGTTCTGCCTCTGTCACACTGTTGCAAAAGCAATGGAGTAAGCATCATCCGTCTTCAAGGGCACAACAGATGTATGTAATGAAAATATATACCTGTGGTGTACTTGTGACTACTCTGTAAGAGTCCTCACACATTGAATGGTTTCGAGGCATAAATGGTGTGTAAAGAACTTGTGGAGATTTGGGCGATGTATACAGGCGGTTTTCTTGTTGTTCCATCTCTGCCATGAGTCCCTTGCGAGCTCGGGGTTTCTTTCCAGGAGTTATTTCTTGATCACTGGGAGCATTGCTCATGTTAAGATCCATCATCATCCGCTTCCGAGGCTTGGCATTATCAATGGCCTTGCAAGGGGTACGCTCTTCTTTCTCTTTGCAATGCCTAAAAAATAAATAAAGTATATTAGTAAAGTTGAATAAGAACAGAACTTGCTTGGGAAACAAATCATCAAAAACTTACCTTTCCAGCCAGAGCATTACATCTGATGAAAGGTCAGAGACTTTGGGACGAGTCAGTCCATCTTCACTGCGAATCAAACTGGCAAGAGGATGCATTGGACAATGTCTGTTTGCATGGGCAAACCTCTTTGTACACCTGAAGGATGAAAAAAATATTTCAAAAAAATTCTATATACCATAATGGATACTGAGTACTTCTATAGCAATTATTGCATTAAGAAATATTCCTCTTACCCTTGCTCAGAACATTTGAAGGGTTTCTCTCCAGTATGAAGCCTTTGATGTGTTTTCAGCTGCCCACTTTGGGAAAATGCTTTCATACAGCCAGGATAGTCACATGAGTAGGGTCGTTCTCCTGAAAATAACAATTTCTAATTGATTTCATCATAAAAACAAATAATAATTATAATAAAACAAAATAAAGAAAATTGTGAGTAGTTCAGTGAAAATAAGAACGAACAGAACACAAACTGAAATCAGAAACAGCAGTAATTACTAGACATTTTAAGAAAAAACTAAGAATTAGAGCAGCATCGTCGGCTGATAAATACACGAAGACCAAAGTAGCACTCGAAAACGTACAACTTCCGTATGAGCATGGGTACCCAAAAAGCCGGCTTTTGTTAGCAACGTGTAATGACAGGTTAATGATGCAACCAAACATAAATAAAACGTTATGTGAAGACGAAATTAAGCAAGGGACTCCACAATGGAGATGTGACTCACAACCATCCCCATACTTGTTGCCTCCATTTCACCCTCCCCACCCCCACCCCCAAACACTATAGGTTTTAACTATTAAAGGGCTAAGTAGTAAACAAAGATCGTGGTAAACAAACCAATACAGTCTCGTCAAAAGTTCATAGTAACGACAGATCCGCACACACCGCATCTCTCAAATAAGCGGTTGGTTTGATTTTATAGTCATTTGAAGCTACGAAATGGAAAACAATAGAGTTGATGGCACATACCTGTGTGGGTCCTTAAATGGGCTTGCAGGGATTTTTCCCGAGGGAAAACACGGTTGCAGTATCCACATTTGATGGCGCTGGGAGATGTCGTTCCCTCGATCATAAGACTTGTAATAGCATCAGCCCGAGGTCGGCCCCTTTTCAACTCTGACCTGCCGGCCGAAAGGTCTGGGGAACCACATGAGCTTGCAGGACTAGATATTTCAATGTTTCTGACTTCTTCGGACCACGTCCAGGGATATAGCACCGTTTCGGACATGGAAGGACTATGTGACATGTTATTCGCCATAATTTAGCACTATTAGCACCTCAAAACACAGCAAATTAACATAAAATTTCACAACTTCAGACACAGCAGCCTCCCGAAGTATCCATCAGGCGCGAGCACACTGGGTTGTTTACCGCCAAGCCTGTTGTATGAAAAGCCGCGCGGAAATGGGGGATTCTGATTGGCTGATGACAAGTTTCGGGGTTGAGCAAAGTAGAATCTATTTATTTGATGCTTTACAGGTTTGTTACGTTGGCTGTCTGTAGAAAATAAATAATTTCAATCTTTACAAGCGTGAAATAATACAATTTAAGGCATTCCGTGAAGTAATAAAGCCGTTGTTTGCAGCCAAATTTGACTCCCGCCAAACAAGCACAAGCTGATTCATGAGTGTGGCGAGTGAACGGTCACTTCAAGAGCGAGCTAACTTGGGTATTCGACCGCTCAATATTTCTTTCATTCTTAGCGTAGTTTCAATCTAAAAATTTACAAAATTATAAGATTTAGTAATTTTTTTAATCAATGTGTTTTTAATGTTTTGATGGCATTTTTATTTGATTTCACCGTGAGGAAGTGTTAAACGTTAATGACGGTGCAGACCAGTTGCAGACTTAGTAGATATTTCAGGTCTTAACTTAAGTGTTTCGCTCCTTAAACTCGATTGCTGTTATTAACCGAAAGCTAATTTGTCCGGAAAGCTTTTTAAAAAGATTTTGGTAAATTTAGAGCGGCTTTTGAGTCGGTATATTAAGGAGATAAAATTTATGGGCATGGTCATATTTTCTATTGGTTGGTTTAGGAAAGCTCCCAATGCTCATGACGCGCCCGATCCACTTTTTGCCAGCTGAACCTCGTGCAGAGGAAATAGCTGAACTTCCATCATACGCCATATTGGATGAGTGCACAAAACAACGGCTCAAAGCAGCCAAATTTTATCTCTCACCATCCTTACTTAAGGTGTATCAGGGAAGATGGAGAGTTCGTACGGAATTGGCGTAACAAACCGTTACGCCTTATTCTTCGATAATGAAGACGATCCTTTGGATGTTTTGAAGATACACGAACAAGAAAAGGAGGCAAAGAAGAAATCCAAGGTGTCCGAGAAGGAAAACAAGGGAAAACAGGAGACCAAGGGCAAACCGGCACAAGCGGACCGTAAGGGCATCAAGGAAACTCAAAACGTGAAAACTCAGCCTCAACCCAAAGCAAAAGAAGGTATGTCATCTCAACACGTGCCCTGTGGCCGAGGTTGTTTACAGGGCCCCCGTGTAACTTCCCTGTGCCGGTGTTTTAACACCTTCATCACGTGTTTTAGCTAATGTTGACAATTTTCAATAACTTCTCGGGTATCCTTAACGAGACTGCCCCAGGGCTTTCAAGTCCCTTGTACGCATTATTCCTGTGAATTATTTAAGTTAAACACAGGCTTGGTGTGCAGTTACTATCCTGAATGTGGGTCCCATCTAAGTATTCATGCCTCAGCTCGCACTTAATTTTTTTGCCCTTGTCATTTATGTTTAAGCCCTTTGTCGCCCTGTAGTTTTCCCTTGTTAAACGTTTTTGCATTTCATTTCCGAACTCGTGCTCCAATTTACTTGTTAGCGGGGGAGGGGTCCCACAACTAGTTACCAAACCAACCACATGCGTTTTTATTCCTGATTTATGCAATTATCACGATTGTGATTTTGTGACCAAGTTGCAGAGCTGGTAATATGCTCCTCAAAGTTTCTGTCCAAAACCGTAACCTCATCTTGAAGTAACAGCTCGCCGTGTGGTGTATTTTTAGATCACATTACATTCACCAAAATGGTTACCTAAGCGTTCCTCTCTATGGAAATTGTATTACGTTTCCCGTTGACAGAGCTTTTATTTTTAACCTCTTCTCGTCCTCCGACCTATTATTTACCAACCAAGCTTTCCGCACAAAAGTACTTTTAGGTTATGAGAACCCGTACCTCGTGTGATACCGTATTGCTTGTGACGCGTTTTTTGTGTAAACATGTTCACTACGTTTTATGGTGAGGTAAACATTGCGTATTTGTATTTTTTTCGTGCATTTCGGCCTAGTCAGCATTAAATTTTCGCTTTTATAGATCAGCCTTTGTCAGCATATCTCTGATAAGGCAGTAGCGTTTGTTCATTTTTGCGTTTATTGGGTCTGGCTCTGATTTGCCTTGTATTGTTTCAGCAATCAAACCGAAGGAACAAGCCCCAGTGAGTGGTCGGCCCCAGGGTCAAGCTCGTGAGCCTCGTGAACCTCGTGAACATCGCGAACCCCGTGAACCGCGTGTACCTCGTGGAGAAGGCAACGAGCGGCCGTTTCGTTCCGATCGGAATGATCGGAACGAACGGAATGATCGGAACGAACGCAACGATCGGAACGAACGCAATGATCGGAACGACCGGGAAAGACCTGACCGCGGTGACCGCAGTGTGAAGTTTTCCGGGGAAACTCGGGAAGAACGTAACAATCGCTTTAATCGAGAAGACCGACCCTCCTACTCATCCGGTGAATTTTCAAGGTAGGTCAACATTCACCTACTTTCAATGTCAAAGTTAACAATACTTCTACATTTTGGTGTTTTAAAGTTCATGCTAATTTTAATGTCATTGTGGACTCTGTGATAAAACTTCTACGCTTGAACAAATGGTAGTAATTTGGTGATTTGATAAATATTTGCTTGTTTATTTCAAGAAATTATTATCATACACATAATTTGGTGAGCTTTGATGTTGATTTTACTATTAATAAGGTAAATCTATGCTGTAGTTAATAATGTGACAAAACCACAATTTTGAAACAAAATGTGCTCTTAGGCATCTTACAGGTCTTTCTTGGATTTGAACTTATTTCAGTCATTTTGTGGAATTATCTACATTGTAGAGGGTTTGAAGTTCTTGCATAACATGCACTGCATATTCTTTTGTGTAGGTGAACAGAAGTTTTCCACCTCTTTAAATGATGTAGTTGATGGTAGATTTCATTTATGGTGTGACGTAGTACACAGGCAGCTGTAGTTTGATAGATAATTAAAATGTTATTAATGTAAATGTAAGTCAGGGAAGATCAGTTAATGGTCCCGCCCAGTATACTGATATGTCATTTAACCACAAACTCATTTTCCCTTATTTATTCTGACCAAAATATCATGGGGATATTGTTCATTAAAAGATTGCCCGTCTTAAGGATTTCCTCTTGTTATGCCTTAGTTACGGTGGTGATGTAAAGTAATGAAAAGCCTTTTTGGGGACTTAAGAATTTCATTTTCATTTACCCGCTACTGCCCAGCGATGCCGTTCGGAAACAGGAAAAAAATATTACAGAAGATCTTTGCAGTTCAGTATTGTCACAATTTAAAAAAATATCACCCCTCTGGAAACCTGAAATTTATCAATTCAGGCACTTCTCAAAGCTTAAAATTTCCTATTTTGATGGAAACAACCCTTCCAATTTCTCTTAAGCTAAATTTCACCCTAAATACTTTGGGCTGTTATGGGTTAAGCATTTCAATTCGACACCCGAACCCCTTCCATTGCATAAAATTTACGATTCATTTTATCACAGCACGGAAAATTAATCCCATTTTAAATGCGTAATAGTAAGTACAATTGTGTTAATAGCGTTTTGTGGTCCTTAGGGGATTTGGTGACCGCGGCGACCGAGGTGACCGTGGCGATCGCGGTGACCGTGGTGACCGTGGCGACCGCGGTGACCGTGGTGACCGGGTCGAACGTGGTGACCGGGATGGTCCCCGCCAGGATGGTGATCGGCCATTCCGTGGTCGCGGCGGTGGCGGCTTCCGCGGCGGGCTGCGTGGCCGTGGCGGCCCCCGACCCAGCTACGACAACCGCGGCAAGAGGGAATTCGACCGGCAATCTGGATCTGATAGAACGTAAGTATCTTATCCAATCACATCTCGCGATCACTGACGTCTTATCGTAAGAGCTTCATCTCCTGATGGCATTGTGCTTCCCCAATGCGTGCAGCCTCTATTCAGAGGCATTAGCATGATTTTTCTCAAGTTCCGCTGTTAGATGTTTTATATTCAGTAGATTTTTGGGGAGAGCAGGAGGTTCTCACACATGTTGTCTGGGTAACCTCCTCTTACCCTAGTTTGTAACTAGCTCAAGTTGCTTTTAGCCTGTGTGAAGGCATGGTAGCTGAATTCTTACATATTGAATGTTAATAGATGGAATTTTGTTAGCTCTGTATAGTTAATGGAAATTTCTGCACTAAACCAGTGATTAATTTGGTTCAGCTTGTCAAGTGAAATTTAAAATTTTGTCGACTCGAAACCTCGCACCAATATTAATTCTCACATGATTCACTTTGCACTATTTTAACCGAACTGCTTATTCTGGATAACATTTCGTGGTTGCCACAATTCTAGAATTCAGGCAGTAAGCTTCTCAGAGAAATCTTGTGTTATTTGGAAAGAAGTGATCAAGATTTCAAATAGCTTGGGAGCTTTGCGTGAATTGACTTAAATAGACGTTTGTTTGGAAATTAAGAGAATTTCTCTTGTTCTAATTATATACCCGAATAGTCCGAGATATTTTCGGAAAACCATCCGGTGTTTTGTTCAGTGCTACGTTCTCACCCCGTTCTATAAAAACGTTTGAAGTGAACACAATATTTACGTAATTTGGCCTATACCTCCTATAAACTTGTAGTTTTTACCGAAAGAATGACTAAGTTTTGAAAGCTTTTTTGGACTTTGGTAAAAATTGTGGCTACTCAGAGTTGTGTAAACCTGCTTGCTTTTTTTTTCTTATTAATTTGCTTAAGGTTGATTTTTTAGGTTAAGGGTGGGTTCTGTCATAATAAAAACAGTGGTACTTACAGAGGGGTGAAGGCGATCGACAAGAAAGAAGGTGGCGGCGCGCACAACTGGGGCAGCCACCTGGATGATATTGTGTAAGTAGTGCACTCACCACCTGGCTGTCAGCATGCTGCATGCGTAGCTACGTCGTGTGTCGCGAGCGTCGAGCGCTGCCCCCTGCCCAGCTGATGGCTCTCTCCTCTGTCCGCAGGGAAGCCAACCAGTCCAACATGCAGTGGAACTCGGAAAACCCCCAGGAAAAGACGGACGAGGTTGCCAACGAATCGAGCGAGAACAAGGATGCGGAACGGACCCAGAACGCGGACGCTTCAGCGGACAAGGGCAGCGCGGAGAAGGGCGAGGGCGAGGAGGCGCCCGCCGCCGAGGAGGCCCACGAGATGACCCTGGACGAGTGGAAGGCGATGCAAGGCACACGTCAGAAACCCCAGTACAACCTGCGCAAAGCCGGAGAAGGAGAGGACCCCTCGCAATGGAAAAAGATGCACGCTCTGCAGAAGAAGAAACCCGGTGAAGAGGACGGTGAAGAAGACGAAGAAGTAAGTCTCAAGTGATCAAAGAATTTCTGTCGCCTCCATAATTTGCAGTCTTTTTTTTCTTTTTTGCTTTCATTTTGTCTTTTTTTCCTTTTTTTCGCTCTTTTTTTTTTTGCTCTTTTTTTGTCCTTTTTTTCTTTTTTTCTTTTCTAAAAAATCTTTTTTGCCCTTTTTTTGTCCTCTTGTCTCTTTTTTTTGTCTTTTTTGCGTTTTTATGTCTTTTCTTTCTCTTTTTTCTTTTTTTTTCTTTTCTTCTTTTGTTTTCTTTTTTTTTAATGGGCCCATGAACATACTTGCGACCGCTGCGTTCCCGAATCGCTGTTTGAAAGTGAAAGTTGTTTGCCCATAGTCGAAACCCAAAAGAAAAGCGCAATTTTTTGTATTTTCTCTAGTCGAGGAATTGCTCTTATTTTAAGAAGACTGGAAGCACAGGGACGGGAGTTGAAATTTGGAGGTTTCAAGGTTTCAGAGATGCTTACGTGATCTGATCCATGATAATTTTGATAGAAGTGTTGTTATAAATCAAGGAGCGTGGTTGCACAAAGGTTATAGATTCGGGGGAAAATCTTATGTGGCCAGGGAAGTCGGAAAGGGGGAAATGCTGAAAAGCATTGGAAAAACGGAAAGCTGAGGCGCTTCGCAAAAATTCTGTAAAATACCGCCTTAAATTCAAGAAAAATTTTCCTTGAGTCGAGAAAAATTGGTGAGGGAACAATGGGAAATGGGTCAGGGAAAGTCGGGTTTTGAAATCTTAAGTTTGTGACAACCATGAGAAGTCTTTACGCCAGGTAGAGGGACTGTTAAGCCAAAGCTCAAGCTGGTGTAAAGCCATCCTGAATCCGCGAAACACTTGAAAAAGCCGTAAGAATTGCCCCAGGAATCCCCTTGAAAAAGCCTTGAATTGGCTGAAATACCTCGCCATCCAAGAGTCGCTTTAAAAGTCGGTCTAAATCGCTTTTATATTAGAAAAAAAAAAAATAATAATAATGAAAACATTTGGAAAAACAACATGAAAAACATCAGTCTTTTAAGCGAAAATAACTATCCCTGAAAACTCTCGGAAAAGCCTTTAATTGCTTTTTGATTAATCGCTAGACACCCCATCGGGAGAAATGTGATGCTCGTGTGTTTACTCTCAAGTGCTCTTGATACATCAATCAAGTTCGCTTTCAGGAAAGATTCGAGGGATGAGCCCAGCAACTGTGATAAAAAGCATGTAGGATGTGTGGATGGTAGCCCTGCAAACTTCAGCCTTGTTTTAACGTGGCTTGCTTTTGCTCTGTTTTTTCCTCCAGGAATATGATGCAGCGGACTACCCTCAACGAGTGGGCAGGCAAAAGCACGTACTGGATATCGAATTCGTTTTCGGAGACACTCGACGCGGCGGCCGCGGCCGAGGACGGGGCAGCCCCCGCGGAATGGGACGCGGTCGCATGGACCCTCGTGGGCCTCCTCGCGACCGTGGCGACCGCGGCGACCGTGGAGACCGCATCGATCGCGGCGACCGTGATTTCGACCGTGACGCTGTAAGTATTCTGTCAGTGTGCTCCCAACGGGATAGGTAACAGATTTGGGACTTATTGGACAGGGGGATTGCTACTTAGTTTTTCGAAGAAAGGGTTCATTGCTCCAAACTTGCCAGACGTCTTAAGTATAAAGTATAGTAAAGTATAAGTATATTAAAAATACTTTGTTCATCAAACGTCAAAGATTGACATCGACTTCGGAAAGAAAGGTTGGCTCCCTGCACGATCCGTAAAGGCATTGAGTTAATCCTTGAATCAAGTTTCAAAATCTTGACCTTTCGAATTTTGATATTAAATGTTCAAATTTCCCTGAAGACCTAATTTGGCGCCAGGCAGACCGTTTGTCTGTGCGAGATCGAAATTTGACGCCTTCTAAGATAGCTCGAGGATTCTTACGCAGTTTTGAAGATCAAAGCGCTTTCTCTTTAAAATCGTCATAATGACCTTCGTAAATTGATCTCGTGCATGTTTAAGTATTGTACGTCTTCATGCAAGTTGTGAAGAACCTTCGTCTTGGTTTTTGAGTGGCAGGCTTTTAGAAACTACGAGAAGTGCATGCCTTGATATGGAGCCAACGCGAATAATGGCATGTTCTCCGCAGTCAAAGGCACAAGCAAAACACATCCACGTTGAGACAAATCTTGCCCGAAAAAGTTCATTTCACTGTTGAGAACTGTTCGAAGGGGAAAACATTTTAACACCGCGTTTCGAAATTTGTTTGCCGAGTCGGCAACTGTCAATATTTGTTTTAAATTGAAGTAAATTAGTTTTGGGACGACTCATGTGATGAACAATGAAATTTTCAAGGCTGTAGAATAAATGCACTCAATTTTAAAAGCTTGACCAGTCTGCGTCGGATGAGAGCCCGTAACTTATTAAGGTTCTTTTGAGAGTAACTTAATCGGTGTTTGTTTGACATGTCTTGCCATGAACAGAACAAATCTGGAATGCGACTGAAGGTGAGGTGACTACTGGGCAGCTGTTGTGATTCGATGTCACGTCTGTGAGACGGGTGTGAGACAGTTTGGGTGTGTGTTTCAGCCTCGCGGAGGGCCGTCAGGGTCCGGCATGCGGCGCGACTACTCGCGGCCCGCCGGCGGCGGCGGCGGCGCCGCGGCTGTGCGTCCCCCGAAGGTCGACGACGAGCACGATTTTCCGTCTCTGGGGTAGGAAAGGAAAGCAAAGGGAAGCTAAGAAGGAAGCAAGTTGCAATAGGAATGAAGCAATGGTCTTGACAAAGGCAGGGTGCTAGTCAGCATTTGACAAGAATCTTATTTTATTTTTCTGACCTCCCCTGTGCAGTGTAGTGATGAGTAAAGTTTCCGCTGTGTGGCGTGGCAACGTAGAAAGTGTCATCTCGATCGATTTTGAGAACGTGAATGACAGGAGTGGTTTTTAAAACAAACTCATTGCTTGGCTGGTTGCGTGGATCAGGAATGGACTGTCAATCGCAGTCATGTTACACAGTCCACAACTTTTGTGATATAAATTAAGTCACCTAATGTATGATTCTTTAGTTTCGAACTGCCACTAAAATTACCGACTCGTGTCCCCAATTCCTTAGTGACCTAACCTAGAGTATTTTGAATCGACTGCCCTCCTCTTCGCGAACCGCGTCTCTTCGCGTGTGTTTGTATGAACTTGAATTACACCTGGAGCTTTGGTCGAAGACGGACCGGGCCGGGCCGCGTTGCGTCGGCCGCTGGGCCGGCTGGCCTGGCCAACCGTGGAACTGCACCGGCCGCCTGCCCGCCCGCCTGCGTTCGCCGCTTCCTCACTACTTGGGTTGCCATAAATCCAGTTGTTGGCTGATTGTTGTTGGCACTTCGTTGCCTGTATGGTCTCTGCCATTCTGTTGGCAAAAATCAATGCTTATTCTCGCTATGACTTTCTTTTGTATTATGTGAGGTAGAGGTAATAAGGATTTATTGTTGCCAATAAAACATTGAAAAATTTGATTTGTTAATCTAGTGAGTCGGTCTTGCGTCTCGTCTCTTCTACCAGTGATTCACACGAAACTATCCCTGTCGTCAGCGCATTCGCCTGCCTGCCTGCTTGCTTTATCTCGATGTTATTACTTATCCTTACCACGGGAAGTACCTGATTAAAACCAAATTCTCAGGAAGGGCTGGCCTTTTAGTCCTAGCCCGCATTTCTGTGAGCCATCTTCGCACACTTTTGCCTCTCCTCACTCCGCGGCCGGTTGCCGCGCCTCAATGTGAATTAGCGACAATGGCGCCGAGCTGCGCGCGTTACGGAACTCGTATTGAACGACAATAGGGTTGCAGTTTCCGATGCAACCGTTTCCTGTACAGCACATATGGGCCGCCGTCCCGTCTCGGACTTGCCTCCCTCCATGGAATGGGCCCAACCCTTTTCCCCACTTTTGCTTCTCATTTTTTAAATGTATACTTGTGATCAACATCGCGGCTTTTGCTATCTCAATCTAGTGATGTCAATTCTTTTATTTACTATAGAGTTGGGGCGTTGCACAAGCTGAAGTTTTGGTCTGTCATAGACTCAGTTCAGGCTTTTAAATGTTTTTTCTTTTTATCTGTTTGTTGTGAGCCTGAGAATTGTGCAAGAATATGAAGTATTTTAGTTGGATTAACTGTTCTGTAAGTCGCGAATGAACCGCACTAACTTGATTGCGTAATCTAAGCTGATAATCTCGATTTCAGTATCGCTACGTGTTGGTCTTCTAATTGTTTTGTTTTGCGATTGGGGTCGCAATGCCGCTTAGCCTCCACGTCATTGCAATGTTAACCCAATTTTCTTATTTCCTAGGGAACAAATTTAACTTAATGATTAGTGTGTATACTCACCCGATTCGATAGGAAAGCTTTGAAAGGCACTTACCGTAGTCCGTTCCTGCTTTGGTAGGACACGAATTAACCAGCTGAAGTGCCGATGAATTTTCTCCTGTGATGATTGCTCAAGCAAAGTTCTCGACAAAATGCAGATAAATAAAACATCGTTTCTTTTTACTTTGTAGAGTTTATTAATTTCCCCTGTTCAGTTATCGTGATTCCGATGCGCTGATGAATACGATGTTCATCATCCTGAATAATGCAAAGCAGTAATTCGATTGCAATGAACTTGGTATCGTTGGGAAGTAATATACAGAAATGAATAATGCAGGCATTGAGGTTTTATTTTCATCATAATGAATTTTGCTTGCGCAGAAACTAACCCAGCTCGAAGCGGATGGCACTATTCGTTAAACCTTTCAGCATCTGTCGCTAACACCACGAAGACACGACCGACGGTGATGCCACTCGCTCCTTTTCAAATTCGCTCATTCCACTTTTCCATATCGGTCGTTCGAGGCATAGAAAATTTTGACAAAGGCATTCCTCTGGGCCCTCCATGCTCTCGGGAAAGTGAAAATTACGTCCCTTTTGAAATCGGCCTTGGCGAAGACCTTAAAAAAGTAGAACATTTGCAATATTATCCGTTCTAGAAAAACCTTGGAGGTCCAAGGAAAAACAAAAAACTTACACTAGAATTATTCCCTTTTTCTGCCTTTTCAGTTTTGAACGCCCGTTTTTACACAAACCCTTTGCGCGCCGCTCGCTATGCCGGATCGGATATGGGTATAAGGGGCTTATCTGAGAAGCTGCAGGCATCCTCTCGAAAGCGACATACCGAAACTGTCATGGTAGGACACCTGGTGCCACCTCGGGCCAGGGTAGTTTTATTTTTAATTCAACCAGGAATCGCCCGTGAGCTGTACCGAGAGCTGGTGTGACGGACCAGTTTTACCTTTCCAACTGTAGTTATGAACTGTAGACAATTCATAATGCTAAGTTTTTCAGGACATCTTAATTGGTTCGAATTACCGCGGCATGAAGGGATATCCGCATCCTTTCAGGAAGCGCAAACTTTTCGTTAAAATCCTCATTTTTCTTATCTCAAAGCGCTGTGTTTTTCTCCGTCAAGTCAATTTTTTTCTCATAAATCTACTCTAAGAAACTTTAGTTTCTGGAATAGGTTTGTTTTTCACTGTTTGAAACTGGCTTGATGTTGGCTAGCATGATGCAGCGCCTTTGCTACAAACTCGGCATGGCAAGGCGGCAAGGCCTCGGTGTAAAAAGTAGTCAACCATCAGTTGCCGTGCATCGTTTTATGCGGTTTTATGGTATTTTTGACGTTAAGTTTTTGAAGTTGTGAGTCCAAAACATGAAGCTAATAGTAATAATGATGAGTAAATGAATATGATACAATAACTTTCGGATCCCACTTTGTTATCGAGTATTCATGTAGACTGATAGCCGCGCTCGTTTGTGTTTGTTAAAATGGCGTTTGAGGCGCACAGTCTCAACGCGGAGCATAAGGACCTTATTCACGATGTAGCCTATGATTATTATGGCCAGCGCATGGCGACATGTTCGAGTGACCAGTTTGTCAAGGTGAGTTTTCAGGAACTTCGTGCTTTGTAGATTTGAAAGCATACCCTTGTGAGTCAATTTCGGACGTCGCCAGCCAGGTTAGGGTAACCGGCGACTTGGTACTGGAGTGTCATACAATGTGGTTGTGCTTTTAGGTTTGGGACCAGGATGAGAGAGGAAAGTGGTCACTCTCAGCTTCATGGAAAGCGCATAGTGGGTCAGTCTGGAAAGTAACATGGGCACATCCAGAGTTTGGCCAAGTGGTGGCAACTTGTTCATTTGATCGGACAGCAGCTATATGGGAAGAAATTGTCGGAGAAACAACAAGTCCAGGAGAAAGGGGGATGCGCCACTGGGTCAGGAGAACAAATTTAGTGGATTCAAGGACATCAGTAACAGATGTCAAGTTTGCACCAAAGTCCCTTGGTCTTCAATTAGCAACATGCTCAGCAGATGGTGTTGTCAGAATCTATGAGGCACCTGATGTGATGAACCTTAGTCAGTGGACCCTGCAGCATGAAGTTTCAAGTAAATTGCCCTGTAGCTGTTTGTCATGGAATCAGTCATTTTCAAGGTAATTTCTTATTCCTACATGCATGTTTGGTAACCTATAGAAGTATTTTATGTAAATGAATTCTCTCCTTGTAGATTACATCCACCAATGTTAGCTGTGGGTAGTGATGACCCCAATCTCGCCAATGGAAGCAAAGTTCTCATTTATGAGTACAGTGAAAATTCAAGGAGATGGGCAAAGACTGAGGTGTTACCAGGAATCAGTGATGCTGTTCATGATATTGCTTTTGCCCCAAACCTGGGGCGTAGTTACCACTTGCTTGCAATTGCTACAAGTGATGTTCGTGTGGTCACCCTTAAGCCATTGCAGTAAGTACTATAATTAATGTATATATTAAGCTTCTCCCAGGTCAACAATACACAACATCTCTTGATTTTAGGGAGGGTGCCTCCGTTCAAAGTGGCCTTACAAGATTTGATGTCCAACTCACCGCTCAATTCAAAGATCATCTTTCAACTGTCTGGAGAGTGTGCTGGAATATTTTGGGTACCATCTTGGCATCCTCAGGAGATGATGGCTGTGTCCGACTGTGGAAAGGTAAGGGATCCACATGAGTCCAACTTGTTTGCCTTCCATAAAACATAGTCTGGTGATTACCATTTGTGATATTCAAACACAACAAAATGCAGGAGGGACATTTAATTCTACATAAAACACCGATATGGAGCTCAAGTCAATCCCAGTAATTTTTTGTGATATTTTGGATAGAAAATTTGCGTATTTACTCCGATAATTTTTATTTTCTCAGTAATCATTTCTTGATGGTATACCGTATTTTTTCGGTTATAAGCCACTTGTTTGTGCACAATTTAGGGCCTCTAAAAAATAGGTGTGTTTTAAACACGGTTGTACGCGCCAAGTACAGGCTAATTTTCTCGAATGCGGCTTCTCAAACCGGGGTGCAGTTTGTACAGCAATTAATACAGTAATCTGGGATGTTCAATTCCACAAATTCACGCTCCGTTCGTAAAAATTCGTAGGTGTTAAGACCACTCTTACATACGACGAGAACGTTAGTAACCAATCACAAGACCTTCTGAAGCACTCCGCATTAGAAAGTTTAGATTTTATGTCAACCCACTACCACCCAGCGATGCCGTTCGGAAACAGGAAAGTTTATTTTAGGGGATCTTTTCAGTTCAGCGTTGCTACAATGTAAAAAATATC
>Ga0058701_10001677_pt1 | contig 16049 bp, 12 predicted proteins | sample AgamicOrMae_FD_97039 | JGI IMG/M metagenome (GOLD analysis project Ga0058701, IMG submission 97039) | Agave microbial communities from Guanajuato, Mexico - Or.Ma.e | ecosystem: Host-associated > Plants > Phyllosphere > Phylloplane/Leaf | place: Guanajuato, Mexico | collected 2012-06-04
TTAGTTACAAAGTAAAATTCGACTTGCGCAAAAAAAAGAAAAAATCTATGGGTTTTACGAAAACTATATTCTTTTGCCGCGGATGGACTTCCAAAAAAATTTGGCTCACGGCGATGGCTCATATTGGGCTCATGGTGCATTAGATAGAGAAGTGAGAATTGTCGCCATTAGGTGCATCTATCGAGAAAATGTGTTAAATGAAAAATGATTCTATTTTCCTGATGGTATGAATGGCGAAGCTGCACATAGGAATTAAACCTGGCTAACATGACTCATGGAGACATTTATGTTACCTTGCTAAAGGTAGGATCCCCCAGAAGTGTAGAAGTAAGATCGAAAAACCAAAGGAAAAATGCGATTATTATCTTAATTCGACTTGAGAAAAAATCCAATAAAATAAATGTTTTGCAGGAAACACCTTTTCTTTGCCAGTGTTGGACTTAGAAAAAGTATTAGGCAAATATCTTCACCAGTAGGTGCGTGCTTCGGAAAATGTGTTAGATGAAAAATGTTTTTGCCTCTCTTTTTTCCTTGAAGGCATGATTAAGAAATAGGTGCATGTGGAAGTTGAACCTTGCTTCCATGACTTCTGGGGACCTTTTTTAATGTTTTCTTGCAAAGCAGAGGGCCTTAGCCTGAGGCGATATAAGATTAGAATATTTAGAAAAACATTCGGTTACTTTAAAGAACGATTTTTTTTGCGAGGGCTTTGGCCGTTACTTCTTTGCATCTTGTTTATTTTATTCTCTCTTCGCTAAATTGTCCGAGAAATCAAATGAGCCTTTTGTTTAATTCCTCCTTAACCATATCGCCGAACATGGAATAGAAAGGGTTGGTTATCGATTTGCTATCGATCTATACTCTTAACTTTAACTTCGATTATTCAGAACGTGAGACTCATTATTTACATGTTTCTGGCAAAGCGTCGCTTTTACTAGCGTTCTCGAAGTTTGAGTCAAAAGTCGTGTTGAGGCGTAAACTTAGAATTTGCCTATATTGATGTCGGGGCACCAGCGACAAAATATTTGTATTAGGAAACAAGTCGTTACCTGTTGACCGACTTCTCGGAACTTCTTTGATCGTTTCGGAATACTTTACTTCGCTTCTGAGATATCCTGATCGAAGTTTCCGAAGCGCGCGGATTGCTTTTCTAACGGGGATGAAAAACAGCTTTGAAACGAAGAACTTGCCAGAGTTCACTGGTAAAAACCATTCCTGTTTTGGGGAAGACCTATACCCATTTTGTGGAGAATAGGTTAAACGAGACCATGTCGTGTTTTCACTAATTTTCGAGATAGGCTCGCAAACAGCCATATCAATGGAAAGCTCTTGCCAAGCCCTTTCCATTGTTGCGGTTGTTGATGGACCCTTTTTAAAAAATGTGGTGAAAAATCGAAATGGTTCCGTTTTACCTTCACCACATAATGAGTGCAGGTGTTCCCAAAACAGGAATCATTTTTATCAGTGTTGTTATTTTTTGTTTGGAGTACATGTTTTTCATTCAAGCTAAAATGCTCGTTCAACAATATGCAGAATTTGGCCATAAACTTCCATTTGTTTATCAAGTCTACAAACAACTTGACTTCCGCCGCTAACAAGGGGCATGTAGCTTTGTGAGCACAGAGCGTTAGCGGAAAGAAGCCCAAGGTACGTGACACATGACCTAACCCAATCAAAGGCAAAGAAACCTCAGGCTAATCTAGACCAGTCTGTAGGCTTGTACTTTATTTATACTTAGAATATCAATAAATCAGCATGGGACGCAAGAGTTAGGGCCTAACATCATGTGCAAAAGAAACGGTACCCTCTTTTCAGCGAGACAGAATTAGGTTGGCAGCTCTGGATTTGTTCTCGAGGAGAGGGAGGCTGGAAAGCCGTGATTGGTCAGACACCGCGTAACGCAAGGTGACGCAGGCGTAGCGGTCTCCCCTCCACGAAAACATTCAGAGCTGCCAACCGAAACCCCGCTCCACTAAAAAGAGGTGCCGGTTCTTTTGCACGCGATAGTACAAAATACCCTCGACATTTTCTGTGCAGAATCCAAAAGTAATCGTCGCCTGATTGTCAAATGAAGGCGCGTCACGATAAAATGGACCGGACATTATGAAAAAAACCCAAGAGTATGGCCAATTTAATCGCAATGGAAGCTGCGAGGCAAAAATTAATTCACACCGTACGATGCAGGGCTTTTGTGAGCTCCTATTTACCCTTTTAGCGTCGAGTGATTTGTAATGGCCGGCTGACCACAAATCACTGCCTTTCACTCTGGTATGATCGCATTCATTGTTCGATGTCCCGACAAGAAGAATTGAGAACATCCATTGAAAGGGGATTAAATGGATAGCTCACCTGGAAATAAAATCATGGCTTCTTGATTGCTAAGAGCGTCTCAGACGGCTTTAGTGTACAATCAAGAAAAGGAATGGTTGATAAGTGATTGTTCTTTCCACTTTGGGTTGGTACTACTAATGTATTCAGATAGGGGGGCGCTTCCGCGTTTCAGTCGATTTCGATAGTATTGCCAAACTAATTTTAAAAGAACCGAAAATCATTGGTCAGCCATTTTTGCCCTCGACTGTTGTACACTTTCAGTATCTAGCGTGCTTGAATGGTTGTTAGCGATAGCTTCATAACTTCAAGTACTGATACGTTTTCGTCCAAAGAGTTCTTTAAAAATTGTTTTTAAAAAATATCAAAATTTTGTTGTTAATTACACAAATTTATCGCGAAACGAATTCAATTTGGGTTGAATTCTAAGTTGTGGTGGATTTCGTTGAAGTAATTTTTTATAAATATTTATCAATTATTTATTTTTGTTTTCTAGTAAATGTTTGCAGTGGATTGAGAGCAGCTCATTGGAATGAAATGTGCTTAACTACAAATCTATGTTTCTGTTTTTGATCCGCTCATTTTTCTCTGTATGCCAAAGTTTGTTCCTTTTTTTTTAATGAGGTGATTTTTTAACAATCTAGATAAATCCGTAGATTGGTATTGATTATGGAGGCTGCAATCACCTCACGAAAATAATCGATCGTGGAATCTCTTCAGGGGCAGTTTCGAACTCTATTGAAGTACTAAAATGCTTTTAAGTCTGTGATTACACTCACTGTCATTTATAGGAATATAATTACGTTGATCATATTCCAAAAGCACCTACTCAACAAGTAGAACAATTAGCCATGCTCTCTGGAAGTACTCCTTTGGGTACCGTACAGCGTGAGGGATGGGTATTTTCTGGCGGTATGGGTAGTGAGAAAAGCTGTTAGGCTACTCTAACTTGGATAACCTCAAAAGTTCAAACGCCACCTAAATTTAGATCGAAATTTTAGCGTCGTGCCTTTGACTACTTGATCGGTTTTGAACCACTTCCAGGCAATTCGTCCGAGCTCAGAGAAACTTGGCGTTCAATGCGGTTTATAGTAGTACTCTATCCAGTAGTAAGGGAGGAGGTGGGGAGGGATGCAGACCTCAGTAAAGAGCTGCTAGTCTTCCTGTGCATTGTGCATGTTGCTGACCCCTGGAATACCCTAAATTTTGGAGCTTATGTATTTTATCTCTCGTGTTCTCTGTAAATTAGCAGAGGGATATTTAGGTGAGTTTTACCTAATTTAAGTATTCTGCTTCCATTTCACTCTAAATCTGAAACAGTGAAAATCACTAAGAGTGGAAACCCACCGAATTTCAGCGAATATTGCTCCAAAATCATTGCAAGTCAAAAATTCAGTGTTGCTACTTCAAAAATTCATTTGTGTAATATTGAATGAAATTCAGTTAATATTCACCGGTTTTCAGATATTCTCACTGAATCAAATTTTGAATGTTTGCTTTTGCTCCGGTTTGCCCGGCGTCGAAGAATAAAACAAATGGGCAAATTGACCCTTGAAAATTTCGAGTTTTGAGTTTTAATGACGGGCGTTTTAGGCGCATTATTGTGATGCATATGCAGAATTCCCTGTGCGGGTGACTTGTTTCAACTCGAGCTCGTGAGCAATTTCGTTGTGACAAAGGCGGTGACACGCAACCCTATCCGATCCCAGTCGTCTGGCTCCCCTATTTTATTCGGTTGGCATCGCACTGTTTACCCAGATTCCGTCTGCAATACCGTGACGGATTCTTTTCTGTGGACTGAAATAATAACAGAGCTGTAATTGGGAAGTTGCGTGTCAGAGCCTCTTTCCTTATAAGAACATGCAGTTGAATCCTATAGAGGTGCTTTCCATAACCTATGCTTATATGAGCTCGAGTGGAGGTAACAAGCGCACCAATCAGCGGAAAGAACGAGTGTACCACAGAATCCCTACTTCAGAACGCCTTTTTTTTTACTCGCGTAGATCTTATTATTACCTTAAGCAGGTTCAGTAAATCGCCATTAAGTTGTAAGGATTAATCAGTTTAATACAAAATCACTTTATACTTTGCCCATCAAGACTTGGGAAAACCAACCGCGTCGTTCGCGGGAAGAGTTCTACAAAAAAGACGCTAGATGGCGTTTATCTCGGCACTTTCGATAGCTTCCGATCCGGACCGTTTTTACAGAGCGTTTCGAAAAAGCCGCAAGGTGGTGCTGCATTTCTCCCAGCGCCTCTCTCCCCAAGTACCTTCCGTCTAGATCACTGCTTCGTTTCTCGCTCGTCGCGTAAGTTGTGAAAATCCGCTAGATGGCGCTGCATACTCGTATCCATCGGGGCTTTAGGCCATCAGGTGCCTGTCGTGTAGAAGTGCGGTTAGTGCTATCGTGATCAGGCAATGTTGCTCTCTCACCCTTTGTATGGTATACAGTGATAAAAAGAATTCCTGTTTTGGGAACCCTTATACCCATTTTGGGGTAAAGGTAAAACGCGACTAAGTCGTGTTTTTATTAAATTTCAAGATAGTCCCATCATCATCCATATCAATAGAAAGCCCTTGCCGAGCCCTTTACATTGATATGCCTGTTTGTTGGCCCGTCTTGGAAAGTTGTGAAAACACAACATAGTCCAGTTTTACCTTCACACCAAAATGGTCGGGTGTTCCCAAACAGGAATTATTTTCATCAGTGTAGAAGATACGACAGAACAGGTTTTTAGGGGTCGAACCGGAGTAGGTATGCAGACTATTATGCGGGTCAAAAACTTGTAATTATTTCAAGGCTCGTAAAACGACAGTTTGAAGGACCCCGTGAAGGGTAGTCTAATGTCGGAATGCATTCTGGGAGAGTGAATTTCTTCATTGTGCTCGTGGATTGCATTCCGACGTTGGTGAGCGTCCGCTGCAACTCTTCTCCCCGTCGCCATGCCGGCCTCGCCTCCCCTCGACAATGGCTCTTTCTAATAATAGCCTGAGCGACCCATTTCTACACGTAAGCAAATTCTCGACAGCGTTTTCACGCTTCGCTTTAATAAACGCCTCTCAAAGAGCGCGCGTTATACCCAACTGTGTGTACTTTTTGATAAGAAAATACGCGCGAAGTTGGAAAATCTTTGCATTGGCCGTAACCTAGGGGTGGGGATAGCACGGCTTTTGTTATAAATCCGTTGTATGAGTTATTCCGTTATAAAAGTCATATGTGTCACCAAGTGACGAGGCTTTCATTCTTGCTGCGATATAGGTAAGAGCTTGATGAAAGCTCATGTCTTCCGAAGCGATGGGAGCGGGTTTTTCCTCATTACAATCTTTAGTCAGGTACAGTGAATCACAAAATTCATGATTCCTGTTTCCATAAGAAATACATGAAAGCAGGGGTCATGGCTTTTGTGGTCAACTGTATCATTCACATGCTGGCACGCTATATGTGCTCACAGAGGTGAGAACCTGAGACCAAAAAGTCTCTGATAGATGCTATCATACGCCAAAGAAACGCCACCCTTTTTTGGCGAAGCGAGGTTTCGGTTGGCAGCGCTGAATGTTTTCTTGGAGGAGGGATCTTTACGCTTGCGTTACCTGTGCGTTACGCGGTGTCTGACCAATCACGGCTCTCCTGCCTCCCTCTCCTCGAAAACAAATCTAGAGCTGCCAACCGAAATTCTGCCTCGATGAAAAAAGGGTGTCGTTTCTTTTGCTCTTGATAGTATTACAAGTAAGTGAAATATAAACAAATTTTGGCATGAAAAAGACAACTGAACGAGTGTCACATCATAGATGCGAGATTGACAAAGAAACCAGCATCATCGGTTCAAGAAAGACGAAAGGGCTAGTTCTATGTGCAAAAAAGACACGAGGTGTTAGATCCAGTTCAGATTCAGCTTCTTCCATGAGTGGAAAAGAGGTAGAGGGCTAGTTCTGTTAGCAAGGAAGCTGAATAAGCTAGTGTTGTAAGTGCAAGAGGGACTGATGAACGTCGACAGCTTAGCTTAAAGATAAAAGTCTTAACTGTACAGTGATGTCCATAAGTGACGAACCAAACTAAATCTAGTGACTTTTTTGTAAACTATTGTGTGTTGGCAGTAGCGCGTGGGGATGGTCGGGGAAGGTTCCGGGAGAAAGGTGGCCACCTCTTCTTGCCTCCACACCCTCCCACTGCCCTCCCTAGGCAATGCTACAAGCACACATTAGTTCACAAAAAATCACTAGCATCACTGTACATGTTTTTTAATCATCTCTTCCCTTGTGCAGTAGTTATGGCGATAAGCCCCAGTCCCAGTGGTACTTTCTTCCGAATATTGTCTATAAAACGTGAGCTGTTCGGAAAAAAACGTAAACAAAAAAATTCATTTACAGCGTTATTTTGTAACCAAACTAATGAATGGTTTTTTTTTGTTGCAGGTAAGTGGTACCAGGTTGTTCTTAAAACGCTGAATAAGGTGAGACTGCCAAAAACAAACCGCTTCCTTCATCATTAGCCTACTTTTGTAAGAAGGAAACAAGACTTTACTAAAGCCCTGCGGGGCCAGTTGCGACAGGAGGGTAACTCATTATTGAGCCCTTTTAGTGGCCTTAGCCACGGCATCTTAACCTTGATTAGATGCTTATGCGGCCTTAATGGTGGCGTTGTAACAGGCAACGTCGTATTTTCGGCCACTATTATGCCGTTTCGATCTTAATTGATCTACGCGGGCTCCTTAGAAATCTCCCTCGTTTGGCTATTAAGGCTTTTTACATCGTGATGTGTTGATGGAGCTCTGTTGTTTTTGTTAGAACCTTTCGCCAGTTTTTAATTTGTGAAAGGCTTTTTGTTGTGAATATTTCTTCGATCAGCTAATCGTTAACAAACGAATTTCCTTTTGGTCTGCAAGCTGAGGAATTATTCGAGTAGATTTGAGGAAATCGAGACATGGAATGTCGCAGATTTTGTTGGTTGCGAATATGAGGTGATTGAAAGCAACACCGAAACTCGGTTAGACACAGTAAAAACAAAACACCTGTTTTGGGGAATGCTAAATCAGTTGTGGGTATGAAACTAAAACGGGAGTAGTGCGTTTTTGGTATTTTTTTCAACGGAGACCTATGTTCAGCCACATCAATAGAAAGCTCTCGCCGAGACTGTTTGAAAGATTTAAACATTGGCCTATCTTGAAAAATTACCAAATTACGTTCCAACCCCGTTTTGGTTTCACACCCAAAACAGGTATAGCATCCCCCAAAATAGGATTTATTTTTACTGTGGAGAAGACCTAATGATGTAAATTGAACCTTTGTATACTGTAATTTGGAAGGTGAAATTTTCGATATCTAGTGTTCCACCGCTGGTCGCCAAGCGGATTAAGGCACCAGGCACCCAGCGTGACCTGATCTTACTCAGATTAGGCAATCTGCCGATGACCTAAAGCATCTTTTCGGCAGCATTCATTGCCGCTAAAAAGTAATCTGTGTCCGGCTTAGGACCAAACGGTGACGAAGAGAGGAGTAGGCAGCGCCATTTTTCTTAACCAATGTTTATCAAAACTTAAGGGATTATAGGATGTGAAACTTCAAAAAGGAAACGGAATGTGAAAACGGCGGAACACAAAAGGAAAAGAATACTACCCTTCAAATTTACATTATTCACGGTCTGGCAGAGCGCAGATGAGCGGAGCGTGCCCCGATCCACGTCAGTGGTCATCCCACGCAAGGCAGTCGGGGCCTCCCACGGGAACGCGCGCTTGCCAAAACAATTTTTTTCCGCGAATCAAGAAGTGAAAATATGGCCAAACGGCACACATTTTAATACTTGATTCTGAGGATACTCGTATACGCTAAAATATGGGGAAAATGCGAGGAAAAATTGAACCAAAACATTCATCGAAATGCTCAGTTTGTAATCATTTCCTGTTAAACCTATAACAGCCCAAAGTATTTGGAGTGAAATTTAGCTTAAGAGAAATTGAAAGGATTTTTCCGTTAAAATACGCAATTTCAAGCTTTAGAAAATGACTAAATAATTAACCCACTACAGCCCAGCGATGCCGTTCGGAAACAGAAACACTTATTTTAGAGGATCTTTTCAGCTCATCATTGTCACAATTTAAAAAAAAAATATCACCCCTTTTGAAACCTGAAGTTTAATAATTTAGGCATTTTGAAAACCCTAAAATTGCGTATTTTAGTGGAAAAAATTCCTTCAATTTTTCTAAAGCTAAAGTTCACTTCAAATACAGTGGGCCGTTATGGGTTAAATTTCAGGTTTCCAAAGGGTTGATATTTTTTTTAACTTTGACAATGGTGAGCTGAAAAGATCCAGTAGGATTTTTTTTTTATTTTTTTAATTTTTTTTTCTGTTTCCGAACGGCATCGCTGGGCGGTGTTGGGTTAAGGTAGTAGAGGCAACCTTGGTCGAGTGATCAGAAAGGCATCACATTTCTTTGGCATGCTCTTTAGGACACGCCGATTCCATTTCTGACGAGAAAACCCACTGTCACCGAGCTCAATTTTGAAATAAACAGGACTGTAATTGACAGGTTTTGAAGCAACTTTTTTTACCCGTCCCGCGGAACGGGCCGGACGCGAGTTTAGTACCTTAAACCCGAGTAAAACAGAGCGTCAGTTTGATCAAGAGATTTGTTGTGCCCAAACATCCCACTCATTTTTGGAAGTTTGGCGAGAACTTTGTGCGTTAATGCGAGCAGAGCCTGAACGCAAATCTGCAGAGGCATCAGAGTGGAAGGGATTTCGGTGGTGGAGCCTTGAACGCCCGGCCGTTACAGACAATCTTAAAGGGTGCTCATTCGACAAAACATCTTCCTTGCTTTAGTGCCAACAGTATACTGGAGCTTTACCTCACACACGGCCAGCTCGTTTACTCCGACATGCATAAAGCATACACGCCAGTATCTTTAAGACTCCCTCGGGGGGTATGAAACATTTTGGGAGAGATTAGGGCTTGGGCCAGATTCCGTCCGTCCTACAGCTGCACGATCCCTCCTAAGCAAAAACCAACCAGGAAGAGCACTGGTTCTACCAATCAACAATATGAAATCGTGCGTTTTAACAATCGACCAACTTCTGTAGTTGACAATGGGAGCTGGTCGATTGTTAAAACGCACATTTCCACTTGATCGATTGTTCAAATTAGCTTTTCCACTTGGTTGATTCTTATGCGGAGCGCGCAATAGATACTCCTGCTAAGTGTTTTGTACTCTGTAAATTTTAGGTTTGAAGTTCCCATGGTTTGTGTTCCACCTTTTGTCTTCAAGTCGTGCGGAAAGCTGGCTGAACACACTTAACTTTACCTAAGTTTGACTAACTAGGTCGTAAATCCTGATGCTACATACTTCTCGGAAGTAGTTCCTGCCACTGAGAAGCAACATCAGGTGTGGTGACACCCGAGCAGAGTGCATAAGTGTGAACATTCTTTAATTTTCCGCCTAAAAAGTATATATTTTTTTAAATCTCTAGAGGCCTATACTGAAGTTTAACGTGCTGCAACGACAGAAACAGGAAATAATTTCTATTTAGAATCGGAATTATGATCTTGTAAATATTTTTTACAGTTTTTATCAGGGTTCACAATAGACACTAAACCCCCGTTTTGGAGGATGCTATACCTGTTTTGGGCCTGAAACGATAACAGGGTTGTTACGTATTTTGCTGATTTTTTAAGATAGGTCTATGTTCAGCCATATCATTCAAAAGGTCTCGGCCAAAGCTTTCCAATGATGTGGCTGAACATAGGTCTGTATTAAAAAAATACCTAAATACGCACTGCTCCCGGTTTAGTTTCACATCCCGAACAGGTATAACATTCCCCGAAACGGGGGTTCTGGTTTTACTGTGTACGAGTGCCCGGATAGTTTTATCCTCTCTAAGAATAAATCCATCCTCAATCTTAAAAGTAGTACCAAAAGGTAGTTCGGTGAAAGTAGAAACACTTTTACAGGTTCCATACTGAATCTCGCGTGCTTCAGGAATCAATACGATCGCTTCACATAAATGTGTAAATTGAGGAGTCGGGATCCAGTGCTGTTTATTCAGAGGACGATTGGCATTAAAATCGGTCGGAAAAACACAGTTATCCGAAATGACATTGCAAGTTGGCGTTATGACACCATAAATCGGGAGGAAAGCTGCTTGGGACCCACCGGCTGCCTTATAAAATTTTAATGTAAGGGCCGAAAAAGGGCGAGAAAAAACAAGTCGGCAGTTGGATGGGTAGCATCGGCTGGGCGTAGGCGGCCCTGCGCTGCGTTGCGCTCTTCGTGACCCCTTAAATGAGGGCCCTTCAGTCTCCCTCCGGGATCCGAATTCGCGTGCGACAAGTTCCAGGGACCCGGTTTTGTACTAAACAGAGACGGCCTTTTTGACACGTTACCTCTCTGCTATATTTTAGGAGACCAATAACTGCATAACGAGACAAGAAGTGAAGTCTTCTTTTTTTCTGAGGGAAATGCATGTCTGAGATCTACTTGCTTCGAGACTTTAATATCTCTTTGATGAGATAGGAGAGTCCTCTCAACTTAATCTCAAGTTGGCTGCCTTTTTTCCCCTTCAATTTTAAAAACTTACCCAAAACAAACAGTAATTTTAACCAATGGTGGTGGTACGGTGGTAAGCCCACGCACCTCTCATTCGGGAGGCCCGGGTTCGATTCTTGCCCGATGCCGGCCACTCTGGGAAGGTTTTCAATGGTTTTCCTTCCCCTCCAGGTAAACACCGGGGTGGTACCTCTGCATATCAGTCACGCCGTGCACCTTCCTTACCTGTTTTACGCCTTCATCTCGGTCTTCATCTATCACTCCTCTGTTTGCTACACAGTCGCTTATAACCTCGCCTTACCCCAGCGACTATAAATAGGTAGTTTTGTTGGTAGCCCTGCTGAGGACACGATGGTATTTCGTTACGGTAAAGTAAACAGATTGTAATCGGATGTAAAAGTCTAAAGAACATTCGTCTGGTGCCGAAGGTATTTGCGTTCTGATATAAATCCTAAGCCTCACTGAAACGCAACCATATTTTCCGCAGCTAAAGATCGTTCGTGCGAGATACGACCTTTTTACCTCTGACCACGATTTAAGCCGCTTTGATCATTTTAACACCTAGTCCCCATTCAGCTCTCGCACTCGACTAAAGCCCAAAATGATTGTGTCTTTTTTCCCCTCCAGATTTTGGAAAAGATTGACTGGCCCAAGACCAAAACTATTAGTTCCCTTGACGCGAGTTCCTTGTTTGCATTAGAGATCTCAAAATCCGGATTGTAGTAATGTTCTTCTTACACGCGATCTGAAACAATACTTTTACTGGTGTCACCCGGTTGAATGCAACGTAAAAGTTTCAACGTCGAACCTGTATCGTCAACGTTGTTGACGCTGGGGTCATGTTACGCGGCAGCCTGGGACTTTTGGGTCGGCAATTCAGTTTTTTCTTGTACGTAACCCACACCATGTGCTGAAATCGAGATGAGAGGGGGTCGTCGGTCTTGAAACATGGAAATATAAATGTCTTTGTTGTTCTTACTTGTGGAGAAAGTGACTTTTCTCCGTTTACAAATTGATGTTTACGGCTTGCTGCTTTGTGTACCGATATAGCACAAACCGCGTAGACCTTCCTGTTCCTGCTGAAAAGTGAAATTAGATACGTACTTTGTTGGAAGTGGTTTTGAATGTTGAGTTGCAGTAAGCATGCATTATTCAATTTAAGAAAATCGATGTAGTGCATCAGCTTTACAATAAAAAGAAAGACTTTTTTGTTAGGCGTCCTCCAAGATCCTTCTATCTAGATTATGGAATTTTGATTATCAACGAGTGGTTTCTTGCATGATGATTAACTTCAGTACTTGTGAATTTTTGTAGCAATGTTTAACCCACTACCGCCCAGCAATGCCGTTCGGCAACAGAAAAGTTTATTTGAGAGGATCCTTTCAGTTCAGCATCGTCACACTTGAAAAATATCACCCCTCTGGAAACCTGAAATTTAATAATTTAGGCATTTCCCAAAGCTTAAAATTACGTATTTTAGTAGAAAATAAAACAAAACAACCAAAAACCTTCCAATTTCTCTCAAGCCAAATTTCACTCCAAATTGTTTGGGCTGTTATGGGTTAATGTACTCGTACTGGTCATAAAAAACGCGAGACACTCGTGTCGCAATCTGTATCCTGTAGAGAAACACTTTATAAACAACTAAGCAATATTTTTTTTTCTGGAGGAAATCTAAAAAAGCCTGCACTGATAACATACTCCATTTTGTTTTTTTTTGTTTTTTTTGTTTCACCAATACCCATTTTGGCTAAAGTGTGCCGTGTTTTCATGAGTACAGTTTTGTAGGTATTCTTACCGATATCCATTTCAATGGAAAGAGCTCGGCGCTCGGCGAGAGCTTTCCATTGATGTTTGTCGGTCTGACTTGAGAACAAGTGAGACTACGACATGACCAAGGTTACCTCGGTTTACCTTCACCTAAAATGATATAAGTATACTAAAAACATTTATAAGTGTGATCAGTGTGAGGAATTGCCCAAGACAAATGTACTTTTTTTATTTATTTAAGGTATCAGAATTTTTTTTAGTTACAAACATAAGACTTGAACATTTGACAAATTACTATTTTTATAATGTGTAGCGTTTTAATTTGCTGTGTGCTCATTGCAATTTTTGAGAAAGAATTATGGGGAAAAGATGTCGTATTATTGTTTTACTAGACCGTAATTTAATTACCAGACTAATGCGTAACGAAACCTTTTCAGTTGGTACTTACATTTCCATTCCCAAAAGGAAGAACATTGTAACAACGTGCATATGTTCTTTCTGGGTGAATCGGAACTCTGTAGGTCGAGTTGATATTCCGTGACAGTAGACAAGTTCCCAAAGCTTGTTTATGTCGTTTCTCTGTCGTGAAAGCTCATATAGTGTCTCCCATTTTCTGGGATATGGTTGAGCATCTTTTTGAAGTACTGTCGTACGGAATGCTCAGAGGGGAAAAATAAGCACTCGTCAGGAATCCATGGAGAAATGTGACATCTCAAAAGAGTTTTACATTAAAAACATTTTTTTTTTGCAACAGCGAGCAGGGAAGTCATACCAATGCCTCTTCCTCCTCTTGGAGTGGGTAATAATGTTTGACATTCAGCCGCTTAGGCAGCGTTAGGAATGGTAGATAGCCGAGCAGAGAGCAGTAGTGAAAATACCTTAAAGTGTGTGAGTTTTACCTTATTGGGGAACACTCTATCATGCTTAAGAACTGCCCCATAAGAGAACTTTTGTCAAGACCTTGTCGGTAAACGTCTTTGTCATAGGACTTCCTCGTCGAAAGGAATCGTTTCGAAGAACTCCATTGTTGGAAAATTCCTTGCCGTAGAACTTCCGTGTCAAAGAACTCCGTGTCGAGGAACTACTTTGTCGGACAACATCTTTGACATATGACCTCCGTGTCGAGGAACTTCCTTGTCGTAGAACATTCGTGCCATACTTAGAAGTTCCGTGTCGAAAGAATTCTGTGTCAAGAAACTTCCCTGTCAGAGAACTTTCATGTCAGATTTCCGCCTCATCTAAGAATTTCCTTGCCAAAGAACTACTTTGTCAAAAAAAATCTCAGGAAGTTCCTCGACGGAGACCTCTACCTCTAAGGAGAATATGGTGCTCATCAAAGTCAGCAAAAGCGCTGAACTCCACCAGAAGTGTGAGTTAACATCCAGTGCACTGCGTATCCCATTCAAAACAACTGCTGAAGTCGTGTCGGAGAAAGTCTCGCATAAAATACCGGTCAATGAAATATCGCCGCAGAGGTATCCCCGCTCTCTCCAGGTGAAAGTAGGTTCTGGAGTGTGATGTTCAGGGTGGCTCCGCTCTTATGCCGTGCCTGCTGCACTCCTATGTGCAATGAAACGGGTGCAGGAATATATTAGGCCTATGTCTTCCAATGGCAGCTATGTTCGAGTCGGAAACGAACTGAGGAGTCCGAAGATCAATGATTCTAATCTATTTCCGGTATGAAAGAAATTGATATGCTGTCTCTCTTCCGTCTTTAAATAATCATACCAATCTTTTAGCATTTCCGCCAGAGAAATTCGTTTCCTTCTTCATTGACGGGTGTTATTACTTCTCGACGATTTGAGTCGAACCGAGTACCGTACCTGTTCATTTTCATAATGGCGGCTTCTGCGGGCGAAGCACGTTCTCACGTGGACAGGTAATTCACTTCTCTTCACCTCCCGCCTACGCACGGGAGTGTCGCGGTTGCCTACCTACGCTCGGAATCAGCCTAACGCCCATCTGATCTCAATCCAGGGCAGGCAACCAACCATGACACACTCATGCGTAGGTGGTTGCAGGGGGCTGGATTTATATGTTCTTTTGAGTACGAATGGCGCCGTCTCAGCTGCTGGGTTTCGCCAGACATCCGATTGCGTGGGCTTCACAGCCATTGTGATGATTTTTACACTTTTTTCGAGGGCTTTTGACGCATGTGCTATATATTAAGTTACATTTTTATTTTAACAAAAATGAACTCACCATGACCCAACGTTGCTTATCTTTACTTCATATGTAACACAACTTGAAGCAACTAAATAAACGTAGCCTAACTCATCCTACCCTAATGTTACCCATCATGATTTTAACCTCTTTTATCCCACTATGCTGTTGTCGATCCAATGCAAATATCTCGTCACTGACATTTTTTTTAGTCATGTCTTTAATTGCACCTAATTTGTGAAGAGTTTTGTCTGCTGTAAGCTACTGATCTCAAGTATTTTGCCCAATTTTTTTCACCTTTTCGGTTATTCTTAAATTTCTTAAGCGGCGCTTGGGCGCGAATCGGTGAGTACACCATATCAAATTCAACCTATCTTAGCTCGCGTCCTGTGTAATCTAAGGCAGCCCAACGCGAGAAATCAATTATCAAGTCGCTTGAAACTAAACCAAAATTACCTCGAAAGAGAGTCCGTTCAAGATCCCCTTTTCACTAGCACTTAATTCTTTATTGTTAAAAACCACACGGAATAGTACCAATAAACATAGCATGTTTAGGAGGCCCATGATCAACACGTGCGCGCGTGATTATGCCTAGATACGTGATTCCCCATTAGGAACTTGAAACATAATCGAGAATCGATACAATCCTTGTATCGATTCCTCAACTAGCAGCATATTTAGCACGTCACATATCGAAGTAATCCCCTCGCCTTACGTGTAGCACTTGTACCTGAAATATAGCCGCGGCTATAAATGTCCGGACAAAGTGCTAAACTTGGTAATTAGTTTCCGAACTTGGGAGCTGTGTTATCAATCTGTGGCTGTGGGCCCTTCCACGAAAGCTTTCGCTGCGCAGATAAAAAGGCGTGAACATCTAATACAAATATAGTTACGGCTTTTCTCGCAAAAGTTTTCTCGCTACAAGAATGGGATTCGCTTTTATGGGGGTCGTCACATGATTCCTCTCCTTCAGTGTGAATTTCAGAGGTTGAGAATTTCCACCTCTTGTGCTCGGCCTTTCCTCGAAAATCCAGACGTCATTGGAGTGAAGCACACGACTTGTAATCAATCACGGAAAAAATCGTTTTGTTACGGCAACAAAATTAGGGACAACAAATATTTTTTTTGTTGCTGCAACCAAAAATTTCGCTGCAGCAACCAAACGTTTTGTTGATAGAACTAAACATTTTGTTGTAACAAAATATTTTTGTTATCCCTATTTTAACAAATGATTTTGTTGGTATAACAAAA
>Ga0058701_10001678_pt1 | contig 16045 bp, 8 predicted proteins | sample AgamicOrMae_FD_97039 | JGI IMG/M metagenome (GOLD analysis project Ga0058701, IMG submission 97039) | Agave microbial communities from Guanajuato, Mexico - Or.Ma.e | ecosystem: Host-associated > Plants > Phyllosphere > Phylloplane/Leaf | place: Guanajuato, Mexico | collected 2012-06-04
CATTTGACATCTTCATGCATGTCACGCTCACAGAGAGGCGCGGCAAATAAAGAAACTAGATATAGAATTTCAGAAACTCTTTAAATTAAAATTATTCCCATAAATCACCTAAACTGTAATCTGACTTAAATTACAGAGTGGGACAAAAATATGTTAAGACAAACGAGCGTAGCCCGATAATGCTAGCCTAGGTAGTCGCTCACGGCCCGCGTTCTCCGGATTTGGTCGACATTTTGACAGAGAGATAATTTTATACATCACCGAAGAAATAAGATATTCTTACATTGAAGCATCGATTCAACATTGTTGCAAGTCCAAGTCCATACGATCGATGTTTATTTGCTAAAAGAGTGTGTATGTACAACTCCTCGTAAGGTTGCCGTGAGTCAACGATGCCAGCACCTCGTCAACAGCCCATGTAATTGAAAACTTTTGGCACCGACTATACATCATGTTCCAACCGGTACCATAGACCGAAAATAGCAGCTGATTCGCGACTTTGCACTTCTCACGTCCCAATAGGTACAGTATACTTCTGGCAGGAAATGTTCTATTTTCCGATGTAGGTGATGACTAGGTTTTGGCTGCGCATTCCTGTTCGACAAAGTTGTACGAAACGTGAGCTTTCAAGGTGCACTTCGTTGACACTTTGGGGGAAAAAAGAAACAAAGCCCAATTGTCTAAAATTTGGTCGTTCCAAACGCAGTGCTACTCGAGACCGTAGAAAATCGTCGGAATACTCAACATTAACATCCCATCACTCTAAACCACACGAAAATAGCCCTGCTATTCTGACGATAGTGCCCAGATGCATGTACGGTACAAGCAGAACAATGATAACATTCCAAAAAAAAAAAAAGCTGGAAGTCTCCTAGCGTAGGCAACTTCACGCATTCATAGCATGTACCTATTCACCCACGTTAAGCGATTAACAAACCTATATATAGTGAAACGAATAATGTTTACGTAAACATGGTATCTCTAGTCCTAGTCACTTATATTTTTAAATCTCCCAACACCAAAACTTTTATTCTAATTTTTTTACACAATACCATTACTTGGAGGCAAGGTAGTTTTTGCTTCTTTTTTTTATAATGCAAAAGTCATTGATAAATAAGATTTTCTTAAAAGTGAGACGAAAATAACTCGAAACATATCACTAGAACTCATGGATACTACATTAAGAGTCTGATTAAGCTCTTCCATATCTTGTCGGACAAAAGTTTGTGTTAACCTATGACACATCAAATTTTGCCTCCCGGGTTTTCGCGATTCGTTACACATGTTATATTCTGCTTGTCACGCGCGAAAAGCAATGAATATATCAATATTGAGCAAACGTGTTTTGGCCAGAATAACGGGAAAACAGCTTTTGAAATACAGGAACTAAAATTGAATATGGAAAAATGGAATATACAGGATGTAGTAAATGGAATATGACATACAAATGGAAAATACGGTAACTCCAACTTGACCACAGCCGGGGATAGTGGCGCACCCCTGTAAACCAAGCGACTTGGTGGGAAGGTATAGAGGATGGTTTGAGGTTGTAGGGTTGGCAGCCCATGACCAATAAAGTCAGACCTATACCAATACACCCTTCCCCTACCCTATCCCAACTCCTGTCTACAAAGAGCTCTGAGCTCTCAGACATCGGCCGAGGCCAAAAGGGGACTCAAAAAAAATGTATGCGCTATGATCTGAGAGAACATTAATGTCTTTGCTGAAAAAAAGGACTGGAACAGGGCCCTGAGAAGAAACGAGGCATGTTTTGAAGAAAATATTGGAGGGAAAACAAGATACATTTTAAAATGAAACAATGAAACAAAACTGTCGGAGGGAGAGTGATTATTGACACGTGAAAAGTAATCCAGCTTGTAGCAGTGTACCGGTACACAACACTCCAATTTTCAATGATAGTCTTTTCTACATGTGTTGTTGTGTTCTACCTTGGACTGGATCAATCTTTCATTCCGATATAAGAATCGGCGACACGCAACTATGAACGTTTCTTTCATAAACTAAAATATTTTCCAGCTTCAGGTCAAAGCTTCCTCGTGACAAACCGCTCAGAAACACGTTGTACGTCGGTAACCACTCATCACATCAGTTCCTTCGTGCCCTCGAAAAAACCACTCACAAGTCAGTACTTTGTTGAATTTCGGGATCAAAACTTCCTTCGATACTTTTCATGTTGGTCACTTAGTTCTATTCGCACGCCCATGTTAATACAATGGTGACTTGAACACACGAAAACCAACCAAATGCATTTTCGATTGGAGAGGTGCCTTGAACGCACGGAAACCAGCCTATTACATTTTATTCGGGGCAGCGTGTGAAAAGTCACTTCATTTTTTTGTTCGTTTGTCAACCAATTGCGGTTTTGATGGATGGGATGTAGCCTACATCTCTACAGCATCAATTACCACAGCTGAATGAGTAACTCAGCACCTATCGCGAGGGAGCGTTTAGGTACCGCGGTATGTCGCGGCCAGTTTTCGTTTTACCGTCATATTCAGCGCAGGTAACTTCTCAATAGACTACCGGAGAGCTGACATCAGAGATCCCCCTCTCTTCCGCTCTTGCACCTCCCCTCTATGGCGCCAATTCAAATGCTGGATCATGGTAGTCCCATAAGGAATGCATTGGGGTAATATTTGTAATCGATGTAGGTAGTTTCAACGAGGTATTTAAAGATGGGGATGGGTCTAGAACGAATCTTTGGATTTTCCTGAAAATTTTAAGCACAAATACGACCACCAGACAGAGATTCCGAACCGAGAAATATGTGAAACCTAAAATTCGGCAGACGTCATCTGCCATAACAGGCGACCATTCAAACTGGATAGTCATTATTATACGTTAGTTCGATGTATTTTCTGCCGATAAATGTTTTTTTGAATATTAAAATAGTTATTTAAGGATATATTTACCATCCCGAGGAAAATATTTACCCAACACGTAGCCTCTTCGAGGCGATGGGGGCTATTGTTAGGTTATGTTTAGGCCTACATTATTTTGTAAACAAACTTAATTTCATTAAATAAGGATTAGAAGTTTTCGAACTCTTTAAAATGAGCCGAGAGCATATGTCCTAAATTGAAATCTCTGAAACAACACTGTAGTAATAAACATTCACAATATAACCTCACAATAGCCCACCTTGACAGGCTACTACGGCCGAAATTTTTCTAGGGATGGTGATTTCATCCTTAAATGGTGATATTTTAACACTCATAAAACATTTTTTGTCAGAAAAAAAAATACATTGAAGTGTAATAATGACTTGCCGGTGCGTGTGGTCATAACCAGGCGGTTGACAGCTGCCGTATTTCAGATGTCACATATCTCCCGATTCGGAATTCCTGTCTTGGTGGTCGTATTTGTGCTTAAAATTTTCAGGAAAATCCAAAGATTCGTTCTAGACAAATCCTCATCCTTAAATACTTCGTCGAAACTAGCTACATCGATTAAAAATATTGCCCCAATGCATTCCTTATGGGACTACGTCCAGCGTATGATACAGCATTTGAACTGGCGCCATAGAGGGGAAGTGCAGGAGCGGAAGAGAGGGAGGACTGTGAGGTCACACTCCGGTAGTCTATGGCTCCCGTCAATAATTTGGAAGCTGCACGCGGTCAACTCGTAACGCTACATCTGCAGCGACGCGATTCATAACGATGTACTGTGCCTGCTAGAGAGCCTGTGGTAAAACAGAGAGTGGCCAACTCAGAGAGTGGGGGTAAGGCATGCCGTGATTGGTGTGAAGCAAAAACTGCTCCATGGCCAGTGCATAAGGATTGGTGGTCATGTGACAGCACCGCGTTGTGATTGGTGTTAAGGCAAAAAATTCGCCCAGTCTCTTTATACCCCCACTACTGGAGTTGGCTACTCTCTGTTTAACTACAGGCTCTCCAGTACCTGCATGTGCACACCCCTGCCATTGCGTCGTTATGAATCATCGCACGGCAGCGACAGCGCTATGATTAGAGTAAGCGCAGCTATCAACTTGTTCGAGTCGGAAGCCAAATATTTTTTATCGGTAAAGATACTTTGTGATCGATACCTTGAGAGTGTTGTTAAACATACAAAACATAGTATGCAAACTTTGGAGCTTACCTCAACGGATCTAAACATCGTAAGTATTGATCATCTTTAGTATTTCTGAAGTTCGCCGAGTTAAAATGGCCAAGTTGCGAAATGTGGCAACTGTGCAAGGACAATGAGCAGGGCGGACCGCCTCGATAAGCGGCGAGTGGCGCCGGCGCCCAGTCGGCATTCTCAAAGGCTCATTCCTTGTTCCAGATGAACGAAGCTGGAGACGACGGCCTGGGCGTCTTATCCAGTTCAAGCACCTCGCTGGACACGCTTAACGCGGTAAGACCCTCGAAGAATAGCTCCGGGTGACTTGCCTGACTAATTTGGAAAAACTAGTATTCAAATTCTAAGCGCCGTGAGCCAAAAAATACTGGAATTGCCAATGTTGGGTGCCCATGGCTAGCGTGTTTTCCTCCTACGGTAACGGGCAAACGTCGTTCTAGGTGGCATTTACGTCAAAATTCTTGTCTAACAACTGAAGTGTAATAACTGTATAAAATGTTCTTTTGATCAGTTCTATTCGCACGCCTATGTTAATACATGGGAGACTTGAACGCACGGAAACCAACTTAATGCATTTAAAATGGGAGGTGACTGAAACGCACGGAAATCAACCTAATACATTATAAATGGGGCAGCGTGTGAATAGTCACTTCGTATTTTTTTTTCTTTAAATATCTTGTGTTTTACATTTTCACGCCAAGTGGGGTGATGGCGTAGTGAGGCTCAGGGAACCTCACCAGAATCGTATAGCGCGCCCTCGCACGTTGATGGAAAAACTCCCATTTACACAACACGGTTTCGGGAGGAATTGGAATGGGCAAGCCATCCTGTGGGAACAATACGTTCAATCATTTTATTCTCTTGTACGTAAGTCAGATTTGGTTCCACTGAACTGAGTTACGTTATTGGATTGCTGGTCTTGGCTAGATTCGACCGCGGGCTTGGGTTATGGGGCTACAATATCTGCTCGTCGAAGATTAAGGCAACACCTCCAACACTACTTCAGTTACAATATACAAGTAAGTTGTAATAAAATTGGCAGAAAAGGACATTCATAATGTCCGTAACTTCTAAACTGGTAATTGAGTAATTTTTTAATACCATAATCCGAGCATGGGCTTGCTGCTGCCTTGTTTGGTCACTACTTGGATCATAAATATGCAAAACCTTCCCGGAACTTGCCGCCAAGGACAACTTTGTTGTTAAAATGGTTTTGCAATTAAAAATAATTACATGATCTTACCAAAAAGTATTTAAGCTCATTTATTTTCAGTACAAACTTCAGCACACAAAAAAGCAGAAGAAAGTTCCTTTCTGTTTCACGTTCGAACTGCTCAAACGTAAGGTTTAATAATAAGAGCAATTAAGTAAAAATAATTACATGATCTTACCAGAAAGTATTTAGGCTCATTTCCAGTACAAATTTCAACACACGAAAAAGCACAAGAAAGTTCCTTTCTGTTTCACGTTTGAACTGCTTAAACGTAAGGATATGTATGTAGCCTTTAAAAACCGTAAATGTCACAAGGTAAAATGTGGCCCGAAATTAGTTTATGAAGATTTGGTTTGCATTAATCAGAGGAGAATATCATTACTTTTTTAAACCAGACAGGAAAACCCCGACGCAGTAAAGATTCGTTGTTACTGCAAAATCTAACTGGACGTGGAGGGAATAGGCCTCAAAAGCTCCGCTTTCTAATTAAGACCACTCATAACAAACATCTATACCTTGCGAGCCATATTGGTCAATATATCCGATTTTTAATGGGCGGAAGTTTTCCTTGGCTCATATTTTTGGAACAAAATAGCGTTTCATAGCGTCTTTTAGAATTTTTGGGGTGTTTGATAAAAGTACGAGATCAGAGCCTATTACGGTGATTTATCCTTAGTATCTCAACTATTCGCGCAAACTGTATGTCAAACTCGGCGATAAACAATGAACAAATTCACGTTTTCGCCTTCTCCATGATATTCCACGAACTGTAAATAAAAACAGCCACTTAACAGGATGCTTTAATTTAAAATATTTCCCGACAATAGGCTGTAAAAGGGGAACCTTAATTTCAGACTCAACGGAAGTCAAATTACTGGTCTGAAAAAATTCCAGTTTAAATATTCACTGATTTTTATCGTTCTTAAAGTAAGAATAAGTTTATAGAAATGAAACCGATTTCTGAAATTCAGTACATGATTGCGGAATGGATTTTTTTTTCAGATCATCGATTTGACTTTTGTTGCATCTTAATAATTAAGATTCTCTATTTGCAATGTAATTATCATTGTAGTAATTGAAGCATTTTTACCATACCGGTTTACGAGATGAATAGTCTGCAGGTACATTGAGTGTTTGTGTGTGCGTGCGGTACCGAATCCGGACTAATATTAGTGACATGTAAATAAGCTTTCCCACAACGAATTAAATATTCGTACCTATCGCTAAAATGTCAGTGTTATGCGCCGTCCTGAAACAATCTCTCCTTAAAAATAACAACTACATCATGTTTTCCTAAAGTCCTCTATCCTTCAAAAAAATTAAATGTTTATTCGTAGACGGCTATTTATTTACAAAACAAAAATTCTCAAAGGCCTAAACTCCTCTTTCATAGAAATGACCAAATGACCCACCATGAGACTATCTTCCCGAAGAGCCAAATTGTGCATTTTTTTTAGCTTCTACCTTAACTGGTCCTCAACGTTGTAAGTGTAATATACGTTCAATGATTATCTAATTCGTTGCCGGAATATGATCCGGACTTTTTTTTCAGTAGCCGCGAGGATTCGTAATGAGAAATCTAACCGTATAAATACTTAATACCGGCTACATTGTTCACGTAACGTGTACGCATGTACCGAAAAGAGAACCACACTAACAAGTTATTGGAAGTTTCGTTACGTGCATATTACAATATCTCTATCAAAATACAATTTCTACATAATTGCTAACGCAAAATGAAGCTATGCCTCGCTAGAAACGCTCAATTTGAACAATTGGCAAATTCATTTAAAAAGCTTGTCATTCCTAATTCCCTTAATTCTGATATCGTTACTACCTACGTAGGTCGCTCCGATAAATACCAAAGAGCAATTTGATGTTGTAATTCATATATTTGACCCTTCACTTGATTAGCACCATCGCCCCGCGCGTTCAGGCCGGTCAAATCTCTGAAGAAGAGGTGCCAGTCATCGAGAGGCTCCCCAAACAGTCGACCAATCAGAGTTAACCCTTGGGTGAACAGCCAATCACCGATGGCGATTGTCTTTTCTTCAACGGAAGAGTTTTCGTACAGTGGCCGCGGCAAACCTAAGTCGCTCTTTCGTGATCAATCCAGAAACGTTTTGGTAGCAGCACCGGATGTGGACAATCAAATCTACACAACACGAAATGCCGTATTAATTTAATATTGCGCGATGAGCGAATATGAGGTTTAAATCGCTTTTAATCACACACATTTTGCAAAACCATTAACTTAAGATTCATTAATTTCGTTCAATATCATAGGTCCAGCTGTAAGGTGCACATGGCAAAAAAAAGAAAGAAAGAAAACGTTGACTCATTAAGAAGATAAGGATAATGGGACTGTCATGTCTCTAAATTCATGGATCAATGTGGCTCTGGCGATTTCCATAATATAACGGATGTCGCTCTTGATAGGCGGGCGTTGAAACATATAGTATGGATATTCATGAAAGTATGGGCAGCTCAATAATGAGATCTACAGAATACAGCTATCCACATGGGTTCTTGCAACAAAGCGAGAACACTGACCAGTCTAGATAGTCTTCTTGACTAGTGCAGGGTAGAGGATTTTTTTTTCTGACAAGCTAACAGGTAAGAAATAATTTTTAAAGAAATTTCCTTGGATCAAAAACTTGGTTCCGGTGAACTTAATTTTTGGTTCAAAATCTTGTATACCTCTATCAAGTAATTTTTTCTCCCTTAAAACCGAAAATATTCGACCGACAAATTGTATTTTTGTCTCATTTCAAACCCTCTTCATTTGCTATTAAAATGTTCGAGAGAAACTGCAAATCATTTAAAAAGTTTACTAACAAAAAGGACTTGTCCCTCCGTTAACGAAACCACCAAAACATGAGTTTTGAATTCCATTGAGACACCCGCGAACGAAGTCCAATCTCTTCGCAGTCTTTTACGCATCCTCACCCAAGGACTGACAGTCAAATAGACGCAGTAAAGAACTTACGCTGAGCACGGCGGGATTTCGTCCGAAGATGGACGAACTAATGGATCAGAATTACTCTTGCAAACACCAAGCCATTTTTTTCGGAATGCAAACATCTCTCTGAAAAGTCCCCGCCGCAGTTTCGTGACACAGCTTTCAGATAAAATGCACTGCCGTTTATCCTATCCAAAATATCCGTGCCCTCTTAATTTGTACATCATAACATTGACCAAGGTTCCTTTAATCAAACCTTTGCCCTTCAAGGGCACGGCTACATGAATAATACGCTGCTCTGCTCCGAAGTTGTGAGCCAAGTTAAAAAGCCAAACCGAATTCGATGAAGGATGCTGGAGTTATTCAAACCAATGAAACTTGCTTCTTTGCTACCAAAGTTTGTGAAACCAAAATGACCTCTTTTATGATTACTAAGGGCATTATTTACAGGTGCTTGGAATCGATTGAGTTGCGCGCTCCATCACGGCAGTGAACGCTATTATGATCCATCTTTTTCAAGGGCAAACGAACATCAATCACCTTCCGCTTGTTTCGGAATTCCGATTCAAGCAGAAATCCTTTGAAAGTAGTCTACATTTAAGTTTGAACCATTAGATTACTAGACTAGCCAACCCCGTCCAAGTAGCGACCGTATTCAGATTTCGGCACGTAGTGAATTTCCACTCCCGCATGTTGAGAGCTACTGCATTAGATTAGCTTAAGATAAGAAAAGATTTGGTCTGAGTCAGGCTAGGTAAGAAAGACAAACGTAAGGGAGAGGAGGAAAAGTGAGGTTAGGTCGAAGACTTGGAAGCAGGTTAGGCCTACGTAAGGTTAAATCTACGGGAATATTTTAAGGTTACGTCTCAATAGGTTGTATAATGTTCATTTGAGGGAGATTACTTTCAAAAGGTGAGTTTATGAAAGGTTGGTTAAAGGAACGTGGAGATAAAACAAGTTCAGAGATTATCTGACTGAAGGTCACGTTTCGGAAGGTTACGTTTAGGCCAAGGTGGATTGCATCTCGAAAAATTATCTTAAGGCTAGATTACATAAGCTTAAGCTGGATTAGACTAGGTCAAACTAGTATAGGTTGAGTAAGTTGACGTATCTGAGCCTAACTCTTAACGCGCATCCTTCACGAGCCCAAGGCAATATCACAATTTGGATTGCAGGTGATTTGGACGCGTGCCCCATAAAAATGAGTCTCTTTCAACCAATCATGTCGTACTTCACAAACAACACAAAGATTGACTATCAAACAACGACAGAATAACAAAAGTCGGCATTCTTTTGGCGCCGGATTTTCAGTGAACATCTCTAAGGTCAATCCGCGATATTCTTTGCAGGTATAACCTACTTATTGTGGCGTAAAAGGACGTTGACTGCAAAACAGGATCAAGGTAAGTAGGCGAGTGCAAGTACCGCTTCGCCCATAAAAATGACAATATTTTGCTTCCCAAGACCTGCGCGGCAGTTTCCACATACTGCACGCCAATCCCAATCCTTTGTCGAGTTTAACTAGTCGCAAAATGTTACTTCGGTACTGAAAATACGAAATTTTACATACTTTCCATTTTTCTGGCAATAGAGAACGTTATTTACGTCGTCATGTATCAACATTATATGCCATTTTACACGGAATAGTTTACTATCAACATCCTAATACAAAGTGTTAAGCTTAAGGATGGACATAACTTTTCCCTGCGTTTCCATCTCAACGATCTTTAAAAGAAAACAAAATTAATAAAAATCAAAGAACTAAATCAAAACAATGAAAAGGAAACGCTAAAAGTATACTCGGAAAGAACTACGTTGTAAGTTTACTAAAAATTAGTACGAAAAAGACAGCAACTCGGCTGATAAACGTTACCAGATTCGCCAGTCAAGGTTACTGGAAACAGTGCTGGGTAACAGTAACGTTTACTGGTAAACCTGTTGGTGTTTACTCGCCAAGTTCGGCTGTCGCACTCTTCAGTTATTTTTATACTAATTTTTAGTAAACTTCTCTAACCCACTTTTGTCAGCGCAGCAATACCAATACTCTGAAAGTTAAGATAAGGATTTGGTTTTTGAAAGTGCTACGGAATTTTTGCTTTAAATGTTTCTTTGTTTCATTTTTCAAGTTATCTACCAGTTTTAGCAATTTTGATTACGCGATTGCTCAGGTTGTTTGGGTGACTAAAGGAGTAGAATACAAAAGACAGAAAATACAACCTTGAAGTCCGAGGGTGAGGGCGTAGGGCAATGCCCCTTGCTCCTGAGTTTTTACTTTTTCTCTCCGCCATAGATAAATACCATAAAGGACCCACATCGCCACCAAATGGGGGGTAAAAGCAAGTGGAGCACAGGCTGCAAAGCATTCGTGCGCGCAACGCTTGTCTCTAGTGGTGAGTCTGGCGCGTGGCGCGAGAAAGACCAATCTAATTGCCCGTCATTGAGAGATGATTCATTTCGAAGAAGGCGAAATGAAGAATAAGGCCTCTTATCGGAATATTGACGCGTTGCCCGGGTCAAAAAGGTGGTGATCTTGATGTTGCAATATTTTGGAGGGTCTTTGATAATGAAACGTTTTACAAAAGTGACCTCCGACCTGACAAGATGAGGTTCTGTTTAAAGTTAGGGTCGGTATAAAGTTTTAGGAAGGGTTGGTTTTAAGCTAGATTATGGATCAGTTCAAGGATAAGGTTTGGATAAAATTGGAAATAGATTTAAAGCTAGGTTTGGGTTTTAGTAATGATTTTGGTTCAATTTCAGAATGAGTATCGAGTTAGGGTTTGGTAAGATTTGAGGGAAAGTTTTAGGTTTAGGTTTTGAGTAACATTTCGGTTTGGTTTCGGGTTGGGTTTAGAGTTATGTTTTAGGTTAGGCAATTGAATTGGGTTAGATTAATTGCCCTGTGTTACGCTTCGCTAATGCCCTGCTTCTCTGTCAGCACTCAGCAGGATGGAACTGCCACCAATCCGGGCCGTGCCATTGCAAAGTTGACTGAACGCGTCCTTGATCTCTCTTCTCCCCCTCCGCCCTCATTCCCTTTGGCGGATTCCGACTAAATCTAGGTTGAGGATATTTTCGAAAAGTTTATTTTTTAAGAAAAGTAGCTATCAAAACCCTAGTTGTTATTTTTATTTTTTTTTATCATAGAAAAACTACCCTATTCGTTTATAACTTGAATAGTGTCCGGGGTGATTTTCAGTGACATTTAATGAAAAAACAAACACTTAAATTAAGATCATGCTTAATAGTAGTCTTGACTTAATTTAAGTGGGGTCGAACCTTCAAGTTATCTTGTTATCTTCTTTTAGGCGAGAGTACTTAAATTTAGTCCGATTGATCTTAATTTCAGTCCTGCACGACTTAAATTAAGAAAGTTTGAGCGTTCATTCGTATTAAGCTCATTATGTAACTGAAAATGAGTTCATGATATCTTAAATCAAGCGCTAGCCTAAATAAACTGAAGATATTCCTTACTAAAACGATTACACACGTATAGTCTAATGGAAAAGCACTGTCCTCTAGCGAAAGAAATCAGTGGTTCGAATCTCCGTGAGACCATGCAAAATTAACTCCCCGATTTATTCTAAAAAACTGTAAAGGCTTACACTGTAGTCGGTAAGTGTCATGTAGACGTATTTCTAACGTTGTAAATAACTTGAAATGGCTTAAAATCATGTTTTTTAAATGTTTTTTAAGGTGAGTACTTCATCGAACTTGTTTTTTGTTGATATTAGGACTCAAATTAAGTCACCGCTGATTACTTGATTTAAGATTTCAGTTAGAACTACCGCTGAAATTCAGTCACATGCCTCTCTTGATTTAAACATTATATCCTGTACTTAAAACAAGATTTTCTCAACTTAAAAATAACATTGCATCTTAAAGTAAGACCAGAAACCATACTTGAAAAAAGCATTTGTTTTTACAGTGAATAAGATGATACCAACATCTCCTTTATTTTATATGCACGAGAAAAATAAAAACGCGCAAGTTTTTTTTCTGTGAAATATCCTTAACAGGTTGTGCAACGAATACTCGCATACCTTTGTCGAGCGCGCCGTGCTGGTTGACACATACCATAGAGTAGAGCAAACAGCGTTTACTTTCCTTCGAACAATGGGACACGGAAGGCACAGGAAAGCGCTTTCAATAGATGACAGTCTAGCGAAACTAGGACGACTATGCGTAGTACCTCGTGCATATTGTTTCGGATTGTTGTTATGACATGCTACGTGGCATTTTTATCAACACTGCACTTATTTGGCGCTAATTTATTTTTGTGTAGATGATTATCATCGTAGGATTTTCACTCGCTCACATACCTAATTACGTCTGCAAATGATTTCATTACGTTTACATACAAGAATTTTGCATCATAATAACGATACTAGTACATGATGCGAAAATCCTCAAAACAGAATATCAGAAAATTCACGTGACAATATCAGCAGGATATCATGTTATCCCAGGTTGAAGTATCCATGCACTAAGAAAAAGCATATAATAAATAACCCTGTTGATCCATGCCGAATCATCCAATTTATTGAAAATATACAAAGGGATATCCATGTGTCTATGCTATCCACGAAACATGGATGTCTATTCGAGTATCTTTAAGTGGATGGATTTCTTGGCATGGATTTAACCATGGATATTTCATGGATACTTTAACCCGGGATAACTTTCAAAACTTTGCGTCAATGTAGAAGTTAAGAGTTCAATGGGTTTACATGTTAACATTCTGCCCAGCACAGTAAAAACTAGCTCCTGTTTTAGGTAGCCTATGCAGGTAAAACAGGGGAGGAGCGTGCGGTTTGGTTATTTTTAAAGATACCAAATAACCATATCAATAGAGAGCTCTCTACGAGACCTTTTCATTGATTGTTGTTGATAGGTTTATCTTGGAAAATAGCCCAATTACGCCCCCTCCTTGTTTGTTTCACCTTCATATCTAAAACTGGTGTGGAACTGTATAAAACAAAGGTTAGTTTTTACTGCGCGCGTTTTGATAATTTTTACATATCAATATTTTGTGTCACACAATTCAATATTACTACTAAGATTACTCCACTTGAATCCGTCTCTGGATTAGTTCTGACTAAAGTCATTGTTAGATTCGATGGCAATGCAATTTCAAGCAATACGAGGTTGAATAGACTACATGTAAGATGCAATTAGGTTTCGATCGGCTTGTTTCGGCTGGATGGGTATGTCTTTGAGGTAAGGAAACTTTAGCTTGAGTTGAGTCCGAATAGTTGAGTTTCGCAGAAGTAAAAGTTGATATATTTAGAATAGGTTGATGCAGGTTCGCTGAAAATTGCCTTCATCCCAAACCCCCAAGGCCCTCCAAAATCCCGTGGGGCTCCCTGAAGCAAGGCCCCGGGCATTCAGGCTCTGGGCTTTCCCTGAGGAACTTACACAAAGTCTCCGGGGACTTCTTGGAGTCCGAGGTCCGCTAAAGGGTCCCGAATGGGAAAGTCGGGCCAGACCGCCCATGTCCTTGATAACGAGCTGGAGACCTCTCTTAATTAACACCCTTCTAACATGTGACATATACGATATTCACTCTCTAACAACCGAACAACATAATGTTGCGCTTCCTGCCACGTAACTTTGTTTCGGTTCGAATTATTCGGTTCCTCAACTTCCTGGTCGCATCAGGCTCCCAATCACGAACCATTTTATCTTAATGCGTTCAGAGTTGATCCTGCTCTGGTCAATTTTAGAGGGCCCTAGCTATCGTTACGTAACGAACTCTGTGGTCCTGGCATCAATAGCTCAGCAGAAGCGATCGGTAAAACCCTCTTCCCTTCTTCGACTTCACATATTACCTAAGTCGGTCTCAAGGGCACGTGCAATCAATACTTGACAGGAGAATCACATTACGGAGCACGCTGATGTCCGCCGTTTCCGTACCAAAAGGATGGAAATATTAATTAAATGTTAGCTAATATACTTGTCATGAGAATGCATTTGGTAAAAATTACTGATGAAATTATCATGAAGTACAAGTTTCAAGAGTATAGTCTTTAGGATATTCTGTAAAGATCTAGTTCGATTTGTTTCTGGCTTTCTTTCTTGGTATCTCTTTTTTTGATTAAGAGTTATACAGGTAGCCTGAGAAACATGTAAGACAGACATTCTTCCAAGCTGGCTTTATTCATTCTGGTGAATTTATTTTATATTTATTCAGGATTTATTATGAATTTAACTTATATTTTTTCTGTTAAGAATGGTTGTCTCAGCAGAATACGCCTACGATTTTGTGATTTCGGGACAGCAAAAATAAATAATGTACATTTTTTAAAAACAAAATTAGGAGATTCTTTTGAGCGACTAGGCATTTAGCAAAACTTCTTCCTTTCGATTAGCTTCCAGAGGAGGGCTTGTGAGTAAAAATGAAATTTTGTCTGAGATCAAGCGTAATTTTTAACGATTAAAAAGAGTAAAAAAAAGATGGATTTCGAGGAGAAAATAGGCAACAGTGAATGAAATTACAAAAATGCATGGGCAATCACTATGAGCATTTATGAAAAAAAAAGTTTTGAAACGTGCCTTCTATGTTTTCTAGGTCCTGGAGCGTCGAACTCCGATGCTATCCTCAGCTTGCCAGCCGCTGCTGTTGGCCGTGAATGCTTATTCATGACTCATCGATAATGCCCCGCTATAGCTAGCCCACAAACGTAGACGAAGAATACAGCAGTTGCCATCATCAAGCGATGTTTCACTTTCATTCGTCCAGCCCCAAATCCACAGCCATCGATCCAAAATGACTACTCTGCCACATCTGTTGACCTCAAAATGCTTCAGTAGGCTACCATCGACCCCCAGTATTCGACTATTAGTAGGTCGATATTGATCCAAAATGCTTTCTTGGCAGAGCGAAATCATTGACTACGAATGTTTCTCTGCTACCATTGAACCTCGTACTTCGTAGCCAGTAAAGATATTATTGACCATAAATGTTTCAGTACCAATGGGCTCTTGCTACCCACATGCTCTACTGAAAGAGGGCTACGCCTAAATGCTTTACTATCAAAAGGCCGCTATTGACTGACCCCAAAATGATTCACTGCTGTCGATACCATAAATGCTTCCCAAGAAATGACAAAAGAATTATTATTTTTTCTTTACTGTCTCTATCGAATACCATCAATACCAAACGTCATATGCCTTTTGTTAGTACCTCTAAAATGCATCACTGCCATTATGAATACTCCCATGCATCCACATGCATGCCTTCCTACCCACAAAATAATTCTTTCACAGCGACCTACAAACACATAATTTAAGGTAGTCCCGTCACGTCTGGTCCCTAACCGCGGGACGACGGGTCAAAAAAGTTGCTCTGAAACCGACACAAATTCTTGTGTACTAAAAGAAAGGCTATATTTTTCATTGATGTATTTAAAATGTACGCTTAAATGATGTGAGTTGAGTACAACACCTCCAAAACAGACAAAACGTCAATTATCCCAAATCTCGGGTAAAAACGTATGGGGTTTGGGCTACGATTTCTCCGTAGTTTGCTCGTTGACATGCGACTTTCAATGTATCAATAGATAGGGTTTAATGTTCTCTAGGACACTAGTTTTTCGTAATCTGAACACAGCTCGTCCCGTATCAAATACTGAAAAAACACGTTAAAAAATCCTATTTTCACTCTTAGAAAAAAAGTGTCTGACTACAAGACATCTTTGCTTGTAGTCAAAATGTTAACACCTTTTTGTGTCTAACTTTTAGTGTCTTATTATCAAACACCTTTCGACACG
>Ga0058701_10001679_pt1 | contig 16044 bp, 13 predicted proteins | sample AgamicOrMae_FD_97039 | JGI IMG/M metagenome (GOLD analysis project Ga0058701, IMG submission 97039) | Agave microbial communities from Guanajuato, Mexico - Or.Ma.e | ecosystem: Host-associated > Plants > Phyllosphere > Phylloplane/Leaf | place: Guanajuato, Mexico | collected 2012-06-04
CACCTCGCTTCTTTACCGCCTCGCCCCAACCCTGCCTCGTCCCACCCCGTCCCACCCTGTCTTCGTCTCACCCCGTCCCACCTCGCTTCTGTACCGCCTCGCCCCGCTCCATGCACCGACTCGGCTGGCTGAGAAGCAAGCGCGACGCGGAATTTTGAGGCGAGATTGCCTTGCCAATCAGTCGCCGCATTTGTCAATGTCACTACTCACTATTTCGTTGCTCTTTTACTTTTCCGCTCAAAGTAAAGGCTGAGGAACGGCGAAACTTACCCCATCAGCGTCTCGCAACAGCCCCGAACTGAATACCAAAACTCCCAGAGGCGCTCAAGAAAAAATACTCACTTTAGGCAGACTGGTTTTGCATAGTCTCCCATACCTGTTTTGGGTTGTCCTACACCTGCATGTTAAGTATTTGAGGGTTTACGCCGTATAGTGCTCAACCTTTAGGTAGACCTACCAATGCCATCAGTACCTCAAAGTTCTTTCTACCCCAAATTCTTTCGTACAATGAAGGACTGTCCATAAATTATACGTAACCTTCAATGGGAAGAGGTTCGATGGTAAGGCACAGTCTCTGAGGCACAGTCTCTATAAGGGCACGTAGTTTATGCACGTTTCCAAAATTAGGTTGGTACTATGTCTTATGCGGCTTTTGTGTTGCTGTCTACCAAGCCTCCTGCCGCTCACTTCTCGGTGGTTTAATATAAATCAGACTTGGTGACGATAGAATGAAGGTACCCGATCATCGGGTCCCGATGCCTCGATTCGCGCTCCTACTGAAGTCTGAATATCAAGCGATGGAAGATCTAACCGTCAATTTTAAAGTTTACCCTATTCATGTATTCATCAGTTTGGGACGGACAGCGTGTTCAGCTAACCTACTTTAAAAGAAAGTTTCTCGAAATTGACGCAAAAAATGATTTGGCTGACGTGTGTTGAGGGTCAGCATGCCAATGGCCGGGAGAGGAGCAAAATATTCATGGCGCGAGGCGGGCTCGCTCCAAAGAAATTTCATGGCGTTCCTAAAGGAAACGTTACGCCGAAAAGATTACACTAATGACCTTTTTTAGATCATTGCGGTCTTAGGCGGGTGCATACCTAATCTCTGATAAAATACCGACGGCAATTTAACTTCAACCCCCGCCTCCCTAAATTTGTTAGTAAAACCCGCTTAAGATACGCCCGTTTAAGATACGAACCCGTTATACGCATTGTCTTTATTCCCTTGAGCCAATCGGTATTTAATGAACCCCGGATAAGATACGAACCCGCTTAAGAAACGAAAGTGTCTCATACCCTTGATTTGTATCTTAACCGGGTTTCACTGTAATTTTGATTACATTGTATTTTTTGGTAGTGTTATTACGAAGGTTCATATTTTGAAATGATTGCCTGAAAAATCAAACAAGCAAAAAAATATGGATATCACATATCTTAAAATGATTGTCTGAAAACTCAAACAAGGAAAAAAATGGATATCACACAATAAAAACAACATACCCGTTTTAGGGAATACCATACCAGTTTTGGGTGTGAAACAAGAACGGGGGTAGTACTTATTTTGGTTATTTTTGACGATAGACCCATGATCAGCCATATCATTTTAAAGATCTCGTCGGGAGCTTTCCATTGATGTGGCTGAACGTAGGCCTATGTGGTAAAATTACCAAAATACGTACTACCCCGTTTTAGTTTTACACCCAAAACAAGTATAGCATTCTCTAAAACCGATGATTTGTTTTTAGTGAAGGGAGAAACGTCCAAGTTTATGTGTTTCCAAGGTTGGATCTTCCCCAAAAGGAGGGTAGCAAAATCGGCTGTTGACATACCTCAGCGACGTACCTTTTTCTCGACGGGTTCTCTGCGTATTGGCGCACACCAGCATTTGAATACTTCGTTTGTTTTGATGTTTGAATCAGACATACTCACATGGGTGGGGGAATGGGTTTGAAAATGGGAACAGTAGCGAACCGCCGCAACAGCTATGTGTGGTCTGATATTTCTTCTCTAACAGCCTAATTTACATGTAATCTATTTATAAAGGGCGCTTGTAACGAGGAGTAGCAAACATTTCTTTCTGAGAATATGTTTGCTATGTCGATGCAGTTGCCATACATTTATGTCCTAAGGAACCGCAATTTATGTACAGTGAGGGCTACAAAAGTCATGACCCCTCTATGTATTTCTTATGGGAGCAGGGGTCATGAACCGCTGTCGCTAAGTGCTCGATAGGACACGCTTAGCAAGAACCAGTGAAATATCTCCTTGAGAGAATCCTCTCAAGATGTCACTGATCTTCCTGTGACGACTGTGCCATTTGAAGTTCAGTGAAGCTCTTACTGAAAACTAGTAAAGAATTCGTTCGCGGCATTTAAAATAAAAACGGTTTCTATTAAAGGTCCACTGATTTTATGAGAAATTTTAATGGTTTTAGTGGTATTTTACGGACTTAACAGTGGCACGGTGGTCACAGGATAATCAGTAAATTACACTGTTTCTGGCTTTTGAAGCTTACAGATATTAATGCAAACGGCGAAGTCCGCCACGTTTCCAAAAAACCTACACTCTAAATTTGAATCTGTGCGAGTTTCTGATTCAGTGAAAATTCACGAAATAGCAGTCAATAAAGCACCCCTGAAAATTTTCAGTTGTGCTATATTGACTGCAATTCAGTGAATTTTAACTGAATCTCAGAGACTCACTGATTCAAAAGAGTGTCGCTTAAGTCAACCAAATTTCTTTAAAATATAATTTTGGGGCAGTGAGTTTCTTTGCGCTACCCATTTCGAGTGAAGATAGTATAAGGACTAACCCTAGTTCCCGCAGCGCGTGTTGCACTCACCCGCCCGCAACAGTACACTCCCTTTCAGAGACGTGTTCTGGCAAGCGATCTTCGCCTTGGTTGTACCTCTGACAGCAAGCTGTGATTTTACTCGCTGACAGGCAACAGAGTGAGAAGCGGGGCGAAGGGGTTGAGCTTATGAGTCTGTCGCAAGATGGATTCGTGCCAACAACCATCTCACTTAAACTCTATTTACCCGGACTGCATTTAAAATTCTATCAATCAAGCCAGGGTAACGCTGAGGCATGCTACCACCCACATTTTCAGCCCCTCTCACGGAAAAAAAGGTTTTGTTATACCAACAAAGTCATGTGTTAAAATAGGGATGACAAAATTATTTTGTTACAAGAACAAAATGTTTAGTTCTATCAACAAAACGTTTGGTTGCTGCAGCAAAATTTTTGGTTGAAGCAACAAAAAAATTCATTTGTTGTCCCTAGTTTTGTTGCCGTAATAAAACCATTTTTTTCCGTGCACGGTAACACGAACCCTTTGGTTTTGGTTGTTCCATATGTTCAAGATGTCTACGAACATTTTCAAGAATTGGTCCACATTTGCTTATACACGGGAAAAAATGGTTTTGTTACGGCAGCAATATTAGGGACAACAAATAATTATTTTGTTGCCGCAACCAAAAATTTTGCTGCAAAAACTAAACGTTTTGTTGATAGAACTAAACGTTTAGTTGTTGTAACATATTTTTTTTGTTATCCCTATTTCAACAAATGATTTTGTTGGTATAACAAAACCTTTTATACCGTGTAAAACTCTAGCCACTTTTGCATGCTTGTTAATTGGACTAAACGAAGTAGAGACTTCGATTAAAAAGACCGCCTTACTGATATTCTTCACTCTAATTTTTTAAGGAAGCAATATTAACCTTTTTGTTCAACCTTCCATCATCACATCGACAACATGCAGACATTTATACGGACACAACGGAATCGAGTAAAATTATATAACCCTTCTCCGAAAGTCGGCGGGCTTAAAAAACGCACCCAAAAAGTTTTCTCGGAGCGCGAATTTGTTACGTCAAAATGTATCAGAAGGGCCGGCATCTCAATGCAGGGCCGGCAATATTTCCTCATTTATCAAAGTTCGGGTCGGGCCGGCCGGCCAGATAAGCTTATTTCAAAGGGTTGCTTGATCTTCACTCAAATCGGGCTAAACACGCCCAACTTTCCTCCTTTATTGCTCGACTTTTCGACAAATAATTCATGAGTGCATTTGGTAACCGAACAAGTCGAGTTAGCTAAATAAATCTGGCTGTGCCTCTGACGGAAAGCTTCTTTATACAGTTTAACTCGGTCAAGATACGAAGAACACGTTCAAGATAAGATCTTGTTCCACTTCATTGATTCTTACGATAAGGGGGTTTATAAAAGTGTTTTCTGTCTTTCTAAAAGCATGAAGCAGCTGTGAAAACCACACTTTTTTGTGGTTGTTTGCTCGTTGATGTCTTAGCCCTCATCACTAGATTGATTATTGATTGGAAGGAATTGCCTCATTTTTACAGACGCACAAATCTTTTTCCATTTTTTGAAATTTTTTTTTTCAATCTGACTTATAACATTTATGAGGGTCTTGCAGGGCTGCCACAGAACCCATATTTCTTACTTATATCATGTTTTCCTGTTGGTCATATTTTTCCAATGTTTTTAGCAAATATTTTTCATATTCTCGTCTATTATGGATCTTACTATTTCAATGTTTAATCTGACATCTAGAATTCCCATACATGAGCTCTAGTAAAAGCAGCGAAATTAATTTACGAAGGAACGTAAGACAAAAAACAATACAGAAAAGAGCTGTCATTCAGCAAGTTTACAATAGAAAATCCAAGCTTTTAACTGATTGCTTTAAAGGAGCATTGTAAATAAAAATTACAACAACTGTCTGCCTAAGAGCTGTTTTGTTTTCACTTTCATATTATTTTTGAACTACATTGTAGAAAGAGAATCTTGAAGTCCGATGCAACAAACGTGATGTGGAAAGAACATCAGTCCAATTATTCACTGAATTTCAGACATCGCTTTTAATTTCCATAAACTGCGTATTTTTAGAACGATTTAACTGAAACTCAGTGAATATTTGCGGGCTGAAAAATTTACAGACCATTGATTAGACTTTCGTTGCATCTGAACTTATATGATTCCGTTTTCATAGTGTAATTGTATTGAAATACCATTGAAAATCCTTACTAAATGGATTGTAGCGCATTTTTGGACAGCCCCTTTAGATTTTGCCGAAAATGGAAATTCTGCTGCTTAACACTCTAGAAACAAAAGCGTGAATTCCGGGGCTGAACACTTCCGCCTACGCAGCGTACTTTACCCTCCACCCTAAAAGACGCGGAATTTTCGCAAAAATAGACGCAAAAAGAACACAGCAAGCGTAATTTGCGCTAACTTTTCGGGAATTTACTCGCTGTACAGGGCGTGGAGAAAATTCCGCTGCGTAAGCGAAATCGTTCATCCCCTGAATGTACGCTTTTGTTTTTACAGTGAAGTTGACTTGGGTTTGCAAATTTCCCTTACAACTGTAAGACAAGCGAAACCACCATAGATAGGTTAAGCTACATGCCGTAGATCTTTTGTTGAAATACGTAACCCGCTAATCATGATGCATCAGGAAATCAAACATTATCTCTGGTAACACTATAAATTTATCGAAAGGTGGAATTTTTTTCCCTTTTGATGTTTTGACAAGGATTTTGGCTCGGGTATTTGCAGAATGCTCCCCCGCCCACGCGGCGACCTGGATACGGCACGGTGTCTCTGCCCGCGACCCTGAGGTCTTAAGCTCGGCACCAGTTTTTGTCTCGGAGCCCTTTCGGAGATGTTTTCCAGCCATTGAACGCGTTGGTTCCGAGTTTGTTCGTCCCAACTCTCGCTGCCTGCCGCCGTTGTGCGCCCGCCGCGGCGGCGTGGCGGCTCCGTCGGAAGAAGAAGGCCCGATATCGGCATTACGGCGGCTTGGCTATGCTGCCGATATTCCAAGCTATCCGTTACGTTGTGCTGAAGTGGACCCGGTGTGCCAATCTGCACCTTTCGCCCGTATTACTTAAGGAGGCCGACATCGGCCTGCCCGCCTTCACCGGCCTTGAAATCTCAACCTTCCTAATTTTTGATCTGGTGAAAGCCGCGCCAGTGAGCCAAACGCCGCTTATGTGAGGGACTGTGCAATGTCTGTGATTATCCTGTGACTACCGTGCCACTGGACGTTCAGGAAAATTCTCACTGATGAACCAGTGAAATTTAGCTCGTTTAAAGAGGAAAGTCCAGTGAAATTTCACTGGTATTCCGCGAGACTTCATGCTGACTTCCAGAGGCTGGTTTGTCACATGAGTCAATGATATTGCGCTGTTATTTGCCAAGCGCCATGCATCGACTGGCCCGACCGCCATAAGTCTGGGCGTGCATTTAAAATTTTAGAGATGCAATTCCCACAGTTTTTGTGGTAGCTGCATGCTACGTGTCTGATAGCGCCAAGCCAAGCTAAGCCGAGAGACCGCAGAGTGAGGTACAAGTTACCTAACAATTCCACGTAAAGGTTTCTAAATATTATTTTTAGTCCCTCAGTTTTTACACAGTAAAAACTCGCCCCTGTTTTAGGTTATCCCATACCCCTTTAAGGTGCGGCGGTAACGCAGGGGAAGAGCGTGATAATTTTTCAATATTGAATTGAATCTGATGTAGGCTATTATCATCCTCTAGGGACAGTATTACTAGGCATCCTCAATATCACAAGGCATATTAACAGTACCTCTCGACGAGTCTTTTTCATTGATATAGTTAGGTTTATCTTTAGAAATAACCAAATTACGCTCCCCATTCTTACCTAAAACAGGTATGGTACTCTTCTTAAACCGGGGGTTATAACCCCCGGTTACGCTTAGTAAGCTCCAGTGACCAAGCTGCAATTGGGAATTTCAGTGCCGTGGCACTGGTGGTCATTCAGTGAGGGTTAACTGGTTTCCAGTAAATTTTCACTGGTTTCCAGTGGAATTTCACTGAATTTCCTGTGGGATTCCACTGAATTTTCAAGAGGCACGTGGGTCACTGGATAACCAGTGACCTTTCACTGGTTCTTGCTAAGAGTGCACGTGCAGGAAAAACTATAGTTTTTCTTGTACACTGGCGAATTCGTCGAGGGTATCCTCGCTCACGCCTGTGAACTCGTCTTCAGACAACCCCTTGCGTGTGGTGTCATGCTCGCGAATATTTTGTCAATGTAGTTGTCAGCGGCCTGGAAGTTTTTGCAGAGTGGGTACCTCTTTTTTTGGAGGTATTCCAAAGACGCTTGAGTGTGCTGCTTTCTCCTTTCCATTACCGCCCCGGTCCCGGCCTCGGCCCCGGCAGGGCAGGGTCTACCGACCCGGAATCGTCCCTGGCCGCCACGGCCGCCGCCGTAGCAGTCGCGGCCGCCGTCGCCCGCCGTTTCTATTGTACTTTTGCTAGCCGTAAATCAGACGAACATTCCGTTGTGCGGGCGGGAGGGGGTTGTGCGGCCGGAGGTGGGTGGGCAGGAGCAAGCGCTCAAGCTTTTGCAGCCCGCCGAGCGGCGCGCCAGCATTCTTGAGGTGGCTTGAATACACCACTTTCTTTTTTAGCCCCACGCCCCGACTCACACCCACCCACAAATCACCTATGAAATAAATGCACGTTTGTATACCTATTTTGTGCAGTTGGAGCCCGCAAGACTATTCAGAAGGGTTATCAGTGCTGTTCACTCTGGTTTTCAAAGATAGCATGAAATGTAGACATCTTATGCCTTTCGTTTAACAGCTGAGAGCAAAAGCGGACCGAGGCATGCCATTTTAACTAGCGTAAGTTAACGTTCGACTTATCCTGAAGTGTAGCCGCTGTCGAACATTTTGCGGCAGCAGCCTGCTGCGCACCGCACTTGCGCCGATATTCTGTTCATACCTGGCTTGGCTACATTTCGACTCCTTGAAACTTTCCCGCCTTTCACCACGCCATTCCGCGCCACGCCTCGTCGCGTCTTCTCGGCGAACGTTCGTATATTCCTCCGAAAAGTTGGTGTAGTGGACTGGAAACTTGGTCTCTGCAGATGGAATGCGTGCCGTGTTCGTTTTATTTTCCGCGGCTTCGATGTCTTGCTGCAGCGATGCGACCCGCTTGTTGGCCCGCCTTTGTGTCTCACTAAAATCGGTTTAAAATTCGCACCCTTTCCATGCCGCTGAGACGCGAGAGATGAGGTGCTAGCTCCAATTCAATTCAAGCAGCCAACCCCGACCTGTTTTTACTGATCGTAAATTACCTAACTTAACCTAACTTAATACTCTTGTCCTAACCAAGTTTAACCCATTACCGCCCAGCGACGCCGCCGTTCGGCAACAGAAAAATTTATTTTAGAGGATCTTTTTAGTTCAGTATTTGTCAAGATTTAAAAAAAGTCCCCCCTCTGGAAATCTTAAATCTAATAATTTGTGTTTCCAATACTTAAAGTTGGGTAATTTAAAGGGAAAAATCCTTCGAATTTCTCTTAAGCTATAAATTTTACTTCTAATACGTAGGGCTGTTATGGGTTAACCTAACCTAACGTAAGTTAAATTACTTACGTTATGTAAATCTCCTCCCTATCTTGCTCAAACTGTTCTCGAAATATTAATATGTAAGATGATTTGACGTATTTAAAGTTATGCGATGCTGTCTCTTCTCCAACGACACCAAGAAGCCTACCTGACTTATTTTAACGTCCCCTGAACTAACCTAAGTTTTACTTACCTTAACCTTCATGCAGTAAAAACCTGACACAAGGGAGTTCTTGCCCGTTTCGGGTGTGCAAAAACGAGTGCAGTACGAATTGATCACGTTTCTATATAGACTCGAGTCTTTCATCTCATTAATAAAACGAGGGTACGACGTAATTTGATTACTTTTCAATGTTGACCCATGTTGAGCCATATCATCAAAAAGCTCTCGCCGAGACCTTTTTGATGATATGGCCGAACATAGATCTATTTTGAAAATTAATCGGTACATTACCTAAAAAAGTTACGAACTGGGTTAACTTGTCCAAAATTCGTACCGGTGCTTTTATTTCATATCTATTTAAAAATATCCCAGAGTGTCTTAGTGACTGCTATTATGGCCAGGCAACGCTTCTAACGAGAAAACCATTCTCGACTGTTCAAACAACATGTTCAATATACAAAAACGTGTGTGTGGATGCTGGGAGGTGAAGTCACTGTCTTGTGGCTGTCTGCCGTTCGCGCTGCTTTAGTGAACACAGCGTTATTAATTACTTGAGCTAAGCCCGTAAATTACTTGTGTTGAACCCAATTGTTCGTTTACTTAGGCGCCGAGCTAGAAAATATGGGCCGCTAAAGCCATTAGTTCGTGTGAATCGTGAACTGAACTCCGTTTTTCGTCAGCCATCCAAAAATGTTCCGACGTTGACTGATTTCAGCGTTTTATTTGTTGCAGGTAAGGCCACCAACAGCCTCTACAACCACGTCCAACTCGCAAACTGAAAGCCCAGACCACGTTGTTAATCACTCAATGCCTGTATTGGGTAAGATAAAACGGTCTGGCCGAGAGGTTATGTAGACATATCGGGGGGCATTCGATAGCGCCAAAAACCACAGGCGCCAACGCCGCAAGCGCCAGTCCGTAACCGCTAAACGAGAAAAGTCGCAAACGCCAAAGTTCGTATAGGTTAGGTTAAGTCAAGTTAGGTTAGGTTGAGTTCGATAAGGTTAAGTGAGGTTAAGTTATGTTAGGTTAAGTTAGGTTAGGCAAGATTAGTATTGCGGTTAAGACTTTTGGCGTTTGCGACTTTTCTCGTTAGGTGGTTACGGATTGGCGCTTGCGGCGTTGGCGCTTGTGGTTTTTGGCGCGTGTGACAGCTACCCGTTTCATGTAAGGCTTAATAAAAGTTATGTGACGTCAGGTCTGGCTAGGCAACAGGCGAGGTTTGGTGAGGGTAGTGGATCTGTATCACAGTGATCTCGTGCCTGGAGCAGCTCGGTCCTTTCCACGAGGAGTGCGAGCGGAAAGAGTGCACACAAATATCATCACGTTAAGAGCTATGATTTTGAGCCCGCTGATGAGCTTACATTTGCCCCCGGGCTTGCCTCGCCGGTTGACAACGGTATTGTTGTGCCAGGTCCTATTTCAGTGCGGTCTCTATAGACGTATTCCGTGTAATGTTTGTTTAAGGGTATATTTACATTGGCGTTGGCGGTAATGGAATTACGCCGTTAAATCAAGGCTGGCCCGAGCCTCATCTACATTGTTTGTGTTTTATTTGGACGTGTATACTCGTCGGTAAAAGCCCGGTTCACTGGTCCGGCGCGGACAGCGCCCTCTGCGCCGTCTGTCGGGACTTGTCTGCACTCACGCGCCACTCCCGTGGGAGTGAATTTCACTTCGTAGCAGAGGACTCAAATGCGCCTAGAGTGAATAGAACGACATCTTACGGGTCAGAAACAAAAACCTGCACTCTATTTGAAATAGTAAATTTTTGATTACTTGATTTAGTTATTTTGGTTTGACTACTTTATGTAGTCATTGTTAAATTCAGTGTAACGTATATGCTATACCTGTTTGGGTTGTGAAACTAAGACGGAGGGGTACGGTACGTATTTTGGTTATTTTTCAAGGGGGGCATTCGATACCTCCAAAAACCACAATCGCCAACGCCGCAAGCGCCAGTCCGTAACCGCCAAATGAGAAAAATTGCAAACGCCAAAGTTCGTCTAGGTAGGTCAAGTTAGGTTGAGTTAGGTGAGGTTAAGTTAGGCTAAGTTAGGTTAGGTAAGGTTAGTATTGCGGTTAAGACCTTTGCCGTTCGTGACTTTTCTCGTTTGGCGGTTACGGATTGGCGCTTGCGGCGTTGGCGCTTGTGGTTTTTGGCGCTTTTGACAGCTACCCATTTTTCAAGATAGATCTGTGTTCAGCCACATCATTTAAAAAGGTCTCGGCGAGAGCTTATTGATGTAGCTAATCATTGATCTTTTTTGAAAAATAATCAAACTATGTACCATGTGAGTTGCGAGCCCCTGAGGATTTTCTGAAAAGACGATACAATCTGCTCGACATGAGTGGCATGCATGTTGCCTACTACGGGCTGGGTTCCTGTCTTTTCAGCCTGTAGTGGACAACACGCGAGGCACTCGTGTCGAGCAGGTTGTATCTTCATTTCAGAAAATCCTCAGGGGCTCTCAACTCACATGGTATACTACCGACCCACGTTTTAGTTTCACAACCAAAACAGGTCTAGCATTTCCTGAAACGGGTGCTCTTGTTTTGGGTAGCTGTCATAAGCGCCAAAAACCACAAGCGCCAATCCGTAACCGCCAAATGAGAAAAGTCGCAATCGCCAAAGGTCTTAACCGCAATACTAACCTTACCTAACCTAAGCTAACCTAACCTAACCTAACTTAGCCAACCTAACTTAGCCTAACCTAACTTAGCCTAACCTAACTTAGCCTAACCTAACTTAGCCTAACCTAACTTAACCTAACTTGACCTGTCCTAACCTGTACGAGCTTTGGCGTTTGCGACTTTTCTCGTTTGGCGGTTACGGACTGGCGCTTGCGGCGTTGGCGCGTGTGGTTTTTGGCGCTATCGAATGCCCCCCCTCTGTTTTTACTGTGCCGCATGAACCTCTTTCCGAAAACACACTCAAATTTACTCTGCAATCAGGATTAACACAGCAGTGATTATTTTCGTCAGTGTTGATTTTCGAAAAGGTTTACCGGCGCCTTGGGTTGCGCGGATTGTTTACAAGGGTGGTGGCCAGCTCGTCGTGAATTGCAGGGGGGGGCAGAGGGGGGGGGGATTGCTTCAGCCGAAGCGGAGCGGTAGCGAGGGTACGTGGCACGTGACAACGGCGGCGTGCCGTTACGGCTGCAACCCCGTTACGTGAAGCGGGCCCCGATTTCCTCTTGCTTATTGGCCGCACGATTTGAATTTAATGTAATGGCAACAATAAATAATGTCCGTCCGCTACTAAGCGATTTCCAATAAGCTGGTCGCAGTTTCGCCACGCCACGCCGCTCCGCATTTGCTGCCTCCAAGTTACCTCCCATGCTTTGAATAAACGGCATTTCAAAGCTAGCTTCGCAATCGCACGCAAATTCCGCGAAAATAACCAACCGCCTTGGGAGATTATGCCTCTCATGTGAACGCGCTCAGGCAGAATCAGAGAAATTTCACTGATCATCCTTTGACCGCAGTGCCTCTTGAAAGTCAGTGATATATCACAGAAAATTTGTGAAACGTTACTGAAAATCAGTGAAATGTCACAGAAAATTAGTGAACACTCTAAATTTGAATCAGAGAAAGTCTGAGATTCAGTGAGTTTTTACTGAATGTCAGAGACTTTGACTGATGTAAATTTAGAGTGGAATCCTTATGAAAATCGCGGTGAGTTGTCAACAGAAAAACTTCTCTGAAAACATTTTTTTTTCAAACGAATGAAATAACTGGTTTTCAGGGAAAATCTCCAGTGAAATTCCAATGACACAGTCGTCACTGAATATTGATTCAAATTTCCTTGGTTCTGCGGCTAAGTGTGTAGGTCCCACGGGGTTTGCCTTCGGCACGCGGAATGGTGGCCGCATGACGCGAAAAGGAAAACCAAACGAAATTGACCTGAAATCAGGAGGACGGCTATTTTTTCCAATCGTGGTTTGGGATCGTGTAGATGCACAGCTTTGCAATGGACCGGGGCCAGGCTGGCTTTAAATGCAACAAAGTTGCAAAAATTAGCGGCTCAGGACCGTAACTACCTTCACAACAAGATTGTGTCTAAGTTTGGGAGTATCATAACGACACTGTAAATTTCGACATAAAATCGGTGTGGAATTATTAAGCCATATTAACCTCCTTTGATATTGTTTTCACGTTGAATAATCGATTAGGCGTGAGAATAGCACTTGTCGTCATCCGCCGCGGCCCGCCGCTCTATGCTTTCAGCTCGGCTTTCACCGAGGCTTTCAGCTCAGCTATAAGCTTGGCTTTCAGCTCGGCTTTCAGTTCAGCTTTCAGCTCGGCTTTCAGTTCAGCTTTCAGCTCGGCTTTCAGCGCGGCTTTCAGTATGGATTTCAGCTCAGCTTTCAGCTTGGCTTTCAGCGCGGCTTTCAGTATGGCTTTTAGCTCAGCTTTCAGCTCGACTTTCAGCTCGGCTTTTTGCTCGGCTTTCAACTTGGCTTTCAGCTTGGCTTTCACTCTGGCTTTTAGTTCGACTTTCAGCTAGTTTCGTGGCTTTCAGCTGTAGTTTCAGAGCGCTCTAGGACTTTTAGGCATGTCCAGCAATAAGACGACTTCCAGTTTCTGCCCGAAGGACAAACGCGAGCGGGCAGGCAAGTGGGTAGCGGCGGTGAGGCCAGGCACAGGCAAGCCGACCAAGCGAGACCCGCGACTGACTCCACTCGGCTTCCCGACTTTCTGGGCCGGTGGGGATGGGCTTCGTCCCCCTGCCCGCTCGAGTTTGTCCATCCGGCAGGCCAGGCAGAAAATCGTGTTTTTGCTGGACTCTAGCTGAAAGCTCTAAAGCGTCCTGAAACTGAAGCTGAGCCAGGACACTGGCTGAAAGCCGACAGTGACGAGCTCTCCAGTAGCGGCCGGTCACAACACCACACTGACAGGCAAAGTGTTCAGAAAAGAGTTGAAAAAGCGTTCCTCTTCTCCGATTTCACATGAAAAAACAAGGTGGTGCGTTTTACGGCCAAATTTTGACTTCTCTTCTTGGAGGTGATACTCACTCTAGTCTAAATTTGAAGTAGTCATTTTTTGACTTATGGAATCAGTTGTTGTTAATTGACTATTTTATTTAGTCATTTTTATTTTCAGTGTAAAATTGTCAAAATTGATTTAGATTTAGCGCTTAAAACATTCCTAATGTTTTCAATTTTAATATTGTCTGGTCCCAATATTAGTTTGGTCTCCTAGTCTGAATTAAGTCAATTTTTCTACTCTTACTATTCAGCGAGGTCTTTTTTCACTATTTGAACTGTCATTTTTGAATTAAAAAAAGTTACAATTGACTAGTTGAAATATTAAAATTTTAGCTTCTAAATTTTAGTCAAATTTGACTCTTTCTAATAGTAAGCTGTAAATGACTAATTGGACAGTTAAAAGTGAATAAAGAATAGTCATTTTTGACTAAAAATAGTCTAAGTTGACAAATTGAAATGTGAACATTTTAGCTATTCTCTAGTCGAATTTGACCGTTTTACATTTACAGTGATGGTCTTCAGCAGCTAGGATTTTGTGAGAAGTCATTCTTTCTGAAGTTCCTCAGGTTTTCTAACTGAGGAACGAATCCCAGATGAGCACCATGTTTCCTTGTACGAGCGTAACCAGGCTTAGAAAGCCGAACCTATGTCACTAGGTGGGCTGCGTTGGAAAGCGGTCCTATGAGGGCAATGCTCATCTCATCTCTGAGTGGAGCGCCTACGAGTCAGGAGGGGTGCGGGCGGAGCCAAAAAGGTACTCTGCCCCACTCTTTGCAAGAACCAGTGAAAGGTCACGGGTTATCCAGTGACCCAGATGCCACTTGAAAATTCAGTGGAATCCCACTGGAAATTCAGTGAAATTCCACTGGAACCATTGAAAATTTACTGGAAACCAGTTAAACTTCACTGAATGGCCAGTGCCACTGACATTCCCAGTTGCACCTGGGTCACTGGAGCTTGCTAAGCATGCGGAGGTGAAGACGTATACGGAGATAGCCGATCACCTCCAGATACTTGCCGCGACCCGTAGCGTCCTTCGCCTTTCTTTAGAGTGCATTTTAGACTGGTCGTTGTCCCGCGGACCCATAAGCTCACCAGCAAGGGACAGGGATGGACAAGCTGTCGTTGAACGCCGTCCTTGAACGGCGCGCCGTATGAGCCCATGTGCCCCCGACCGAACCTACGCTCGCATCCCCAGTGAAAGCGACCTTTTCGAGTATTTCCTCTTCGCAGAGCGTCCTCCTACCGTGCAGAAGTTGGGCTTTATCTTGGCCAAGTCGGCACTCAACTTGTTAGTAATGTTGTGTTTGAATTTCCCGGGGAAGCGAGAGGAGAGAAGAGGGAGTCCCAAGCGGGGGGGAGTGGGGGGTCCCAGCGAGAGCGTGCTGGGAAGAGAACTCCTTACATTGTTACCGCATTCATCTGTGCTGCATCTGCGCCTTGAACATCGCCTTGTTAAGGCACCAACCACCATCCATATTTAAACTGGGCCTCGGAGAATTCTTAATGGACATGATTATGGATGGGCATCTCGTTAAAGTGCTCACTCTCCTTGAGGTGGTTATGCTTAGATGCCGGCTTCCTTGTGCTGTGCATGCCGCGCCTTGGCGTTCCTGATGGTCCCTGAAAAATTCAGTGCACAGCCGGACCCCAATTTTGAGACTTCTTTCCTTTCAGCTCGATGATCTTCGGCTTCAATCGCTTTTTCTCTGACACACTTTTGGTGTTACATACTAAACTTGGGATGACTCCCTCAGCAGTATTCTCTGACACAGTTTTCGCCTCTCATGCTCGACGTAACCAAAACAACACCGCAGCAGACTCCAGTGATCCAGGTGCAACTGGGAATCTTAGTACCGTGGCACTGGTTATCCAGTGAAGTGAAACTGGTTTTCAGTGAATTTATACTGTTTTCCAGTGATTTTTTACTGGTTTTCAGTGGGATTTCACGGAATTTCCAGTGGGGTTCCACTGAATTTTCCAGTGGCACCTGCGTCACTGGATAACCAGTGACCTCTCTCTGGTTCTTGCCATGAGTGAACGCCCAACCGTCCCTTCTAACCTACGCGGTTATATGGTCGATGCCATTAATGCTTACGAATAAGTTATAAACATCTGAAGAAGGGTATAAACACGAGCGGAAAAATACAACAGTCGAAACTTCGTGTAATATGATCCTCTTAATGTGCTCGTATTTTTATCACCGTAGCTTTAAATAAAATATAATTTTATAATGTTTCCATCGGTACCAAAAACTACGAAATCCGGGCGCATGCTTGCAACGTTAGGGTGTGCACGAAATGAACTTTTTTTTCGAAAAGTTATGGTGCTCAGGGCTCAAATGATGCCTCTTGGTGAGAAAAAAATCAAAAAAATTACCCGAGCTCGATCGGACTATTCTTGATGGAGCTAATTGCTGCCAAAGTTTTAAAATAAACCCCATTTAAAATGCATTGGAAAATGGTGCAAGGTTGCATCGGTTCGGTAAAAA
>Ga0058701_10001680_pt1 | contig 16038 bp, 7 predicted proteins | sample AgamicOrMae_FD_97039 | JGI IMG/M metagenome (GOLD analysis project Ga0058701, IMG submission 97039) | Agave microbial communities from Guanajuato, Mexico - Or.Ma.e | ecosystem: Host-associated > Plants > Phyllosphere > Phylloplane/Leaf | place: Guanajuato, Mexico | collected 2012-06-04
ATTCTGCGACTGTCCCATTCTGCGACTGTCCCATTCTGCGACTGTCCCATTCTGCGACTGTCCCATTCTGCGACTGTCCCATTCTGCGACTGTCCCATTCTGCGACTGTCCCATTCTGAAACTGACCCATTCTGAAACTGTCCCATTCTGACACTGCCGCATTCTAAAACTGCCCCATTCTAAAACCGTCCCATTCTGCTACTGTCCCATTCTGCTAATGTCCTGAACGAAAGTCCCAAACTGCATCTTTCCCATCGGAAGGCCATTGTCATTGTGATACATCGGACCGCCTGATTTAAGAGACGTAATGTAGTGCGGCCGCTAATGTGTGTTTGCTCGGCTTTGATTTCGGGTGGCAGACGAAAAGCGGCGCTGTCCGTGACGACACCGGCATTATTCCGTGAGTGCCTTTGGCGGACCGCCGACGGAGGGCGGCTCTCCGAAGGAAAAAGAGTTGAGCTGACAGATTCACTGGCCACGGACAAAACTTGTATCTCCGGTCGGCCTTTTGGGGCTAACGGTCCTTATGTTTTATGGGGAGAAAATATCTCCTCATATACCCGCTTGGGGTCAAAGATAATAAAAGCCATTTTTGGTCCACACCCCGACACGAGTTTCCTCTCCAATCAGTAGTTTAATGCGCACCAGACAGGGACGGGAAGTCTTCCAACCGGAAATTCTTTTATCGTTTAAAAAATGTCACATATCGTCAAAATCTATGTCGCATCGTCAAAATCTATGTCACATCGTCAGAATCTATGTCACGTCAAAAATCTGTTGCATCGTCAAAGTCTACGTCGCATCCTCATAATGCGTCGTGAAAATCTATGCCGCATCGTCAAAATCTACGTTGAGTCGTCAAAATCTATATTGCATCGTCAAAATTTAAGTCGAAATGTATGTTTCATCGTCAAAAACTAGGTTCCATCGAGAAAAGATGCTACATGTTCCATCCCAAAAAACTGACCCATCGTCGAGAACTTCCACTATCAAAATCTACCTCATTGTTGAAAACTGTCTCCACGAAAAGTAAAAAAGAAATAAATAAATAAAAAAACAGAAATGCCCAATTCTCAAAAACTGTCTCAATGACATCTCTACAATCAAACTCGCAATTGCAAACTGACCTACAGACAAGATTAATGTTTCCACTAATTCATAAGTTTCCAACCTATTCGATGGTATACTAATTGTCTGCAGGTTACTCCGGCCAAGCTTTCCAGATTTTTGGTTCAACTTTTATTGTATTTGCCAAAACGGGCACGTCGGAGCCCACCTCAACGCATAAATAGCATCTTACTGCATTTTAAGAGGTGATTAATTTAAATGATGCAGAGCAGCATCTTCACAATCGTCTTCCATGACCGGTTTCCCATATTGATCAAGTTTGCGTCATTCCGAGTCCGAAAGGAGTTTGCTGGGAATGCGAATTCGCGTTGCCGGTGCTGGCTGTCCGCGCCGCCGGAATAAAATATTGTTCTAGACACACGCCACACCAATCTGATCACAATCTAGCCAGCTTTAAATCTAACTTGACCATTGTGGTGGTGCTACTAGTACGGTCAAATATTTGCTTGTTGCGTAATCATGCATAAATCGCTGTCTTGTTATAATTTGATGGGTTCGCGCCTATAATCCGAAGATAAATTACGTCTAAAATATAATGGATTTTTTCCGCGGAGGCTAATAAAATCACTCTATTCAAAATTCGACTATCCCACGCCAACGCGACTATAAAGCCTCATATGGTGATTACTTCTAAAGTTCCTTCGGTACTAAATTCATCTAACCGTATAAACTATGACAACGTTCCATAAACCCGCCCTTACCCTGCGTCAACCATACCTCCTTTGACCAATGTTGTCCCGGTTTTGATTATGAAATCCCTTATGACTTTTCCCTGACAAAATTAATTATTTTAACCATACCACTTTTTTACGATTTTTTAATGATTATTTAATTACTCATAGCGGAAAGGTGTATTTTTTCGCACCGCTTTAATGTACCCAAACTTTTTAAACTTTCCATGATTTTTCTTCGCTTTTCCTGGCAAATTTATATTTCCCGTGACTTTTCTCTGACTCCCTGACCATGAGGTAACCTAAGCTCTCAGACGATTTAGCTAAGGATTTGGATATAGCCTAAAGTTGACAAACCTATCAAAGCCGAATGAATTCAATTTCACCAAGGTCTATCTCCACATCAACATCACACTCAATGTCCTCATAGTCGTGAGCAGATTACTTTTCACCCGATAACGCGAAACAACTCAATACGTAAGCCATAAGATCCGAGTTGCATACCGCTGAAAGCAATTTTGCATTGTTACCGAGTTGACGTTTCAGGTGCACTTGATACTAGACAGCAAATGCAAACAAATTTCCTCTTTGTATTCACGAAAAGAAATTCGCCTCATGAAACAGGGAAAAATGGATACCGAGCTTTCTTATGCAACAAATTGCAAAAATGAAGGTATTATAGAGACGCTCCTACGCCTGCGAAGAAAAACAACGTTCAAGTGATTGTCCCAGCCACTTAATAAAATGGCTGTCATGCGAGTTCAAATAGCTGCCAAAACGATTTGAAGTACTTGTCAAAACCGTTTAAGTAGGCCTATTTCGTAACAAGGAGCTACTGTAGCTAATAGACCAATTTAAATAGTTGTTCAAACAATTCACACTTATACTATTAGGACTATTATGTTAATTGGCTGAGGACGTAGCTTTCCATACCGTGTATAAACTGTGAATGTTTTTTCAATAATGCTATGAAGACTCGCCATTCGAAAAGACGAACTCTTGATCTGACAACAATCAAATCCTGAACCGAAAAATTTAAGTATTCAAAGAAACGTTCTGGAAACCTACAGCGATTACAATCTGCGATCTTCCGTTTATTTTTTTCAGTGGTCTCACAAAATAACAAACGTCTTTTTGTTGGAAAAAGATAATTTAAGTAGCCCATTTCATGGCTGCGGGCTGGTCTTGACATTAAATAAACCGAAAAGAATCTTTACTGATACTCCGTATGTGTTTTGACGGAAAACACGGTCACAACTTTACCTAAATTAAGAATTTATGGTCAATCTCATTTGATCATTTTACTTTGCCGGAATACTTTTACGTATTGTTTTTAATCGCAAATCCGATGAAGAACGACATATCGACTTTGTAAGATAGACCTTTGCCGGCATTTTGTTATATTTCCGACAACTGCGCATCTGGGCACCAGTTGTTTACATCCATAAAGAACAATACAAAGTATCAAAGCAGCCGCTTAAAGCCGGTATAATAAAATGGCCGGCTTACAAGAAAATCCACAAAAAAATGAGGCACAGTCTCAGCGGTGGGGGGGAAAAGTACAAACAACGTTTTAGTTTTTCACTCTAGCAGCGCACTTAGACAAACAATGTGGTCTTTTTTTCCAAGAAAAATCATAACGGAAACACATACATATTTTTATTACTGGTTTGCCTACAACTATGAAACGAAAAAATCGTCGTGACATTTATGCCCGACGATAAAAAAGGACAATTCCTCGTTTTGAAGGAATGTGACATAAGCCTTCTTTTCCGATAGAATCAGTGGGGATGCGATAATGCCTATTTTTCAAAAGCGTATCTTACGCGAATCGCGAGTTAACAATTTAGTATCGAGAAATCGCGGTTTACAATTTCAGAGTATTTATTGGCAGTATTTTGTTCCGGTGACCTTTACATCTAGCTGATTTCACATTGAGGCTATTTTGGAAACACTTAATAAATCAGTCAGTAAGGACAGCAGTTGTTAAGTACTTTGATTGAGCTACTTATGGCCACTAAGAGTATGTGGTGAGGACAATTTTTGGACAAAGTCAAAATACTTGAGCGAAGATAGTTGAGTTGATTTATGCGTGATTGTGACAGTTCAGGTACTGTCCAAACTCTGTCAAGCAGCATTTACTCTCATTGAGGATGTGAAACTTACAAATATTTAACACATTGAAAGCTTTAAATTGTTGATTTTACGACATGAATTTTACTGGAGAGAGCGTTTTCGATTTACTGCTAAAAATAACGCAAATACACGATGTTAAAAAAAAGGAACCGAACATTTCAATAATTGAATGTAAATAAAGCAAACACGAGTCAAACGGACATACAAATAACCTTCCAGTCAAGGAGCGCTTTTGAAAAAGCTCGCCCAAAACCGATATTTACATAAAGCCATACGTCAAAATCGATTAAAAATCGCGCACTTTTTTGCTAATTTACGCTACTTTATAGATGCACGCCTAATACTGAATCCCATGTTAATTACTGATGGACCTGGTTTATATCGAGCGACTTTTAAAAATCCGAAGTATTTTGGCGGATGCCATTCGTCCAAGATAACTATACTTCAACAAGATATGAAAACCCGCGGGCGCGGAAAACCTTGAAGATACAACCTGAAAAACAATTATACGCTCAGGCTCACATTGACTTAAGTATAAACAATTTATACGTTGATTTGCTGTAATTCACAAGCACCAATTAGATCACGAATTAATTATACGTGAAAGGTTTGTAACGTTGCAATACGGCGGAAGCAGAGTAATTGCAGTGATTAATGGTGAAAATCTGTACGCCTATTACCGAATTTCTCCGTTCACGGATGATTCTGGTTTATTAAATGGCTTTTGAAATAACTTTTGGCAGCTGTCAATCGTAAGAGGAAACTATAAACTTACATAATAAAACCCAAAGCCTTGAAGATACAAATAAGCGGAGGTAAAAAGCACAATTATATGCAGACACGTGCTTATTTGACTTGCGTGATATCAATATAAATGTTAATTAGCAGTAATTCGCAAAACCAACAAATGGACAGTTTAATTATACGTATCATGTTTACAAAGTTGCTAATGTAGGTACAGCGGAAGCCACAAAAATAAGAATCATCCTTAAAGAAAAAAAATGTTTCTTGAATTCCTGACAAGTTTTCACACACGAAAACTTCCAGAACACTGCTTGGGGACTCGGAACACATGTTCTAAGAATAAATCCGTTGAAGTGCTGTCGGTTCATTATTAACGATGGTCTCCACTATTTCCAGTTTCTTGAGCTACAAACTGTGAAAAGGGATGGCATTACAACTTTCTTGTGGGGGAGACAGACAACCGCAGAACGAAAACATCGGTTGAATAAAATGTATGCAAATACCATGGTGACAATTCTCTCGAAAAGAAGTTTCTTGGCGACTATGAAAATGTTCCCCCAGGTCGAAATTTTTCATGATTTGGTCACTACTTCCGGCAAACTTCTTGATTCAAGAATAACTAGACAAGACTTAAAGATTCTAGACAAAACTCGTTGTGGACAATTGTTGGAGGAGGCCTGCGAAATCATCGCCTTTAAGTTTTAAAGGTGACGCTTCAATTACTCTACCTCTGGCACATCTAATTCGAACAGGAAATATTGAAAAAGGTACCTCCGTATACTTTCCTTAATCATTACTTTAGATTTAAGTACAAAACTCGGCGCAAAATCCGTTCCAAATCCGTCAATTCTGAAGTTGCGGGCCAGGTATTGGATAAAATACCTCGTTTAAAAATCGCAAATCACTTTTTTTTCTGCTTAAACAGTCATTTTGCAGACGGAAAAGAAAGAAACTGTCCACGCAAACGGATAAGCCAAGGGTTAGACACTTACGACCAAAACTTTCTACTTTCCGTTGCAAAAATAAAACAAGTTTGCAAGTTAATGGATTACCGGAGATCTTCCGCCATAACTCTGCAAAAAGGGAAATCCTCTAAATGAAAAATGGGGCGTCAACCCAAGAGGGTCAAACTCAGCCATATTCAATCAGATTTACAACCAGTGTCACTGATAACTCGAAGCAAACTACTTAAATTTTAATCGCGCTAGGAAACGAAGGGCTGAAGTTTCAACAACCTCCCTGAAAAAAGGGACGAAATACGACTAGAGGAGAAAATACGAATCTACGACTCGCGCATAGCTCACCGTGTAAGAACCTAACAACGTATCTGCTCATATTAGCAACCTAAGACTACTTGAAAGAGAAGATAAGTCGTAGTTTTAACAGCCTACACGCGAGTGAAATACATGGCTCGCTAACGCTAAATAAAATTTGATTCTCAATGAAATATTTTTTATTTGGTCACTTATAAAAGCGTTCAAGTCTAGTTTGCAGGTTCATGCACCGGAAATGAAAACGGTAATATAATCCATTCTATAGTTATCCAGCGAAAGTATTCAACTGCACAGTTGAAAGAAACGTATTCCATTATTTTGGAAAAATCGGAATTATTATTTCTAAGATAGAGAGCAATTCTTTTAGCGAGAAGTATTTTCCTTAGACAAAAAATATCAGATTTTTTTAAAGAGAAATAAAAGAAGTCTAGAATGCGTTAACGTCCACAGTGCACGTGGGAATGTGTCGTGTCTATCGTATATGAACATTCCTCTTGCTGCCAGAAATGCCAGTTTTCCTTTTTTTATAAATGAGAAAGTATGAATACAGCGGGGAAAATAAGGCTTCCCAACTAATAAATGAATTCCACAATAATGTTATTATGTATCTCACAGGGCAGACATCCCTTTTTTCTTGCTACACGCTGTCAAATTTCATACAAGCTACACATGGTGTTGGGAAAATTATGTCCTAGCCACGTGGAGGTATATGAGCAAAGTCTGTGCCCGCGACACGGAATTTAGAGAGCAACTTGACTTTTTATACATATAAAAAAGAAGAAACCACGCCGAAATTACTTAAGCGAGCCTCAGTACTTTGTAAACAAACTAGTGCAGTGTTGTCAACCGGCCAAAGAATTCATTCAAAATTAAATGAAAACAGCTTCTATAGACTAAAAGTAGAATTCATATTATTTTGTGCTTGTTTATGCTTCTCTTAACTTTTTCTTGCCTCTTTCTTTTTTTTCTTTTAGTGAATGTTGTACATTGTTTTTATGAGTCCGATGTGCAAGGAGTGCATGGAAAACTATTTGACTAAAATTGCCTTATTCAAGCATTATTTTGGGTACTGCACTTTATCCGAAACAAAGATGATGTCGACTTACCGAGGTGAAAAGTTCGGCGCAAGCTAAAGTGGCCAAGAACAAGAGAATACCGGGTAAAAATGTATTAAGCGGCATGTGAAAAGAGGTAAAAATGTTCTCAGGTTTGGGTTGGAAGAGACACTTTAAGCGATTTTGTAAGCTTTTCGTATGGATCCGGGATCGGGATGTCACCGTGCAGGATTCAACTTGGAAGAACCAGTCTGGTTAAGATCGCCCTTGAGACAACTTCGGTAAACAAACGTTAACATGCCGCAACGACCGCAGTCTCCTACTTCGAAAACAAATAAAACATAAACACGCCGTTTACAGCTAAATAGAGCCTAAAACTCCTAATGACGAGTTAATGGAATGACATATTAAAACGGCGTAAACAAGGCTGAAAAGTCCGAACGTGGCGAAAAACGTGGGACGGAACCATAAAGCGGAAAACGTCTAAAAGCCAATCTACCCACGGGCGGAATCTCTAAAACTTAAAATATTTTATAACAATGAGCCACATTAACAGCAAACGACGTAGAAAAAACCGGTTCGTTAATTCCCTGTTAATACCTATTCTTACTACGAAAAGTAAATCTTGGGGTTACGCTACACAATGAATGGGACTGATAGCGCGTTTGATAACGCCTCTTCGACAAGGCGTTCAAATCCTGTGATATCCCGACCAGCGAAAAGTGCGTTGGGTAAATGAACGAACGTTATTGTGTTGAACGAACGCAGAGTCAAATTCGTACTCCTACGAAACAAAAAGTACCTTCTAGTTAATCGAAAGCATTCATCCCAACGTCTCTCCCCCGGCAAACACGTTTTCACGAGTTTAATCAACGTCCAGCAAGAATTTAAGCCCTCCCCGGAGCGAGGTGAGCCTCCCGTCGCCGCGCGGCATCGAACTCAGAACCTCATTGTGTAATACATCACCAGCGCAACGCAGCGCAGGTAACGCTTTTAACCCACCCCGAGCAATGGCGACCCATGCCGTTGATCAAACCCGCGGTTAACATACATCAGGACAGCATACCATATCGCGCAAGAGGTAATTAAAAGCCTACCCATCGAAAAATTCTGGGTAGCGTTTAATGTAAACAGTACCGGTTTGGTTTAGCTGTGTGGGTCTTTTGAAGAGTGAATCTTGCAGTGACCCATGTCTGCGTCCTCTATCGGGTTGATTCAACACAGTCTGGATCTCTGTTTTGCCGAAAATCGTTTATTTTTCGTGACACAGGAGTGCACTTGTCAACAGCTCAGCTGAGTAAACTGACTATATTTGCGGGTCGGAGGCACCTTTGAATCGGCTACGTTGGCCGTGCATAAATTGTGTTTGATGAACAGTCACTCGAAAAAGCCACGCCGTCAAGGCCCCTAATGGTCAGTCCGGTGTGAACGCGATAGTGAACCCTCAAACGGGATCCGGCCGGGATGAGTACTCACCACAAAACACAACGATGGAGCGGTGTATTAATCCAGTTATGGTTAAATCACACACAATCCGACAGGCGTACTAGCACTTTACAACACACTGCACATTCACAAGTACACTGATATTCCACAACACTGAACACTGACACTACACACGGTCCCGCACACTTCGGAACACGCGTAAGTCGACGAAGTTTCTGCGCGCGAAACGACGCTCCTCCTCCGACGGCGCGCTCAGAGCGACTGACAACGCGATCGCGCTGGACTCAAATGCGATGCTGTGGCAGGAGACAGCGCGGTCGGGGCGAGTCGGAGCGGGCCGAGGGCACACGAAGTCAATGTGCTTTGCCTCTCCCCACCTCTTTCCCCTTTCAACTTACGAGATTGCCGCTAGCGGGAGCCACTGACTGGCGCTCTGAAGGGACAATCGTTTGAATGGGCATTCGTTGAAGTTGCTTTATGTCAAATAATGTGTTGGGTACAATACGAGTTTTTGACTTTCGATAAGCCATCAGTCATTCTGAGAGTAGGTGTGAGGACATCTTAGTTGGAAATGCCAAGTTAATAGAGAGAGGTTGTAGGCAGGGCTTTAAACCGGACAGAAATATTCGTCTTTATGAACAAATTACCTCCCATGATTCGTAGAGTGGGACGAAACGGAATCGTAGGCGTAAATGGTTGTAAATTCATAGAAATCCTTTCGTCTTTACATCACGCTTAATACGGCTAAAGGGCATCTTCATCAAAAAAATAAAACCAAGAGCGAGAAAAATAAGAAGGGTACCGGTACCAACTTGTCGAGTGGTAGACAAAGATGGAGATTAATCTGACTTCCTTTGTCAAGTTTCTTTCTCGTCGGAATAAAGAAAGAGAAGAAAAAAGTAAACAAACTCCGGCGCTTTCTCGTGATATTTTTGTTTCGCTACTGGTACTTTAAACAATATCTTTAGCTCAAATGATTTCTAAACATATTGCAATTGACTTCCAACGCTGTAGTTCAACTACCAGTACCCTCGTTTTTTCCACATCTGAGATTTCGACCACCTCTTCTTTTAAAAACATGTATGAATCTCGCAGTTTCCGCACAAAATTAAGAAAAGAGCACTTTATGAATGTCGCCATAATTAAGGATTCCTCAAAAAACTTCCTGAACAGTGAACTCCAATTATCAAAAATCATAAACATTCGCCAAATCATTAGGTTTGCGTGTAACGTTTACGCCAAGTAAATTTTCTCTTCAAATAAAATCTTCACCACCGACTTTAAAAAATGTGTTTGTAGGCCTACTGTTCAATGCAAAAATGTTTATAAATTTAAGCAGAGTCATGGTAATCCAATACATTCTTTTAGAAAGTTCCCCATTTTAACCACTTGTGATACAGAAAATAAAAGATTAAAAAAAATGGAAACTCAGTGTCTTATGCAGTACTTTCAATGCTAAATTTTTGTTTTGCTACCACATAAATATTCCTAAAAGCCTATCTGAAGTGCGTGAAGATTCTGAATTTTCATAGGCAGTGACCCTGTATCAAAACAAAAGAGATCGATGCAAGCTGAAACCGGCGTCTGTGATACAGACATCTTGCCCGATTTAGAAGCAAAATCGCAAAGATATCAGCTGAAGAGAGCCGCAAAAGGAGAGGTCGATTGAGGATGACGTATTTTCAATGGTTCATTTGTGAGTCGGGTCAGCTCCCGGCGGCGGCATGTCTGTCTCCCGACAACACGAGTCGCTGTGGGGTCAGCTCGTCAAGAATAACCGACTACTCGCTGTGATTTCTTTTTTATTACTGGCTTTTTTTCTTGTAACTGTCATCGGCTATGTTGATTCAGTACTGCCTTTCACGGATCTTTTAAATGATCAACAGGGCATGCAATCCTTTTTTTTCTTCTTTTTTTTATTGTGATAGATTTTTCCGAGATCTCAGTAACTCCGCAAAAACGTCTGGCGCAAGACTGACTGACCAACTATACCACAGGAAAATAAATTCTGTAGAGTGGCCGAGACAGTGACCAACAATCAAATTGTATCTGTTTCCTTTAACTCTCTTTGCCACGTACCGTTATTCCTCCAGCGTAAATCTATGTTTACTTCTTTTTTGTTTGGATGTTCTTTGCAATGGAGGAATGGATTCGTGAGTGGTGACGAGGGAACTTCCCTGAGATCATTTTTTGGCAGTTTCCAATCCTGAAACAAGAGATTAAAGTCTCATTTACCTATCATTAAATTCTCCTTAAAATGCCATGCTAATGCCAAAGAATTTCGTCAGTTTCTGAACAGTAAAATATTCAAATTCAGATGCTGAAAGAGGATTTACTTGCGGTTCAGTCGAATCTTTAACATGTGTTAGCTGTGGTCCGTTAGCCAGCAAATTCTCCGAACCCTGTCCGGAAGTCGAAAATAAAATCTCTTCTGGGCCGTCCGTCCAGGGGTGGATCTCGGAAGGGGGGGGGGGGGGGGATGTAGTCGGTAAAAGTTTTGCGAGGGGGGGGGAGAGGACTGGGGCCAACTTTTCTCAGTTTGATGCTTGGTACTACCACAACGGCTATTATCTTGGCTTCGTACCTCGAATGGGAGTGGCGTAAAAGTTGTACTCAGTTTCTTTAGTCTGCGTAGTTTTGTCAAGGAGTCTGGGTTCCTCGAAAGGTACTGAAAACCTGGTCTAGCTGCGTCTTCGTAAATATGTGTTAAAAGATGTATTCGGAGGGGGGCCTCTTCTTGAGGTTGTTTATCTTGTTAGTTGTCAACTTGACTACTCGTGGGTCAACTGACTGTACAAACATGATAAAAAGGCTGTAGCACTGTCCTAAAGGGCACCTTTACCATGGAACTTGAGCCTGGATAAACACGTAAGGACTGCTACAAAAGTGGAATGAAAGAGCTTGAATTTTAGTGTGAAAGTATCCCGAGTAGGACCAGTGCAATCAGCTAAATTTAATCGCCATTATTTTAACTCGAATGTGCGTACGAACACTAATATCCTCAAAAGTGGAAAGCTTTTTTTTGTTGATGTTGTTTTTAATTAATCTTATTGAGAAAAAAATCCGATCACCAAAAAAAGGGGGAGGAAACGCAGCTTCTCATTTTTGGATACGAAACCCATTTCTGCCCGACTTAAACACGGCTCATTTATTTCAACAAGACGCAAAGCAAAATATAGAGCAAGAAGACTGGAGTCGCCTAAGTTAAGTCATAATGAGATGTTTTACTAGCCGCTCGCAATCCAAACTAGACGGCGGGCGAACGCGGAAAAGTTAATGGCTCGGTACCGAATTTTCCTGGGACGATATATCTTCCTTTCCTCGTTTTTAATTCTCGGCATTTTTTGTCTTTTTCCTCGCAAAACAGAGGTCTACCGGTGGTTTTGAGGCGGGGTGGGGGGAGGGGCGGTGAGGAGGCAACCGGAAACCCACGACGACGAAGTCGGCACGACGAAAAGGGCCGACTGGGGCGGGCGCCAAATGACGAAGCCTGCAGCCAGAGTAAAGTGACATCTTGTTGACGGCAGACAGACCTCAGTCAGCCGAACCCCCCCCCCCTCACTGATAAGTATGATAACTCAAATGAAGAGATTTTATTTTTAAAAAAGGAGTTTGGGAAATCACGAATAAGATTAGAAGCACTCTTGGTGTGATAATAAACTGGAGAAACGTAATAACTTTTCCGAGGGAGGAACAATTATTTTAACGTTCTCGTCGCTTTCAAATTCGTCCTTCCCGCGCGACGGCAGTCTTTTACAAGACCTCAGGAATTCATCGGATTTTCAAATATACAGTATTTGCTTTTAAAAATTCTAATAAAAAAAGGCGGAAAATTGTTTGATTTCTGGTTCAAGAATCTAGAACACTAGTACTGATTTTCAGGGTCCCTATTACGTCAAGTTTTGAAATATATATCGTGTATCAATCGTGAAACTATGTGAAAGAAACGTACGGTACCTCCCATGTTGTCAACTGTATAGTGCCGGTACCTACGGAAGTCCTAGAAGCGCATGAATTTGAGGTTTCGCTTAGAGTTAGGTTCGGTTTATCTATCTAGGTTTTATTTCGATTAATAAGCTTAAGGCTGTTGTGTGAGTAGGCTATTAAGGCCAAATTAGGGTGAGGTTAGACTTACGTCATCCTAGAGGTCAAGTTACAGTTTTGCCGGCGTAGTTCATGTACTCCTTCTGTCAGACGTTTCGACATCAGACAATAATCAATGCGGTTTCGGCTTTGAAATAAAAATTGTATCATATTTTTTATATCTATTTACGCTGCTTTACGGTTCAATTAGGCTTATAGGAAGTATCTCGCGGCATCATTAAGTCTAAATCGGCGAAGAAAGGCGGCAGTACAATTCGACAGTGTTTCGCTAATGAAAACAGAAAGTGCTACTCTGAGCTGACCTCAATGATGCTATACTCATTAATTAAATACTGCTTTTGTCCCGCTGTAATTAGATTATCATTCCGCTTGCAGTTCGGACATTTTTAATTACCATTAACTCAATACTCTTGATTAGATCGACCGGCAGTTTTATCAACAGAGATTATGTGATTCTTTCTCTTGCTATGAGGTCAACAAACAGATGATTGATTGCAAGTACCAAAAGAGTTATTTGCCTGTAATGTACTCTTATGAGGGTAGAAAAAGAAAGCCAAACAGGGTACACAACGGAGTATTTTCGGTCACTGGCAAGACTAGTATAGCCTTGCAATAAATTTTTAGATTGTAAGTTTTACCAAATTATTGTAACAAAATGTTATAATTCTTTTTTCATTTTTTTTATATTTTCTAGGTTGGCTCATTGTCAGAGTCATTGCATAAGGCACGCAATATTGGATCACGAATCAATTTCCCTGATTACCCAAAACAAAATCCGGTTTAAAATCGACCTCCCTTTAGATGGGGCATTATCTGGCACACCCCATTACCCCGCGTGACGTCCGATTTCAGATGCGTTTGGATATTGCCTGCAAATCACGGAATTCCTTTTATTTTTTAATATTTTTTTATTACGCCTTTTCCGGCGATATATCAAAAATGCGGGGTTTCGCGCCACCTATCGGAAATTTGTGTAACTACCCCAGTGTTTTCGACTCACGGCCCTCCTGAACACGCAGCTATCGGTCCATTAAACCGGAAGGGTCAAGTGGTTCAAGCATCCGGAAGGCTGTGATAACGATACTTTTTAGTCTCGCTCCAGAACTTTATAAAATAACGTTTCCTTATCTGTTAATGTGTTTTCCATTTCGGGGAGACCTGCTAAATTGTTCTTTCTTGTAAAAAAAGAAACGTGCTTCAAGCGCGTGAGACCTTGTATTCGCAGTACAACTCAATTTGCTAGCTCTCCAACTTCAGAAAGACATATCAAACTCAGGCATAAAAAATGCTATTTTAAATTTCTTGTTGTTTGAACCAGAAACAAAGTTTTTCCTATACACGTGTTACACACTGTGAAAGTGCATCACGTGGGACTTTCCTAGATACAGCTATCGAAGTCTCGGGGGGAGATTCCGTGACATTTCGACGGGAAAAGCATGTTTTAATCCGGCCGTAAGTGAGATCGTTGCACTTGCGAGTCGATGCTCAGCAATCTGGGCATCGAAAGGATCAGCACGACGCAGCCTCAGGGCAGCTACTGGATACCTCTGTGCCAACGCTCTGCTCACTGACTATGTAATCTTGGATCGGTGTGCTTAAGCAGCGCAGCCGAGTCAATCGGACAAGGTGTAGGAAGACACGACGTCAGTCGGAAACGCACTGCCCGCTTTTAAGTCAATTCATAGACGGTTTTCGGGGCGGAGTTCTGTGAGGTGGTTTAGCGTGAGGATGAATTGTGGAAATCACTGGGTCTACGCGCTTAGGTCCTGAAATCTTGGCCTCGACCTGGTACTGGACACAATTGGGCATTTAATAATAGTTCTTGATTTTTTTGAGAAAACTTCGAATCTTTACGTTGGAACTCTGCCCCCCCCCCTTTCAGGTTCTCTTAATTTATTGTAGTTTTATAATTCTTTTGAATATTTTTAAAAAAATTATTTTGACTTGAAGACAGTTTCGTTGTCTTGGATTACTTTCCGATATTTCAGCTTAAGAAATCCATCTGCTGTAGACGCATACCGTACTGCGATTATTTTCCATGAAGACGTCTCTTTCCAGACTATAGGGTTTAATATCGGTCTTAAAGAGTCTACTTTTCAGCAAGGCATATTCTACACTATGCCTTCCTCGTGTATAGATCTTTTGCATTAACTTCTTTGATTTTACTAGATATTATTTCACGTTAACAGGAAAACATTCTCGATTTTGGTCATAGTTCAAGGCTAAAACGATTTTTGAGAACTCAAAGATATTTCCCTCGAACAGAAAAAAAAATGCAATAATCAATATCCTATATTACCATATTAAACCATAACAGCCCAAGATATTTGGAGTGAAATACAGCTTAGGAGAAATTAAAACGGTTGTTTTCATTAAAATACGCAATTTTAAGCTTTGAAAAATGCCTAAATAATTAAATTTTAGTTTTCCAGAGGGGTGATATTTTTCAAATTGTGAAACTACAGAACTGAACAGATCCTCCAAAATATTTTTTTCTGTTGCTGAACGGCATCGCTGGGCGGTAGTGGGTTAATTAAATATTTTTCAAAAACAAATGCGTGTTTTTTCTGTTTCCATTTCCGTTTTTTGCTGTTGTTGTTGTTTTCCTTTTTTGTCACGGTAAGAAGGAGATTGGAATACTTAAAATTTACTTTTTGGGAAGGAGAAATTAAAAAAAAAATAGAAATCACTAATATGCAAAAACTATTTTACTAAAATTATCGAGAAAAATTCCGAAGAAAAAGACCTTAAAATAAAGCCATTCTGTTTTCCACACCCTTTCCGACCACATTTTTGCTGTGAGCGTCACGTTGTGCGCATCCTAGTTCGCTACATCACAGGCTTATTGGCATGCTTGGCGCGCCTTTTGCAAACGAGAGATGGATACAAAAAGGCGTCAAACTCTGTGATGTCATCCCCGTTCCGGAATTAATGATAATCACCACTTCGCAAGCTCTTTTGTAAGTTTTTCTAAAGGCACCGTTCTAATGGGTTAACGTAGGTGACAGCTAGAGAAAGCCCAACAAGCAGGCGTCAATGAGATTTTACCGGCTATTCGGACTCATGAAAAATCGCGCTTGAAAGCTGACTGCCTGCGGCGTCCAATTAAGCAGCCATCCACTTGTCGAAAAGTGCCTCTAAATCAGATTCATCTTGCGCGCGGAAGGTGAACATTTTTACGTCTATTTTCTGCACTTGTCTGCAAAGGTTTTTTTTGGGTAGCTGTCATAAGCGCCAAAAACCACAAGCGCCAACGCCGCAAGCGCTAATCCGTAACCGCCAAACGAGAAAAGTCGCAAACGCCAAAGGCATTAACAACAATATTAACCTTACCTAACCTAACCTAACTTAGCCTAACCTAGCTTGACCTAACCTAACCTATACGAACCTTGACGTTTGCGACTTTTCTCGTTTGGCGGTTACGGACTGGCGCTAGCGGCGTTGGCGCTTGTGGTTTTTGGCGCTATCGAATGCCCCCCG